>Ga0123353_10001901_pt1 | contig 25667 bp, 23 predicted proteins | sample TergutLab28metaG_3_FD_92763 | JGI IMG/M metagenome (GOLD analysis project Ga0123353, IMG submission 92763) | Labiotermes labralis P3 segment gut microbial communities from Petit-Saut dam, French Guiana - Lab288 P3 | ecosystem: Host-associated > Arthropoda: Insects > Digestive system > Gut ...
AAATGAATTATGAAATACCAATCAAACATATCAAACACGAAGAATTTTTATATTACATTGTGTGCCTTTGTGATTACTTTGTGTCCTTTGTGGTTAAATGCGCAAACCAAAAATGAACTATCTATTTCCCTTTTTGGCGGGTTGTCAGGTTTAAACAGTGCCGTTTCCGAAGGTGTCTCTAAAAATGGCTATGGCGGAGGCTTGGGAGCAGATTATTATTACGGGTTTAGTCCTAACTTTGGGATGCGGGCAGGTATAGAAGTTGCAATGTTCAATTCGGAATATAGCGCTGATGAGTTATACATCAAATATTTAACCCAGGATATTTATGATGATTCATTTGAGTTTCGCAGTACAGTAAAAAAATATTACGAAACCCAAAATGTTTTCTTTTTACAAATACCGTTAATGCTTCAATATCAAACAAATGGCTACAATCGTTTTTATTTGGCATTTGGTGGAAAAGCAGGGTTTCCCATAATAGTAAATCACAAAAATGACGCTTTAAACATCAAAAATTCAGGATATTATCCATACGAAGACTATGAATATACAATTGAACAATTTATGGGTTTCGGTGAGTTTAACATTCCCGAAGGCAAAAATAAATTTAATTTAAACCCCGCCTTTTTCCTTTCGGTAGAAACAGGGGGTAAATTCAATATTTCAGACGTTATTCGGTTATATATTGGGGCATATTTGGATTATGGAATAAACAATATTGTAAAAAATAATGAAGAGTTGTATTTAATTGAGTACAATCCTCAAGACCCACGATACTTTACCATCAACAGTATCTTTAACTCTCAAACGGAAAAAATCGTTATGGAAAAAGTTATCCCTGTCTCATTAGGAATTAAAATCCGGTTAGCGTTGGGGATGTAAATGTTGTATAGTTTTTTATTTGAGCATTTGTTTCACAAAAAAAATATCACTTTTTTCAAAAATATTTTTGGCAATATAAAAAAAAGACTTATTTTTGCACCCGCAATTGCGGAAGTAGCTCAGTTGGTAGAGCACGACCTTGCCAAGGTCGGGGTCGCGAGTTCGAGTCTCGTCTTCCGCTCAAAAAAAAGTCTGCCCGGATGGTGGAATTGGTAGACACGCAGGACTTAAAATCCTGTGACCATTGCGGTTGTGCGGGTTCAAGTCCCGCTCCGGGTACTAAAATCAAGTTTCTATTTAAAAAAGAAAATTCATTAGTAAATTTTAATCATTAAATATTAATTATAAAAACTAAAGAACATGAAAAAGTATTTTCTAATTTTCGGATTTTTATTTGTAACATCGTTTTGCATGGTTGCTCAAAATGATAATACAAAAAACAGTTTAAGTCGCAGTACTGAAAGACCGCGAACAGTATTGATTGAAGGGTTTTCGTCATCTACATGCGGACCATGTCTTCCGGGTAACATTAATTTGAAAAACGTAATTGAGCAAAATCAGGGAAAATATGCGTTAATCAAGTATCAAATGAATTGGCCCGGTAATGGTGATCCTTATTACACTTTAGAGGGTTATACAAGAAGAACGGTTTATAGCGTAGGCGCTGTGCCTTATATAAGGCTTAATGGGACTTTAGCTCCAAGTAACCTTACAAACACTCTGCTAAATCAACAACAGGCAATTGCTGCTAATATGGATTTAGAAGTGGATTTTAGAGTATCAGGAAAAACTGTAAGCGCAACAGTTACAATTACTCCGGCTACTGATATTTCTGGCACAAATTTAAGACTTTATGTTGCAATTGTTGAAAGAGAAACGTATAACAACTGGCAAAATAATGGAGAAAGGACTTTTTATCAAATTATGAAAAAATTCATGCCGGATGCTAATGGTATTATTCTAAGCGACTTATCTGCAAATGTTCCTGTAGTGTTTGAACAAGAGTGGGAATTTCAAGGAGAATACAGAAAACCTAATAATGCCCTTTCTCCTATAAATCATGCTATTGAACATTCTATAGAAGATTTTGATAATCTTTCTATAATAGCATGGGTGCAAAATACTTCAACAAAAGCAGTACTTCAGGCTTGTGATGCAGGTCCTTATTTATTAAAATACAGCGCTGCAACTCAAAATGGAACAATTTCAGCAACCGTTAATGGAGACCCAATAGGTCCTGAAACGATTGTTGAACAAAATACAGAAGTAACTTTCATTGCATCTCCTAATGATGGATTTGAAGTAAAAGAGTGGAAATTTAACCAATCAGTAGTACCGGGAGTTACTACTAATGAATTTACAAAAGTAATTGATAGAGGTAATACTAATATTACAGTTGATTTTCATCAATCTCATTTTAACGTGAATTACAGTACAGCTAATGATTTTGGTACAATAATAGCTACTGTTGAAGATGATGAGATAGAATCGGGAGATGAAGTTAGAAGAGGTTCAAAAGTAGTTTTCACAGCAATACCTAATGACGGATACGAAGTGAGAAACTGGAAAAATAACGGAACAACAGTTTCCGGAAATACAACTAATCAATACACCATTAATTCGTTAAATAACAACGTTACAGTTACTGTTGAGTTTCAAACAACGCATCTTACTGTTTATTACGACGTTATTAATAATTTAGGAACTATAGTTGCAGTTGTAAATGAAGAAGCGATAGAATCCGGCGATTCTATCAGAAGAGGTTCACAAATATTTTTTACTGCATCTCCAAATGAAGGTTCTTCCGTAAAAGAGTGGAAAAACAATGGAATTATTATTCCAAACAATACTACTACTCAATATGTTATTTCATCGTTATCTATTAATATTAATGTAACGGTTGAATTTTCTTCCTCTCATTTCAAAGTTAATTTTGACACTTTTAATGAATTTGGTTCCATTTCAGCATCTGTTGATAATGATGAAATTGAATCCGGCGATCTTGTTTTGAAAAGTTCTCAGGTAACTTTCACTGCTACGCCCAATGAAGAATACGAAGTAAAAGAATGGAAAAATAACGGAACAATAGTTACAAATAATAATACCAATAAATATATTATTGAAACGCTTGACGATGATGTTGAAGTAACTGTTGAATTTATGAGATCATCAGGAATTAACAGTTCTTTATTATCTAAAACGAATCTTTATCCCAATCCGTTTACAAACAATATAACAGTTTCAAACGCTGAAAACGTACAAACTGTAGTAATTACCAATATTCTTGGACAAACCGTTAAGGAAATAAAATTATCGGGGAAATCTCAAATTTCTATTGACACGGAAGATTTTGCATTAGGAGTTTATCTTATTAATTTGCAGGCTCTAAACGGTGAAAAAATTGTTTATAAGATTGTGAAAAGGAAATAAAATATTCTTATAAATATTATTAGATATTAAATCAAAACCGCTCCAATTCTGGAGCGGTTTTTTTATGAACAAACAATTTATGAATTTTATGAACTTATTTAGAATTTTAATATAAATGCCGTCCCTCCTTTTCATCAGATTGAATTTCTGTCTTATCAATTTTTTTAGTTGTAAGAGCTCTCCATGCATACCAAATATAAGCAATTACAAACGGAATTATCAGCGATACATAACTCATCACAGTTAAGGTAAATTTACTTGATGATGAGTTTACTATCGTTAATGAACTTTGTAAATGAAAAGTTGACGGATAAAAAGAGGTATTGTTAAAACCTGCAATCAGTAACAAACCAAGAACTGCAAGTATTGTTCCTGAACCTGCAAACCAAATTCCCTTGTTTGACTTTTGTAATAAACTGCCGGCAATTCCATAAAGTACAAGCAACACGCCTATTAGAAAGATTATCAGTACAACAGGCATTTCAACAAAATTATTGAAATATTTGAACGGCTGCATGTAAACTTCTGCTGAAATTGGATTAACTGCAAATCCATCGCGTATCATTAACCAAATAACGAATACAAGAAAGAATACTAAAAATGGAATTGCATTGTACCATAGATGTTTACGTACTCTATTTTCTATTGCTTCGTCGTTAATGGTATTTAAAAAGAACAACAAACCAAGTGTACGCGCAAGGAAGAAAACTGCAACTCCCAGCGAAAGATTATGCAGATTCAGAGCAAGTTCCAGTCCATGCCATGGCGTTTCCCATTGAGACTGATTTAAGGCATTGATAGAAAAAGGCGAACCTGTAAAAAATGTTGCTACTGCTGTCCCGATAAAGATAGTCCCTATCAATCCGTTGATTAGCAAGAAAATTTCATAAGTACGAGCGCCAAATAAATTATTTGGTTTTGATCTAAATTCATATCCAAAAGACTGTAATACAAATGCTAAAAGAATAATCATCCATACCCAGTAAGCGCCGCCAAAACTTGTACTGTAAAACAGCGGAAATGAGGCAAAAAATGCTCCTCCGAATGTAACAAGGGTCGTAAATGTGAGTTCCCATTTACGTCCTAATACATTGACTAACATTGTTTTTTCGATATTTGTTTTTCCGATGGTACCAATCAGCGTTTGACCGCCTTGTACAAACATCAGGAAAACCAGAATTGCTCCCAGTAGTGAGACTATTACCCACCAATACTGTTGAAGCGTAAGATGTGACATTATTTCAAACATTACTTGTTTCCTCCTCTATTTTAGGTCCTATTTTAATTTGTTTTACTAAAATCATAATTTCAGCGATAAATAACGCTATAAATACTACGGCAAACAACATGAATGTGATCATTACCGAACTTGCGTCAATCTTTGAAACTGCTTTAACAACAGGCAATAAGTCCTGTATTGCCCAAGGTTGACGTCCTACTTCAGCAACTATCCATCCCGCTTGACTTGCAATATAAGCCAGTGGTATTGTGATAATTGAAAGCCACAGCAACCAACGTTTTTTGTCCAATTTGTCTTTATATACCAAAATCAATACAACAGCAAAAAGCAAAATGAAATAAAAACCGAGTACTACCATAATCCGGAACGAATAAAATGTCAATGAAATAGGCGGTACAAGTTTAAAAGCATTTTGATTAAGTATTTCAGGATTTTCGTTATAATAAGGCGCATATCCAAAATATCTGAAATAATCGTTCATAAATGATTTATCATCAAATTTGGCTTTATTTTCTAAAAACTCTTCGCCATTTGGGTCAATCGCTTTGGCTTCCTTGTAGGCAAGGAGAGTTTGCTGTGCTTCATATCCGCGCTGAATCTTCTCACTATAAGACATAATCCCCTGTTTCTGATTTCCTAACACTAAATCTTTTATTCCTGCAACAAAAGTTTTGGAATCTCCATGTGACATAAAGGATAACATACCCGGAATTTCGATTTTAAAGATAAAATCGGCTTGACTGTTGGCATTGATGTTTTTGTGAGTTTCTTTTCCACTCAAAATACCAAATGCGATTAAAGGAGCGTTTTCAGTTCCTTCGTAAAGAGATTCCATTGCTGCAAGTTTCATCGGTTGAACTTTAACAACGTTTTTTGTTGATGTATCACCTGTTACAACAAGTAATACCGAACTTACCAATCCAAAAATTGAGGCAACAGTAATGCTTCTTTTTGCGAATAATCGTTCACGGTTTTTCAGTAAAAACCAAGCGCTTATTCCAATGACAAACACTGCCGCTAATACAAATCCTGCCGTTATGCTATGGAAAAATTTATTAATAGCAGTTTCTGACAACAAAACATCCCAGAAGTTTGTCATTTCATTTCGTGCTGTTTCGGGGTTAAATGCAGTTCCTACAGGGTTTTGCATCCATCCGTTTGCGACAAGAATCCACAATGCCGAGATATTTGCGCCAATAGCAGTCAACCATACAGAAGCAAGGTGAAATTTCTTACTCACTTTGTCCCAACCAAAAAACATGACGGCAATAAATGTGCTTTCCATAAAGAAAGCGATAATTCCTTCGATGGCAAGGGGCGCGCCAAATATGTCGCCAACAAACCACGAATAGTTGCTCCAGTTTGTACCGAACTCAAATTCAAGTATCAACCCCGTTGCAACTCCGCAGGCAAAATTGATTCCGAAAAGTTTCATCCAAAATTTGGTAAGCCTTTTCCATTCAGGATTGCCTGTTTTATAATAGATTGATGCGGTAAATGCGTTTATGAATCCTAATCCCAGAGTGAGCGGGACAAAAACCCAGTGAAACATGGCAGTTAATGCAAACTGCGCCCGCGACCAATCAACTAAGGCAAAGTCAACGTTTTCAAGCATAAGTTTAATTTATTAAATAATACTGTTTATGTTAATTGTTCAAATATATAAGAAATTCTTTCTTCATCAGTATCGAAATTTTTCTTCAAAAAATTGGGAAAGAAAAATAGTTTCAGTATAAAGAACATTATGAATAGTTTAACTAATATTATTACCCAAATTGTGCGCGCCCATTTCGGCATTTCTTTGAACCCGTTTATATAAAACATTACTATTTTCCTAATGATTTTCATATACTTACTATTTTATTTCATTAATATTTTGAAAATGCGAATTTAAGTACTGTAATACTTAAATAAAAATTTTTTAAGTTAAAATTTCAATGGTTATTGTAATTTGTAATGATTCTAAATAAAACTCATAATTTTTTCAATCCCTTAATTTGCGCCTTATCCGTAACTTCCATCAAACTAATAGCATAACCGCCTCCCTGAGCACAATGCTGTCTCAATTTTGAATTAGCTGTAACTATTACTTTTTTTATGATGTACGCTTGCGGATTGGTTTTATAATGGGCATTTGGAGCATCGGCATAAATTGTTGCAATATATGTCTTATCCTTTGGCAGGAAGTTGAAATTTATCTCCGAAATATGTGTATTATAGCCATTTGTATTGCCAACAAACCAATTATTACTTCCTTTTGCTTTGCGGGCAACGGTGATATATTCACCCGGTTCTGCTTCGAGATATTTTGATTTGTCCCAGTCTAATGCCACATCCTTAATGAATTGGAAAGCATCAATAAATTTTTCGTATGTTTCCGGAAAATCTGCCGCCATCTGCAACGGACTTGACATGGTAACGTAAAGTGATAACTGATTGCAAATCGTTGTATTAACATGTGAATTGTTGTTTGGATTATATTTACTTACCTCCATTTCAAAAATTCCCGGCGTGTAGTCCATTGGACCGCCAATTAATCTTGTGAACGGCAGAATTGTGCAATGATTTGGATTGCTTCCGCCAAATGCCTGATATTCATTTCCACGAGCAGATTCGTTTCCGATAAGATTGGGATACGTTCTGCAAACCCCTGTTGGACGCACCGCTTCATGCGCATTGACCATGATTTTATATTCAACGGCTTTTTCAATTGCATATTGATAATGATTTACCATCCATTGTCCGTAATGAAACTCGCCGCGAGGAATAATATCGCCTACATAACCGCTTTTCACTGAATTATAACCATTATCAACCATAAATTGATATGCTTTATCTAAATGTCGCTCGTAATTACGTACAGATGAGGATGTTTCATGATGCATTATCATTTTTACTCCTTTACTTTTAGCATATTTGTGAATTTCAACAACATCAAAGTCCGGATAAGAAGTTAAAAAATCAAAAACATAATCTTTCGAATTTCCGAACCAATCTTCCCATCCGATATTCCACCCTTCGACTAATACTGCGTCAAACCCATGTTTTGCTGCAAAATCAATATGTTTTTTAACATGTGCGTTATTAGCGCCGTGTCGTCCATGCGGTTTTGCTTTTGAATAGTCTGATATACCGAGATGTATGCTTGGAAAATCATAAGTATAAGACCATTCGCTTTTTCCCGTAATCATTTCCCACCAAACGCCGATATATTTCACAGGTTTAATCCATGAAGTATCTTCAATTTTGCATGGTTCGTTGAGATTGAGAGTAATGCGGGAAGCGAGAATGTTACGTGCATCATCGCTTACAATAACAGTACGCCAGGGAGTTACGCAAGGCGCCTGCATGAATCCCTTATCTCCGCGTGCATCTGGGGTCAACCACGATTCAAAAATCAAATTTTTGTCATCAAGATTGAGATGCATACATGAATAATTAATCAGCGCCGCTTCGTGAATATTGATATACAAACCATTATCGGTTTTCATCATAAGCGCTGTCTGAACGCCTGTCTGCGAAAAAGGATATTGAGACGCATTCGGGGTGATTGCCTGCTTCATCAGTCCGCGAATTTCGGATAATTTTGATTTAGTGTAATCATATTCCTGCGTATCGTAATCTCCCGGTATCCAAAAAGCGATATGGTCTCCTGCCATAGCAAATTGAGTGCGTTCTTCCTTGATAACGAAATAAATAAGGTTTTCCTGCTCCGGAAATTCATAACGGAATCCCAAACCATCATTAAACATACGGAAACGAATAATTATTTGACGGTTAGTCTCTTTTTGTTCGAGCGTTACCGCCAATTCATTATAATTGTTTCGTATTTCTTTTTCTTCACCCCATACAGGACTCCAAGTTTCATCAAAGGAATCTAATTTTGATTCCTTGATTTTGAATCCGTTGTAAAGATTTGTCTTTTCATCCCGATTTTCGACAACATTTCCTTCCGGTGAGAAGTCATAATATGCACGGGAATCAGCTTCCGGTTTCAATTCAAAGCCGAGACGACTTTGTTTTACAATCTGTTTACCTTTATAATTCAATTCATAAGTAGGGAAACCACCTTGTTGAACAGAAAATTTCATGGTAATATTACCGTCAGGGGATTTTAATTCCTGAGATTTTGCAACTGATGTAATTAATATACAGATGCTTGTGAAAAGAATAAATTTAAATGTTTTCATTTTCTTTTTCATTATTTATTGTTTTATCGTCAAAGTATCTTTTTTTTGAAGTACACTGTCTATTCTTGCTTTGACAAATGTACTGTATTCTTCGTCCATTTCAATCATATCATACTTAAAATCTCCGTATTTGTCTAATAATGAAATAGTAAAATCTATACCGGCATCAACTTGAGGAAAAATATTCCATAAATTACTATCTTCATTCATAACTCCTAAGAAATAAAACGATTCCTTTTTGTCAATCAAGGCATCCAAAAAAGAATACAAATCATTTTCGAAAATCGGAATTGATTCCAATTTTCTATCCCAATAATTTTTCATTATAAAATCATACAACATATTCATTTCAAAATAACAGTCATTAAGTCTGACTACCAATTCTTTATTAGTAATTTTTTGAATCATTTCGGAACTTTGAAAAATTTCCCACGCTGAATTTTGAAATTGATATATTCTTATCTCAGTAAATGAAAGATAACTGATAAGGGTATCATCCGGAATTGTTGACCAATTTTTATCTGCTTCTAATATTTTGTTGAAAGCATAACTATGTAGTTTTAAAGATTTTTCCTGTTTTTGAAACCAACTTTTATTTGTTTCCAACTCATTTCTCACTAAAATCAGCATTTCTCTTATTTTTCTCTTTTCTTCACGTTTTTGCCATAGTGAGTTTACTCCAAAAGTGAGAGTGATTCCCAGAATTACTCCAAGAAGATTTATAAAAAAACTTGATAATTTTGGTTTACTTTTCATAGCTTATTATTCACCAATCACACATCATTAATTTTAAATTTGATATATTTTTAAATCCTTTATCAAATGTTAGTAACGGTATATCTAAATAAATTGATGTAGCTGCAATAATTGCATCTGGTAGTTTTATAATATGTTTCTGTTTGATTTCTCGATAAATCTGTTTGATTTCTCGATTAATTTCAATAACAAAACATTCATCAAGTAATACCTCAATAATATTGATGTCATGATTTGATAGATTCGGTTTTCCAAATAATTCCAATTCTGAAATCACAGATAAATAAATCTGTTTGTTATCAAGAATTTTTGCAATTTCTTTATTTCCATCAAGCAGATATATTATTGGATTTGTGTCACATAAAATTCTAATCCCATTCATTTCTTATCCTTTTTTGGTATTCTATTGCGTCTTCTCCCCATTTAATTTTCCCTAAAAACTGTTTTGAACAGAATGGTTTTCGAGGTTTCCAACTTGACAATAATTTATCAATCTCTTGACTGTTAGCATCTTTTCTAATTGTAATTACCATAGAATTTATTGTTAGTGTTTAAATTGCAAAGATATTTTAATTCCTACCCTTTTTTCCTGTTTTGCTGTACCTGTCCTGTTTTTTTCTTATTCGCAGCTTGAATTTGATTTCTCAGTTGATTTTGCTGTTTGGATGATTGAGCTTGACTTCGCAATTGATTTTGTTTTCTGGCAGCCTCTTCTAATCTGTGAGCAAAACCTGATTTTTTAACGGGTTTATTTTGATTTTCCTTTAATGTTTTCAGTAATTTTTTTTCGTTAATAAACTGTTTCATTATATAAGTTTGCAAAACTGTAATTAATGTCGAAACAAAATAATAATAACTTAATCCGGAGGCATAACTGTTAAAAAAGAAGAGCAACATCACCGGCATCATGTAAAACATCATTTTCATTCCGGGCATTTGCGTTGAAGGCTGCATTGCCATGTTATATTTAGTGTAAATAAAGTTTACAGCAGACATTAATAATGTGAAAAGGCTGATATGCGCTCCGTAAAATGGAATGTTAAATGGTAAATTCAATATAGCATCATAAGCCGAAAGGTCTTCAGCCCAAAGGAAACTCTTCTGTCTCAATTCGATAGCGGCAGGCAAAAACCGGAACATCGCTACTAAAATCGGAAATTGCAACAACGTAGGAATACAACCTCCCATTGGATTAACGCCCGCTTTTTTATACAGAGCCATAGTTGCCTGTTGTCGTTCCATTGCTTTGTCGGCAGGGATTTTTTCGTTTATTTCGTCAATCTGTGGTTTTAAAAGTTTCATTTTTGCAGATGACAGGTATGATTTGTATGTTAGCGGGTATAATACAATCTTTAATAATATTGTTAATATCAGAATGATAATTCCATAACTTGCAATATAATTTTCTAAAAAATTAAATACAGGAATAACTGCGTATCTGTTTATCCATCCCAAAATACCCCATCCAAGATGTACTAAACGGAATAATTCCAAATCCATACCGTAATCTCTTAAAGTATAAAAATGGTTTGGACCGAAAAAGAAACGACACGGAATAATATGGTCGCCTTCGCCATCAACGTTAATTGCTATTTCAGCAGTATTATATCGCAAGAAAGGGCTTGATTCATGGGTTTCAAGTTCTGATGAAATGCTTCCGCCTGAAAAACCTTCATCAGCAATAAAAGCGGATGAAAAAAACTGACTTTTAAATCCTATCCAGTGCATTTTTGTACGAAAATCTTCGTTACCGCCTTTTCCCATACGAAGCCAATCAACTTCAGCGCCGTAATATTTGTAATATATACTTGAATATAGTTGCTCAAATCTACGTCCTTTTTCAAATGAAGGCACTTTCATTGTCCATACAAATTCCATTGAACCGCGCGGAGTGGCAATAATTCGCCCCATATTTCGGGTTTGAATGTAAAAATGAGACATATATTCATCATCAGGCAGTTCATATATAAATGCTAAAAATTCATTATTTCCTGAATTGAGTTCGAAAATTATTGATGAATCGTTTTTTTCCCTGACATCAAAATAAAGGTCGTTAGTATGAAAATTTCGTGTATTGTGAACAAATGGAAAACCGAATTTATTGTCTGGACCGTCAAAGAGAATCAATGGTTCACCGTCAAAAGTCTTGTATTCTTTCAACTCAACGGAATAAATTTTCCCACCTTTGTTTGTAAGGGTCATTTTTACTTTTTCGTTTTCCAAAATATAAAAAATTTGTTCTCCATATAAGTAAGATGCCATTACTCCGTAAATTTCATTCAATTGAAGATCTTTATCAGTTTCTATACCATCCTGTATTTCAACCTTTTCTTCGCTTTTGGCTTGTTGATTTAATTCTGCTTCCAATTTTCGCATCAGTTCGACCTGTTGCAACGAATCCCGCTGCTGTCTTTGAATTTCCAACTGCTCCCGTGAAGGGCGTGATAAATATCCCCATCCGATTAATATCAGAATTATTAAAAGAAAACCGATTACTGTATTTTTGTCCATTATTTATAACTGTTTTTATTATTATTATTACCTTAATTCCTAATTTCCTCAATCGCCGCCTTAATAAAATCCATAAACAAAGGATGCGGTTTCAGTACCGTACTGCAATATTCCGGATGAAACTGAACTCCCACAAACCACTTATGAGACGGAATTTCAATAATATCCACAAGTCCTGTATCAGGGTTAATTCCGGTTGAAACCATACCTGCTTTTTCAAATTGTGCAATATATTCATTATTAAACTCATAACGATGTCTATGTCTCTCTTTTACAAGTTCTGTTTTGTAAGCGCTATATGCTAATGAACCTTTTTTTACCTTACAATCATAAGAGCCAAGCCTCATTGTGCCTCCTTTTGCGGCAACATTTTTTTGGTCTTCCATTAAATCTATAACTGCGTGAGGAGTTGTGTGATCCATTTCGCGTGAATTGGCTTTTTCCAATCCTAATACATCACGTGCAAACTCAATTACTGCGCATTGCATTCCTAAAGATAATCCCAAAAACGGAATATTATTCTCGCGGGCATACTTAATTGTAATTAGTTTTCCTTCAATACCTCGATGTCCAAATCCCGGCGCTACTAATATACCTTGCAAGCCTGAAAGTTTTTCGATAACGTTTTCAGTCGTAATGGATTCACTTTGAATTAACTTTATTTCTACTTTATGTTCGTGATAGGTAGCTGCCTGTATCAAGGATTCAATGATTGATTTATATGAATCTGCCAACTCAACATATTTTCCTATCAATCCGATTTTTACGCTCTTTTTTGCTGATTTCATCTTCGATAGAAAAGATTTCCATTCTTTCAAATCCGGTTTTTGAGTTACAGGCAATTTTAATTTTTCAAGAACTATTACATCTAACCCTTCTTCTTCCATTTTCACAGGAACTTCATAAATTGTATCAACATTAATTGACTGAATGACAGCTCTGCTTTCGACATTGCAAAATAAAGCAACTTTTTTGCGTATTTCGGATGAAAGGTCTTTTTCAGTACGTAACACAAGGACATCAGGTTGTACCCCATTTTCAAGCAGCAATTTTACTGAATGTTGAGTGGGTTTTGTTTTCAGTTCACCGCTTGTTGAAAGGTATGGAACTAAAGTTAAGTGAATTGATAATGCTTTTGAACCTAATTCCCATTTCAATTGCCTGACTGATTCGATGTAAGGAAGCGATTCGATGTCGCCCACAGTTCCGCCAATTTCGGTAATTACTACGTCAAATTGATTTTTTTTGCCAAGCAGTTTTATATTCCTTTTAATTTCATCTGTAACGTGCGGAATGATTTGAACTGTTTTTCCCAAATAATCTCCGCGTCTCTCTTTTTCTATGACGTCCCGATAAATTCTTCCGGTTGTAACGCTGTTTGCTTGCGAAGTCGGTAAGTTTAGAAACCGTTCGTAATGTCCTAAGTCTAAATCAGTTTCAGCGCCATCTTCGGTAACGTAACATTCGCCATGTTCGTAAGGATTTAATTCTCCGGGATATACATTAAGATATGGATCAAGTTTTTGAATGGTTACTCTGTATCCGCGGGCTTGCAACAATTTTGCCAAAGAAGAGGAAATAATTCCTTTTCCAAGCGAGGAGGTTACACCTCCTGTAACAAAAATATAACGTGTATCTGACATATAGTTCAAAGTTTATAAAGTTCAAAGTTCAAAGTTTAAATTTCGACCGCAAAAGTATAAAAAGTAATCGAAATTTTAGTATTTGATAAAAAAAATATATTTTTGCGGTCAATTAATTAGTATTCTTTTAAAAAAAACAGTATGAAAATAACAGTAATAGGAGCAGGAAATGTTGGCGCTACATGTGCAGATATATTAGCCACCAGAGAAATAGCAAACGAAATTGTTCTTGTTGATATTAAAGAGGGCTTAGCCGAAGGAAAAGCTTTGGATATTCTGCAAAAAGCGCCTATTAATTATTATGATGCAAAAATAATTGGCGTTTCTAATGATTATTCGAAAACAACAGGTTCAGAAGTAGTTGTAATTACTTCCGGACTTCCGCGTAAACCGGGAATGTCACGTGATGACTTAATCAGTGTGAATGCAGGGATTGTAAAATCTGTAACCGAACAGATTGTTAAATATTCGCCCGAAACAATTATCATTGTTGTTTCAAATCCTTTGGATGTGATGACTTATCAGGCGCATATTACAAGTAAATTCCCTCGTACAAGGGTGATTGGCATGGCAGGTATCCTTGATACAGCCCGCTACAGCGCTTTCCTTGCCGAAGAATTAAATGTGTCAGTTAAAGATATTCAGGCAGTTATAATGGGTGGACATGGCGACACAATGGTTCCTCTTCCAAGATATACAACTGTAGGCGGTATTCCGGTAACAGAACTTATTGACCCGACCAAATTAAATGCCATTATCGAAAGAACAAAGGTTGGAGGCGGTGAAATAGTTAAATTGTTAGGAACTTCTGCATGGTATGCACCTGGCGCCGCTGCCGTACAAATGGTTGAAGCTATTGTACGCGACCAACACAGGATTTTCCCCGTCTGTATAAGCCTTAACGGTGAATATGGGATTAATGACTGCTATTTCGGAGTTCCCGTAATTTTAGGTAAAAATGGAGTTGAAAAAATTATTGAACTTGATTTAAATACCGAAGAAAAGAAACTTTTAGAAAGTAGCCGTATTCATGTAAAAGAGGTAATGGATGTTTTGGATAGGTTGAATAGTAATTAGTAGTTAGTAGTTAGTAGTTAGTAGTTAGTAGTTAGTAGTTAGTAGTTAGTAATTAGTAGTTAGTAGTTAGTACGAAGATATTATAAAGGGTTGAAAGTAAACCCAATGGACAGTTTTAATCCATTAATGAATTTATCTTTCAATCCTCTATTATTGTTTCCCTGAATGATGGACGGATGTTCAGGATCACTTACATCAAAATAACTCTCAATAGTTTCATATTTAATTTTTTGCTTGTCTAAACCTGCAATTAAAACTAATTTTCCACTCCTGAAAAGTTGAATATCATATCCAATTGACGGCGTAAAATATAAACCATGTAAATTAAAACCGGAACTTATTTTGTGATAAGGCATATATGAACGTCCTACATCTATTAAAAAAAATGGCGACATCCGTCTTTCATAGAGAATGAGTTTCGCTCTTCCAAAATAATTGTAAAAACTGCGCTTTATTGTATTATATCCTATAAAATTGCCATTTATCGGGAAAGGATAAATCCCATCTTCATCTTTAGCAAAATAATAGTCTTTTAGTGTTATATATTGTCCTTTTCCAGAGCTTATACCCACTCCAAATTCCAAAAAAGAAGAAATTCTATATGAATAAATAAATGAACATTGAAATATATCTTTCACTTTTTCTTCACTGATTGTCCCATTTATAAAGGTAGATCCTTGAAGCGTATAGTTATGCCTTCCATCTTCTGTTTTTTGGGCATAAAATGGGATTGAAACTACAGCCAGTAAAATAAATACAATTTTTTTCATTATTCCGAATTCATCGAAATCAAAAATTCTTCATTTGAACCTGTTTTTTCCATTTTATCTTTGATAAATTCCATTGCTTCAACGGGTGTCATATCAGAGAGATAATTGCGTAAAATCCAGATTCTGTTCATAAATTCTTTTTCAAGCAGCAATTCTTCACGGCGAGTACTCGAAGCAATAATATCAACTGATGGAAATACTCTTTTATTTGAAAGTTTTCTATCTAATTGAAGTTCCATATTACCTGTCCCTTTAAACTCTTCAAAAATAACATCATCCATTTTCGAGCCTGTTTCTGTTAAAGCAGTCGCTAAAATAGTTAATGAACCGCCATTTTCAATATTTCTGGCAGCGCCAAAGAATCTTTTGGGTTTGTGAAGCGCATTGGCATCAACTCCACCTGATAAAACTTTACCCGAAGCGGGAGATACTGTATTGTAAGCTCTTGCCAAACGGGTAATTGAATCAAGCAATATCACAACATCATGGCCACATTCAACCATTCTTTTTGCTTTTTCAAGAACTATATTTGCTACTCTAACGTGTTTTTCAGCAGGTTCATCAAAAGTAGATGAAATAACTTCCGCGTTTACGTTCCGAGCCATATCTGTAACTTCTTCAGGACGTTCGTCAATCAACAGAATCATCATATAAACTTCAGGATGATTGTAGGCAATTGCATTTGCTATGTCTTTCAGTAAGACGGTTTTACCTGTTTTGGGTTGTGCTACAATTAATCCGCGCTGTCCTTTTCCGATTGGTGAAAACATATCCACAACTCTTGTAGAGATATTTGCTTTTGGACCTGCTGTCAGGTTGAATTTTTCATTAGGGAAAATAGGCATTAAATGGTCAAAAGGCACTCTATCACGGACAAAATCTGGAGAGCGACCGTCAATTAATTCCACTTTTATCAGCGGAAAATACTTTTCACCTTCCTTTGGCGGACGAATTGCGCCTTGTACTAAATCGCCTGTTTTAAGTCCGAAAAGTTTAATTTGTGATTGAGATACATAAATATCGTCCGGTGAATTAAGATAATTATAGTCCGAAGAACGAAGGAATCCATACCCTTCCTGCATTATTTCCAAAACACCTGAAGCGATAAGAATGCCTTCAAATTCAAATCCTCTTTCTTCTTTTCGCTCATTTCTATCGTAATGTCCTTTTTGTTGACGGTTATTTTGTCTGTATCTATCATTTCTATCATTGTCGTTTCCATTCCTGTCGTTATTTCGGTCATTTCCGTTCCATTTTCGGTGGTCGTCATATTTTTTCGAATAACTTTCTCTTTTCGGCGGAAGGTCTATTTTTCCTACAACTTTAGGAGACACTTCAGGAATAGAAGTTTGAAAGTCGTTTTCTTCAGTTGAATCATCAAAATCTGAATCTTCATCTGTATTTTCAATTTTCTGGTCATCAATTACTTCAACCGATGTAAATAAATCATCCGGATATATCTTAATCTTTTCATCTTCATCCTGTTCAAAAGATTTAATATCATCGCTTTCAGTAATCGTTTCTTTATTAGCTTTTCCAAAACGTCTTCTTTGTTTTGGATGTTCCTTATGCTTTACTTCTGAAGTTTTGTTTTCTTTAGGTTTAATATTTTCTGAAACTTTGATCGCCTGGGCGTCAAGGATTGCATAAATTAACTCCTGTTTTTTGTACATTTCAACTCTTTTGATGTCAAGGTCTTTTGCAATATTTCGCAAATCAACAAGGAGTTTTTTGTTTAAATCAATAATGTCGTGCATAAAATTCTTGTAAAAATTAAATAAAATTGGAATTAAAAGAAAAATCCGATCGGATTTCGGGCGCAAAGATAATTGTTTTGTTATAAATGGCAAAAAAAATTATTAAAAAATTATTTTCCTATAAAAATCATGGCAAAATCCGGAAGCGCCAAAACCCTCTTTAAAGTTTGCAAGCCCACTGTTTAATGACGTTCCGTTGTTGTCTGTAGAAGCGCCGAAACTTAAATATCGTTTTGTTTCACCATATTTTTGCATTAAATTGTCAATTAAAAATTCGGCGGCGCACAAATTGCGTCCCAAGTCATTGAAATGAAGATATTGAGTATGAATAAAATCATTATCAACAAACAGAAGCGTACCGCCCAAAAATTGTTCTTCCTGAAAAATTGTTAGAGTAAAAATATTCTTTGGAAATCTTCCCTGTAAAAGAGCCACCTCATCGGGGGTATGAACCGGATTTGTATTATACTTTTTATTCAGGTTTTCTTTGACAAGTTCCATAAATTGGTTTATGTCGCCGTTTTCTTCCAAACGGAGATTGTTACGGGATGATTTGTTTAGTCTGTAACGTTTATCTCGCGCAAAACCTGCAAAGTTTTTAAAATCAATTATGAAAGATAAATCGCGTCGCCATAGTTCATAACCGTTTTTCCAAAGTATCCATGCGTCAGTATCATTCAAATGACTATCGAAAACAAAAGGTTTATGTTTATATTGTATTTCTTTGAAACCATGTTCTTTAGCATAGTTTTCCATTAAAACAAAAATATTGTCTAAATCTTCGGCGGGTACTCTTGGCGCAATAATCCAACCGCCATAAGTCAATCCTTGATGAGAATGTAAAACGCCCTCTTTTTCATTTGCCGGTAAAACCGCTTTCAGTTTATTATCCTGATATACAAGTAAACTATGGTCAGTAAAAATATGAGAATGATAATCCATAAATGGGCGCAAAAATAAAAACACACCGTTCCACGATTGAGATACAAATTCATCCCAAATTTTTGCTGAACTTTTATCGTAACGAACTAATTTAATATCCATTGTTATTTCTATAATTTTATAATATTCACATATCTTCTAAAGAAAACGCCTTATATTCAATATAATAATTAGGAAATTTTCTAACTAATTCTTGTGATTTTTTTTCAAGTAATTGGATATTTATTCGTTTTTTATTCCGTTTCACTTCATAGAAAACTAAATTCTTCCCCATATCATTACGCGCTACTATGTCAATTTCATCTTCACCCTTTTGATTCCAGTAATTACCTATATCTGAAAATTGTTTTGATTCTATCAACATCGAACGAAAATATTTTTCTAATATCAAACCACTATATACTTCATAATCACGCTCTACAACACTACGCACATATTCAAGATTCCCAATTTCAATTGCACTACGATATTTATAAATAAAACGAAACCAGAAGTTCAGAAAATTGTCTTCAATCAGATATTTATTGTTCCTGCTACCTTCTTTTGCGCCAAACGGGCGATTACGTTTGATAAGATTATAGTCATTTTCAAGTCGTTCCAAATAACCACCCACAGGCATATTCATAGCGTTTTCCATATCGGCTCGGCTAGACTTGGAAGATGCAATTAGCGAAAGTATAGAAAAATAATTACCATAATCCTTCCCAAATTCATCTATTAAAACGGCTCGTCCTTCGTCTAAAAAGAACGAACCTCCCTTAAATACTACGTCAAGAATTTTTTTCTTTGTAAATGCTTTGTTGATAACCAATTGTTCTACATATTTTGCAATACCGCCTGTTATCATATAAAATGCTAAAAGATCTTCCTGAGTATAATTGGGATGAAAATCTGACAATATTTGTTTTATTACGCTTGTAGTAAACGGTTTAACGGCAATTTTTGATATTGCTCTGCCATAAAGCGGTTCTTTTGAATTTTCAAATATTCGTTTAATTAATGAATAAATTGAACCGCAAAATATCAGGTTAATTTTTGATTTCTCCTTGTACGAATCCCAATAATTTTGAATATCGCTGAAAACAGAGGAGTTAATATTTGCAAATTCTTGAAATTCATCAATAATCAATGTAAAATGCTTCGATTGCGATTGAATCATAATAGTTTTGAACAATTGCGCAAAATTTTTAAAAGTACCTAATGAAATAGATAACTTTTCTTCTACCTCATTAACAAACTCTTCGCAAAGTAATGCCTCATTCTTTTTTGCAACAAAAAAATAGAGTACAGTATTAGAAAGGTCAAAAGAATTTTTTAATAAAGTAGTTTTGCCTACTCGTCTTCTTCCCATTACAAGTGTCATTTGAGCGAAATTATGAGAATTTTCTTCAATTTCTCTCAAAATCCCTATTTCAGTCTCTCTATCATAAAATAACATATTGTTCTAAATATTAAATATTTATGTGCTATAAAACTATTATCGCAACCACCGTTACTGTAACCACTGTTTCGTTAATTCAAATTACTATTTATAAATATTTCATTCATTCAATCTCGTTCGGTTCAATTTTTTTAATAAATTTCGCAGGACTGCCTCCATAAACGGAATATGATGGAACTTCGCAATTCACAAAACTATTGGGCATGATATAGCAGCAGTCGCCTATAACAGAACCTGCAATCACCATTGTTCCATGACCGACAATACAATCGTCTCCGACAGTGATTGGCGCTTCTGATATTTTATATTTTTTTAAAAGTTTGGGACTTGCAGTTGGACCTGTATCAACAATAAAATGACAAAGAGACCCTATGCTACATCGTTTTCCAATTTTTAATTGGGCTGAATAACCGTTAATAATTGAAAAATTCCCTATTTCTGTTCCTTCGCCAACTTCGAGAATGTATTTAGGACTTCCGAAAATTGTTGTCTTTTTCCCAATTTTTACATTATTTCCAAAATTTACATTATTGAAAGAGGCAGTTGTGTCTATATCAACATTTTTCCCGAGTAATAAGTTCGAATGTATCATAAGATTATTTTATTCTACCTCCTTTTCATCAATTTTCTTTATAAATTTCGCAGGACTGCCGCCATAAATCGAATAATCCGGAATATCTGTATCCACATAACTATTTGAGGCAACAATGCAGCAACGACCTATACTCACGCCGGGCGCTATCACGCAACTTGAGCCAATCCACGTATTTTCCCCAATTTTAATTGGAGCGGCTTTTTCAGGGAATAATTTGCTCAATTTTGAATTTGGCGCAACGTTCCAATGTGAAACAATAACATTATGCTGCGCAATTGATACATTGTTTTCAAGAATTACGTCTGCTTGTGTAGCGTCAATTAAGACATACATTCCTAATATTGTACCGCTGCCGAGTTTGACTTTGTGGTTTTCGCTTCCGATAACGGTACACTCTTTTCCGATTTTTATATCATCGCCCAACTCTGCATGATTACATTCAGTTGAGGCGTCAATCCTAACATTTTTCCCGTATTTTAAATCCAAAGCGCTCATTTTATAAAATTTTTCATTAGCGTAATTATATAATCTATATGTCTATCATCCATGTTCTGATGACAAGGAATATAAAATGCTTCTTCACCATAAAATACGCTACATTCCACGCCTTGTCTTTGCAAGAAAGATTTCAATTCCTGCAAATCTGTATTAAATGCACGAAAAACGCAAGCGCCCGGGACTTCACCCGGTACCGGTAAGAAACGAGTCATAAACCCCAACCGAAGTAAATCCATTTGTAATGACACAAAATTATTCGTCCTTTTTTGAATTATATCTTCCTTATTTGAATTATAATACAAAAAACAGGCTTTATAATACTTTGAAGCAGATGCAGTTAAACCTTTCTGGAAAATGAGTCCGCTTTTCGAATGGATCATACCACCTGCTTGCATTGGAAACATTTTTGCCATACTGTAAATTGTGTAATCTCCAAAGTAATTCTTTTCATTATCTCTGAAATAGGAATACAAACTGTATGCCTTATCTTCAATAATAGGTAAATTGAACGCTTTCAACTTGTCAATATCAGGGTAAAGAAACCCAAATTCATGATTAACAAGAATAGCGGCAGTTTTATCTGTTTTTTCACGGCTCCATTTGCAAAACAATTCGATGGTTTGGGTTACGCAACTGCTAATATACTTGTTTCCTGATGATGTAACAATCCATATTTCATCATCGGGTTTCAATTTTAAATCTATTAAAACCAACTCTAAGGCTTTTGTTGCGCTTTGAGTTATAGATAATAGTTTGCCGTCAAGTTCAATAACAGGTTCTGCGTCTAATTTACTTTCTAACCAAATCTGTTTGTTAATGTGTATATCATCTGAACTGAATGGTGAAATAAACAAACTTCCTGTTCTAAAATCAATTGGGTTAACTATGTAACCATCAACAAATTCCACGGTATTTAAGGTATTCTTCATAAGAACGTATATAATCAGATTCATTAAAATGATGAGAAACAAGCGCTAAACAAATTGAACCCGATGAAAAATTTTGCTCATGGGCCCAAATACCCGGAGGAATGTGTAATCCGATAAACGGTTGATTTAAAAACAGTGTCTTTTTGTGCTTTCCGTCTTCCACCGTTATCTCAAAACTACCTCCGGTCGCAATTAAAAACTGATGACACTCCTTATGAGCATGAGCGCCTCGCTCTTGCCCTGCAGGGATGTCGTAAAGATAAAAAACTCTTTTTATGTCAAATGGGAGGTCAATACTGTTATGTAATGCAGTAATTCTACCCGACACAGCGCTAATTTGCGGTAATTGATAAATATGACAGTCAAAAACTGTCGGGAATTTTATATTACATTTTTCTAAATTGTTCATAATCTCTAATATAATCGGTTTCAGAAAAATCTTCGGAACAAATATGAAGCGAAAGCGAATTGGTACTGAAATTTTCCAAATGCTTCCACGTCATTGGAGGAAGATATAGTCCTTTATATGAGCGATTTAGATGATATGCTCTATTATCGCCATTTTTATCTTTTATAATAACATCAAAACTTCCCGACAGGGCTATAATTATTTCCTCTTGGGCGCAGTAAGCATGTCCGCCTCTTATTTCGCCGCCGGGGACGTCATACGTCCAGAAAACCCTTTTTATTTCAAATGGTATCTGGTTATTGTTTTCAAGGAAAGTTAAATTTCCTCTCTTGTCCAATATTTTTGGTAAATCTATTAATTTTTCCATTCTAAAATTCTTGAAGTTCAACCATTTTTCTAAAACGAGGCGATTTATCTTTCAATTCCTCAAAATTACCAAACGCTTCAATTTTTCCTTTATCTATCAGGTAAATTACATCTGCGCTCTTTACTGTTGATAGTCTGTGCGCAATAATCACAATTGTATATTTACCTTTTAATTTGTTTATATTTTCTTGTATAATAAGTTCATTTTCTGTATCTAAAGCTGAAGTTGCCTCATCCATAAGCAGAATTGAACATTCGCGGAACAATTCCCGCGCTATTGAAACACGTTGTTTTTGTCCGCCTGAAATCAAAATACCATTATCGCCAAGCATTGAGGCTTCTTTTTCGGGAAGATTTTCTACCATTGAAGTTAGTGTTGTCTTTTCGAGTGTTTCGCGAAATTTTTCAATAATATCTTCATTTTTAGGTTCATGGAACGTTATGTTATTGAAAACCGTATCATTAAAGACAACAGGCTCTTGAGTTATATATCCTACTTGTTGTCTGAATTTTTTTACCCTTGAAGTTGTAAGTGGTACTCCATCAACCTTAATTTGTCCCGTAACAGGCATAAAAAGTCCTGCAAGCATATTTACCAAAGTAGTTTTTCCGGAACCGCTCTCTCCAACAAATGCAACAGTTTGATTTTTGTTGATAGTCAGGTTTATATTAATTAAAACAGCGGGTAAATCAGGCGAGTATGAAAATGTAACATTCTCAAATTGAATATTATCTTTTAAATTTTCCACATTTTCATGCTCTTTTGTTTCGATATTTTTTCCTAATTCTTCATTTAAAGCGTTTACAAGACGGACGCCTCCCGAACTGCCAAGAAATGACAGCCAGTTTGACTGTACGGAAAGCAAACAGTTTAAAGACCTCATAAAGAATACCAAACTTAATGCTACGCTTAACATTGAAACCCCCATAAGAACAACTTGTATGAAAACAATTGTGCATACAAATAGCATGATTATAGGTTCTCGTATCGCTCCAGCCAGGACGTTTAGTTTTCCCATTTTCAAGGATATAGCTTCAGCTTCGGACGTCAATTTAATTAATTTTTTACGATAATTAGAAATCAAATCTGTCGCTTTCAAATACTTATAATTAAACACAGTTTCAAGAACTCTTCCTTGTAATCCGTTGTTTATCAGAGATCTCATCAAAGAGTCACTTTCTATCTTTTTGCCAATAACTTGAAAAATATAATTAGTCAAAACCCCCGCTACCGTTATTAACAGAGCGAATTGGAAATTTGTTAAAAAAGCCAAAGTTAAATATCCAAGTAACATAACTACATACTGCAAAGTTGAAAAAATTGAAGTAAATGCGCCTATCGCTCTTCCTACTTCGGTTGTTAATACATTTTGTATTCTTCCCAAGTCAGTATTAACAAAATTCGGATATGAAACATTACATATTCCATCAATTAATTCAATTCGTGTTTTTTTCATAAAATTCACACGGATCTTTGCAAAGTATAAACTTGATCCATAGTTTATTATTGCTTTTGTAGAAAATAAGAAAAGCATAAAAATCAACAAGTTACCTATTGACAATTCAATTCCTATCTTTTCAAAAAAATCAATCACAAATGCAAGTTTACCTAAAGTCTCTCTCGAAGATTCTCCCGATTCTGTAATTTGTAATAATGGAATAAATAATGACAAACCTATTCCATCTAAAAAAGCGACAAATCCCTTTAAAGCTAATAAAATAGGAATGCGATGTTTTAATCTGCTAAAATAAAAAACAAAGTATTTGAGTTGATTTGACTTCTTTTTTTTCGACATCTATTATTTATATTATTCAAGAAAATTCTTGAAGTTCAACCATTTTTTTGAAACGGGGCGATATGTTATATAATTCGTCAAAATTACCATACGCCTCAATTTTTCCCTTGTCAATTAAGTAAATAACATCAGCGTTTTTCACTGTTGAAAGCCGATGTGCAACTATTATAATCGTATATTTACCTTTTAGTTCGTTGATATTCGATTGAATAATAATTTCGTTTTCAGTATCTAAAGCCGATGTAGCCTCGTCCATTAATAAAACTGAACAGTCTCGATATAATTCCCGCGCTATTGATATGCGTTGTTTCTGCCCGCCTGAAATTAAAACGCCGTTATCGCCAAGTAATGAATCTTCTTTTTTGGGAAGATTTTCTACCATTGATGTTAATGTAGTTTTTTCGAGCGCTTTACGGAATCTATCCATCGTAATTTCATTTATTGGCTCATGAAATGTTACGTTATTAAAAACCGTATCATTAAAAACAACAGGTTCTTGAGTGATATATCCCAGCTGTTGCCTGAAACTCCTAACCAAAGAGGGAGTTAGCGAAATTCCATCTATTTTAATTTGTCCGGTAACAGGAGAAAACAACCCGGCAATCATATTTACTATTGTTGTTTTTCCAGACCCACTCTCGCCTACAAATGCTACAGTTTGATTTTTTTTAATCGTCAGATTAATATTGTTCAAAACAATCGGTAAATGAGGGGCATAAGAAAATGTAACATTCTCAAATTGAATATTATCATTAAAATTGCCAATTTCATTATTAACTTCACTTTCAATATTTTGCCTAAACTCTTCATATAAAGCGTCTGTTGTACGAACTCCTCCCGAACCTGAAAGAAATTGCTGCCAGGAAGTCTGCACAGAAATTAATCCTGTTAATGATCTCATAAAAAACATCAGACTTAAAGCCATAGTCATTATTGAAACACCCATGTAAACTACTTGTACAAAAATAATAGCGCATATAAATAACATAATAATCGGCTCGCGAATAGATACTGAAATTGCGCCAAGTTTTCCCATTCTTAAAGATAATTTTTCTGCTTCGCTTATAAAATCGACTAATTTTGTACGATATTTAGTTATTAAATCTGTCGCCTTCAAATATTTGTAGTTAAATATCGCTTCAAGTATCCTTCCCTGTAATCCGTTGCTTAATAATGACTGCATCAAAGATGCCGTTTCAACTTTTTTATTGATAATTCGGAAAATAAAATTACTCAAAACCCCCGCTATTGTTATTAACAGAGCAAACTGGAAGTTGCTTAAAAATGCTAAAGTTAAATATCCAACGACCATAATTGCCGACATTATTGTTGCCAAAAAGGCTGAAAATGCTCCTACTGCTTTTCCTATTTCTGATGTGATAACATTTTGAATCCGCCCCTGATCTATATTGACAAAACCTGAATATGAAAT
>Ga0123353_10001902_pt1 | contig 25664 bp, 16 predicted proteins | sample TergutLab28metaG_3_FD_92763 | JGI IMG/M metagenome (GOLD analysis project Ga0123353, IMG submission 92763) | Labiotermes labralis P3 segment gut microbial communities from Petit-Saut dam, French Guiana - Lab288 P3 | ecosystem: Host-associated > Arthropoda: Insects > Digestive system > Gut ...
ACTATAACTACATCTCCATCGAAGGCTGCATCGGCGCCGGAAAAACTACATTAGCCGAAATGTTGGCAGCAGATTTTAATGCGGAATTGATATTGGAACGCTTCGCAGATAATCCTTTTTTGGCTAAGTTTTATAAAGACCCCACACATTACGCTTTCCCTTTGGAAATGACGTTCTTAACCGATAGATACCAGCAATTAAAAAACCTGCTCTCAAAAAGAGACCTATTTACCGATTTGGTGGTTGCCGATTATTTTATTGACAAATGCGCCATTTTCGCAAAAATCAATCTGCAACAAGATGAATACAACCTCTTTTTAAAGGTTTATGAGATTATAGCCGATTTTTTGCCTAAGCCTGACATTCTTATTTATCTTTATAATACTCCGGAAAATCTATTGAAAAACATTGCCAAAAGAGGGCGGGAGTATGAACAGGAAATTCAAGCGCAATATTTGGAGTCTATTCAGGAAAATTATTTGACATTTTTTAGACAACGCGCACAATTTCCTATTTTAATTATTGAATCCGGTGCGCTTGATTTTGTAAATCATGCTGATGATTATAATAAAATTAAAGATTTGTTGCAGCAGAAATATGAAAAGGGGGTTCATAGGATTATTCTTTAAATGAAAAGCACGCAGATGCCAAAATACTAATTCTCTACAAAAACCGTTTACACTTCAAAATAAATTTCATGAATAAAAACTGTTATTGTGTGATTATGGCCGGCGGAATTGGTGTACGCTTTTGGCCCATAAGCAAAACGGAAACGCCAAAGCAATTTATTGATATTCTGGGTGATGGACGTACTTTAATTCAAAAAACATACGACAGAGTTATTAAAATTTGTCCTAAAGAAAATATTTATGTAGTAACCAACGCTATGTACAAGGAATTGGTTAAACAACAACTGTCTGATATGCCGGATGACCAAATCGTGTTGGAGCCGTCAAGACGCAACACCGCCCCTTGTATTGCGTATGCAAATTACAAAATCAAAGCCAAAAACCCGGATGCAGTGATTGTAGTAGCACCTTCCGACCATATTATTATAAAAGAAGATATTTTTTTAGAGGTAATTAGCAACGGATTGAAAACCGTAGAGCAAAACCCCTGGCTGCTTACCATTGGCATTCGCCCTTCTTGCCCGAATACGGGATATGGCTATATTCAATATGATGAAGATAAAGTTTATGAAAAAAACAAAGCGATTTATGAAGTAAAAACGTTTACAGAAAAACCGCAGTTGGAAATGGCGCAGCAATTTATTGAAAGTGGTGATTTTCTTTGGAACGCCGGTATTTTTATGTGGTCGCTGAAAACAATAGAAGCGGCATTTCAAAAATATTTGCCTGAAGTGGACTCATTATTTAATCAAGGAGACGGACTTTATAATACACCCGGTGAAGCCGCATTCATTCATAAAATTTATGAAATGTGCAGAAATATTTCCGTTGACTACGGTATTATGGAAAAGGCACGAAATGTGCATGTATATGCTGCTGAGTTTGGGTGGTCGGATTTGGGAACATGGGGTGCACTTTATGATATTAACCCCAAAGATGATAGCCAAAACTCTATTGTTGGAAAGCGCGTGAAAACTTATGACGCCAAAAGGTGTATTGTGAATGCTAAACCTTATAAAGTTACGGTTTTACAAGGCTTGGAAGATTTTATTGTAGTGGATACCGATGATGTGCTTTTGATTTGCAAACGTTCAGAAGAGCAACAAATTAGGCAATACGCTAACGATGTTAAGCTCGATTTTGGGGAAAAATACAGTTAGTTTTTTAACGAAGAGTTTAGACGGGGTATCCAAAATAGGGGTGTTTACATAATATTGAATTATGTCGAATCCGAACCCACCGAAAAATTAATAAAATCCACTAACGGTTTTACGGACTTAAATCCATTGATAACCTCATTAATAAAACCCTCTTTTAAAGCATTTTGTGGATTGAAGTAACATGAAGCAAAAAAATGTTTGTTTTTTAGAAGTTCTATTTCAGGGAAATCCTTGGGAAAATCAACTGGAACTTTTTTCAGCTTATCAATAGGATCAATACCGGCGTAATATTTTTTGAAAGAAGGTTTATCAATAATCGCTTTAAATTCATCAATTTGATAATAAATCTCTTTCCTAATAGTTTTAAGATATTCGGGCAGCGGCATATAAATACCTCCTCCGAAAAATGATTCTTCAGGGTCTAAATGAAAATAATATCCGGCAAAATCGGAATTTTTCCCGCCATTTTTGCCAAAATATACCCCGAAATGTGTTTTATAAGGCTCTTTATTCGGAGAAAAACGCACATCGCGATGAATACGAAATAAACATTGTTTAATCTCTAAATATTGCAAAGTTTCATCAAAAGTTTTCAGATTATCAAATAAAATACTTGTAAAATCTTCAAAATTTTGCTTCGCTTTTTCATAATCCAGTTTGTGAGCATGAAACCAATCGCGTTGATTATTTGCTTTTAGTGCTGTTAAAAATTGTAATGTTTCGGGACAAATTCTTATCATAAATTTTTTGTGCAAAATAAATGAAAAAAAGTTTTAGCCAAAAAATTGCAGAAAACCAAACTTCAGTAGCAAAAAAAATATATTTTTGCGCCCCTTATTCCTGCGGATGTGGCGTAATTGGTAGCCGCGTTAGACTTAGGATCTAATGTCGAGAGGCGTGGGGGTTCGAGTCCCTTCATCCGCACAAAATTCTTGAAAACCAATCAAAACCAATAATTTACGATAGTGGGTTATTGGTTTTGTGTTAAAATCAGGTGAAAATCGGGACAAAAGACCCTTTTTGGGATAATGATGTTGAAAAATGCTTCTAATTTTTAATATTTTTGTCGGTCAGTAATGTTAAATTATATAAATAGTAGGAAGAATATTGTGAATTTTACCATACATCATTCCGATACAAAATCTAATGCCCGCGCAGGCGTAATCGAAACCGCGCACGGCGCCGTTGAAACGCCTATTTTTATGCCGGTGGGCACCGCAGGCGCAGTGAAAGCGTTGCATATTAAAAATGTAAAGGAAGATGTGAAAGCCCAAATCATTTTGGGAAATACGTACCATTTATATTTGCGCCCCGGGTTGGAAGTGCTGCAACAAGCAGGGGGATTGCATAAATTTAACGGTTGGGATAAACCTATTTTAACTGACAGCGGTGGTTTTCAGGTGTTTTCGTTAAGCCATAAACGTAAAATCAAACCGGAAGAGGGCGTTTGGTTTCAGTCGCACATTGATGGCTCGCGACACCTCTTCAGTCCAGAAAAAGTGATGGATATTCAGCGTGTTATCGGCGCCGACATCGTGATGGCTTTCGACGAATGCACGCCCTATCCGTGTGAATATGCATACGCGAAAAAGTCTATGGAGATTACGCATCAATGGCTGGAACGTTGCTGTGCGCATTTCGATGCTACCGAGCCGCTTTACGGATATGCGCAAACGTTGTTTCCCATCGTGCAAGGCAGTGTTTTTAAAGATTTGCGCGTGCAATCCGCAGAGTTTATTGCTGCCCAAAACCGTGAAGGAAACGCTATCGGCGGTGTTTCCGTAGGTGAACCCACCGAACTGATGTACGAAATGACCGATATTTGTTGCCGGATTTTGCCGAAAGAGAAACCGCGTTACTTAATGGGCGTTGGAACACCCGCAAACATTTTAGAAGGTGTAGCCATGGGCATTGATATGTTCGATTGTGTAATGCCCACCCGCAACGGACGCAACGGCATGATTTTTACCTGGGACGGCATCTTGAATATGAGAAACGAAAAATGGAAATACGACTTCACCCCCATTGATACGAAAAGTGATTTGTTTGCAGATCAAGAATATACACGTGCCTATTTACGCCATTTATATGTAGCTGAAGAAATGCTGGGTCCCATGATCGGCAGCATTCACAATTTGCATTTTTATTTAGATTTAGTAACTACCGCAAGAAAGAAAATTCAAGAAAATAGATTTACCTCATGGAAAGCAGAAATATTACCCAAAATTTCAAAAAGATTATAATATAATGGTATGAAGATAATCAAAACTACTTTAATTTTTGTGCTAATTATTAGCATTTCTTTCACCTCATGCAAGGAGAAAATTAACATTTTTAGCATCCAAGATGACATTGCTTTCGGCGCGCAATTTGACGAAGAAATCAGAACGAATGGACAATTTGTTATTCTTTCCGAAAGCGCTTACCCTGAGGCTTATAAAACGATAAACCAATATAAAGATGAAGTTCTGGCTACCGGAAAAGTAGCGCATACCAACGATTTTGCTTGGAAAATAAGAATTATTAAAGATGATGAAACCATAAATGCTTTTGCAGTACCGGGCGGTTATCTCTATTTTTACACAGGGTTGATAAAAACATTAGATAACGAAGCGGAGTTTGTAGGTGTTTTGGCGCATGAAATGGCGCATGTAGCGCGCCGACACTCTACCGCACAACTTACCAAACATTACGGACTTGAGTTAATGCTTTCCATGTTGTTGGGAAAGAATGACAAACAATGGATAAAAATTGCCTCTGAATTGGCTGCGGGTTTAACGGAGTTGAAATTTTCGAGAAACGACGAATTTGAAGCAGACAAATACGCCGTAATTTACACTTATCCAACAGAATGGGATGCGCGTGGTGTGGCAAACTTTTTTGAAAAGTTAGACTCGCATTCTCCAACGCCCGTGTTTTTAAGCACACACCCTGCTGATAAAGACCGAATTGCCGCAGTAAATAAAGAGTGGAACACATTGGGAGGCAAACAAGGCAACTATTTTGAAGACCGATACGAACAGTTTAAAAACGCTTTACCCTGAAATTTATGGAATATGGTAAAGAAATTCCACCCCCTTAATCCCCCGCCAGCGGGGGAGACCCGCGCACATCTCCCCCGCTGGCGGGGGTTGGGGGGTGGAATTGGAACCTTACATTTTAAATTATTAAATCTTTAAATATCATGAACAAAATCAAAAAACTCCCCTTGTTTTTAGCACTTTTACTGCTGTTCAATTGTGATAAACTTCCACTATCGGATAGCGAGATTGCTGCCGGATTAAAATCGGCGTTAGAAGTGGGTGCGAACTATGCTTTGAAGTCGCTGGGCAGCGAAAACGGATTCCTCTTAGATCAAGCTGTAAAAATTGGACTGCCCCAAGATGCTGCAAATTTAATAAACGTGGCAAAAAACAATCCAATTCTTGCTCCAATTCTCGGCAATGTTGCTAAAAAACTTGAAGAAAATCTGATTTTAACTATAAATCGAGCCGCAGAGGCAGCCATAGATGGGGTTATTCCTATTGTGATTGATGCCATTACAGGTATGACCATACAAGATGCTCGGTCTATTCTTTTTTCTTCTAATGATATAGCTGCCACCGATTATCTTAGAGTAAAAACATACGAACCACTGTCCGGCGTTTGTCGCTCGGTTATTGAAGGCGCTTTAAATAAAAAAATAGCGCTCAATACTTCAGCACAAGATGTATGGGGAGAATTGACAGGTTTATACAATACTGTAGCTAATATCTTGCCGTCGGTGCAGCCTATCGAAACCGATTTATCTCTCTACACTACCCAAAAGGCTTTAGACGGCGTTTTCTTGAAGGTTGGAAACGAAGAAGTAAAAATTAGAACTGATGCCTCTGCGCGGGTAAACGATTTGTTGAGAAGAGTATTTGGGCAATTGGATTAACAAAAAAAGCCCGCTTTCAAAGCGGGCTTTTTATCAGATGTAAGAACCTTTTATCTGCGTTTTACTTGATTTGTTTTAGGCTCATCAGCTTTAGGTGTCTCAGTTTTGGGTTCTTCAACAGTTTTGGGTTCTTCAACAGCTTTAGGTTCCTCAACTTTAGGAGTTTCTGTTTTTGGAGCAGCCGGTTTGGTAGCAGCCGGGGTTGCTGGTTTTTCCACAACAGGTTCAGCTATAGTTTCGTCAACTACAACCATTTCTTCTGCATCGGTAACAGGATCAATAGCCTGTTGACTTTTGGGTGCACATGCAACCATAAAAGTTGCTGCTGCGAGGATTAAAAATAATTTTTTCATATTAAATAATTTAAAGTGTTTATCGTCAGTTTGTCTAAAGTTATTATTTAGCCACTTTATAGGTTATAGTAAATTGATACTTAGGATCGGCTTTGGTGTCTGCATTACGAACTACGATTCTACCTCTTTTTGAAGACTTTGATTTTGCTGGATCATTATCAATATCACCAATAGGTATTCTTAATTGCAAAGTGTATTCGTCCAAAACAATAACTTTTGCTTCAAGTCTTACCATCAAGTCATCATTATCTACAAAGTATGGGAGATAAAACGTTAGTATATCGTTTTCGGCAAGTCTCCATTCTCCTAAATTTTTCTCTTTTGCGGTTGTTCCAGGCTCTAGTTTTTTACCAAAGTTTACAATAGCTCCTCCCGTATTAAAAAAGAGGATGTCATCATCATCATAATCATAAAACCATACTTCAAAAAGATTTTCACTGGTCTTGTCTTCGGCATTCGTGTAAGCAGGTGAGGATGTGCCGGCAAACATTTCCCATCCTTTTTTTTGTGTTAATAATTCCTCTTTTGTAGGTTCCGGTACTTCACAAGCAGTGAAAGAGAATGCAACGATAAGCGCCATTGCTGCTAATAATGTTTTTTTCATGTTTTAATTTTTTTGATTAATAACTATTTTTTTATACAAAATTTGAGCGGCAAAAATAGAAAAAAATATGATTACAAAAAAATCACCCATTTTAGATTTGTATATTTTTGCAAAATGTTTGAATATATCATCCAGAACACCCTGAAAAATAATTTTTCATTTGTATTGGGAGCAATATTACTATTGGTTTTACCCGTTAGTTTACATGCACAAAAAAATAAACTTACAGGAACAATAGAAGGACGAATAACAGCACCCATAAAAAATGATGTAAACAACAGCACCGCTATTACAACCATTGGATTGGCAGGAATTGAAGTAAACCTGCGGTATAAAAACGGAGGTGTTTATTATAATCTTGGCTCAGTCTATACAGATGAAAACGGAGGTTACAGTATATCATACAGTAAAGCTCAAAAAAAGGGGAATAAATCCAAGCTTTTCTTGCGCGCGCTTGCCAAAACAAACAGCTCTTATAATGTTCGTTCTAAAAATAGCGGAAGAGTTTATAAATACGACTATCTTATTGGAAATTATGGAGATAACACCGGAGTAATTACCAACAAGGATATTCATATAATTGATGCTTCTAAAGGAGATGCTTTCCGCAGCGTGCATTGGGTGCGGAAAGGAATAAAGTATTTTCGAGAGCAATCTGTTCCAATTAAAGGTGGATTAACCATTAAAGTTAACAAAAGAGGAAGTTACTCGAACAATTACCTATATTGTAAAAATCCTGTGATTCATGTGAGAAAAAAAAGCGGAATACATGAAAATACTGTTTTTCATGAGTTTGGACATTATGCGATGTACCGGTTGCAAAATAACCATATAAAAATTCCATTAGGAGAGAGGGGCGTAAACAATCATAGAAAAAGAGATGAAAATACAGGTCTGCTCGCCTGGATAGAGGGGTGGGCGGTTGCCATACAAATGATTATAGATGCCGCACATTGGCAGGAAGACAACGAACTTGGCTTAGATGCCTACGGTTATACGTATGAAAATGTGAGAAAATTTGAAACCATTAAAAATGGAATTCGGTCGGAATACCACATTGCAACAGCTATTTACGATTTGTGGGATGGCCCCGGTAAAAACTTGCCGGAACGAACCCCGTGCTTGAATATACACGGATGGGACGATTCTGAAATCAGAAACGTTTCTTCTCATGCTTACTATGCATGGAAAAGCATAGACGATGTAGAATTAACCTTTGCACAAATTTGCGCGCCCTTGCAAACTGTAAAAACACACAAAGAGATGAAACAGCTTCGAAATGTGGGGCACTATTATAATATTTTATTGTCGCAATTGCCTGAATGTAAAGATAAAGCAGATGTAAGTCGTGTGTTTTTAGAAAACAGAGTGGTGTGGAATATTAAAGATTATGAAGATGCGCTGTATATGGGCAATTTGTCGTCAGACCCATTTTTTACCACGATAAATAAAAAAGAAAGAGGGTTTTTAAGAATGGAGTTTCCGCTTTGGTTTTCTAAGTGGACAGACTCTTACCATGTAAACATTCCTTTGAGAGATGGCGAAAAAAAACATTACTTATACGCGCTGCCCAACACTTCGTTTGCACTTACAGATCATTATTGGATAGGGATTTATGATATGGATAAAGGGATTCAGGAACGAATGGAATTTTATCTTAACCCATACGCCAATGCAGAGAAAACAAACCTTCCTCATGGAGATTTTTACACTTGCGGCGGGAATCAGATATTAGTTAGAAATGGATATTTAGAATTAGGCATGTTGAACAGTGATTATACAGCAGACTTAACGATTAGCGACGGATCTTTGCTGAAGATTGAAGAACATGGCACATTGATTCTTAACCATAATACCGTTTTGCGCATTGCAACCGGCGGAGCTTTGCATGTTAAAAAGACATCTTCTGTTATTTTAAGAGGAAACGCCTCTATTGTTGCAGAAGATGGGGCTTCTGTTTTTGTTGAAGATGGAGGAGAATTAAGTATCTCAAAACCATCGTATTAAAGACTTGAAAATCTATTGCGCTTAGAGATGGTACTGTACTAACGCACAACACTCTCTATTTTGCCACACAAAAGTTTTGTCGTAATTGTTTCGCCTTTAGCTACTTCCTCTGCGTTGCGGATCGGGTTTCCGTTTTTCATCGTAATGCTGTAGCCACGCTTGAGAATATTTTCCGGATGCAACAGTTCTATTTTGGTTTCCGCTTGATGAAGCGCGTTATGTTGTTTTAGTAAAAATTGAATGGTGGCGTTTTGAATACGTTGTGTTAAGATTGAAATCTCTTTTTCTTTTTGATGATTATATTTTCCTGTAATGAGTAATAATTGCTGATAGATTTTAGAAAAGTAAAAATCTTGCTCTTGTAGTAACTTTTGAACTTTATTTACTATTTTATCTTTACATTCATCTACTTGTAACGCAAAATTGTGAAATTGTTGAATCAAAAAATAAGCAACCTCTGTCGGCGTAATTTTGTTGGCGAAAGCGACCATATCGGTTATGGTTTCGTTCGTAGAGTGCCCAATTCCTGTAATTACCGGAATGGGGAAGGTAGCCACAGCGGCGGCGAGCTTATAATCATCGTAACAGCTCATGCCGACATCGCCGCCGCCGCCGCGCACAATCACCACACAATCAAACTCTTGGTGTCGCTTTGCTATTTCAGCTAATTGATGGGGCATCGAGATCAGCGCCTTGTCGCCTTGTAAAATGGAAGGAAACAAAACGGTTTGAAAGCGATAATGCCAACTGTTCTGCTGCAGAGTAATCATAAAATCGCTGTAACCCTTGCTGGTTTCAACAGAAATTACGGCAATTCTTTTAGGTACTATCGGTAATTTTTTTTGCTTGTTTTGTAAAAATATTTGCTCTTTTTTTAACTTTTCTATCACTTCACGTTTGTTGCGTGCCATTTCACCCAACGTATAAGCGGGTTCAATGTCTTGAATATGCAAATTTAATCCGTGTTGAGCGCTAAACTCAATGGTAGCCAGGCACAAAACGGCAATATCTTCTTTCAAAGGTTCGCCGGTAATGGCAACAAAACGTTCATTGATATTGCGAAACTGCGTTGACCAAATTACTCCGCGTAACTGCGCCTTTATTTTGCCGTTTTCTTTCTCCACCAATTCCGGGTAGCAATGTCCGGAATGTGGATAATAGTTGAGCTTTAGTACCTCAGCTTTAATATAATAGGCACGGATATAGTTTTTCCCTATCACGCTTTCAATGCTTTTTGCAATTTCAGAAAGCGCGTAAACCGGTCGTTCTTTAAAAGTTTCGCGTTGAGTCAATGTATTAATTGTTAATTACTAATTATTTGCATCTCATCTATTAAATGTTTTGCATCGCCAAACTTGTCAATAATAAACAATATGTAACGAATATCCACATTGATACATCTTTGCAAATTGGGTTCAAAGAAAATATCGCCGCTCATAGCTTCCCAGTTGCCATCGAAAGCACAGCCGATAAGCTCGCCTTTGGCATTGATTACAGGTGAGCCGGAATTTCCTCCGGTAATATCATTGTCTGTCAGAAAGTTAACACGTATTTGTCCATCTTCGGAATAGGCTCCATAATCTTTGGTTTCGTATAAAGTTTTAAGCTTCAACGGGATTTGAAACTCGCGACTGTTCGGATCTTCCTTTGCCATTACACCATCAAGTGTGGTATAATAATTGGCTGTTAGACCATCTTTTATAGGATAACCGCCCACTTTTCCATACGTTAAGCGAATTTGGCTGTTGGCATTCGGCGCATACAATTTATCCGAATTCATTTCCATTAATCCTCTAATAAACAAACGATTGGCTCTATCAAGGTTTTCCTTGTGCAATACCAAAGGAAGAATGGTTTGATGGTAAAAATATGAAAACATAACGTACCAAGAAAGAGCCAAATCTTTATCTAAAGTTGTTGTATTTGGATTTTTTAAAAATTTCTCTATTAAATTTCTATCACCCAGCATCGTTTTTTTGAACAGATTTTCCGTTAATTTATTAAAATCATTTTTAGATTTTTTAACAGCATCACTAAACGCCTGCGGGCGTTGATCGGGGGTGGTTTCATTATAAAAAAGCTCTAATAATTTTGCAGTGGTTGCTTTATCCACAAGAAGGTTGTAATTTTTGAAAAAACTTTCTATTTCTGATTTTAAAGAAGTTAGATGTGTTTCTAATTGTTTCTTTTCAGCATTTGTAATTATTTGTTTTTCTTGTTTTTTCAGCAAACCATGTATTAAATTTGCCTGACGTGCTAATGAGAAAATTTCAGGTCCTTGAAAAATAGCTTGATTGTACAAATTAGTGAATTTTTCAAACTTTGAAATCTCTTTATAAGCATCTGCCATATCGGATAGCACATTTTTATAGGCTGTTTTGTTATTTTGCTTTACCCAATTTTGAAAATCTGTTTCTATTTGTTCTTTTTTGGCAACCACGTCATTGTTTATAAGTTGCTTTGTTTCACCAATATAATATTTCCAATAATTAGAAATTCTGGCATATTTTGATGCGTATTGCAGATCAATCACCGGATCGGATTCTCTAAATGCTTTCCATGAAGTAAGCTTTACATCTCTTGCATTAACAATGGTTGGGTTTTTCTCTTCAATTGCCATTTTCACTCCATAAGAGGGTAGAAATCTGTCTGTTGAGCCCGGAAATCCAAGAATCATTGCAAAGCCGCCTTCTTTGATTCCGGAGGTTGAAATCGGAAAAAACCATTTTGGTACCAAGGGAATATTCTCTTCTGAATACTCAGCCGGGTTGCCGTTTACATCAGAGTAAACGCGGAACAGCGAAAAATCTGCCGTATGGCGGGGCCACATCCAATTGTCGGTATCGCCGCCGAACTTGCCCATACTTGCCGGCGGAACACCAACTAAACGTACATCATTATATACTTGGTAAATAAACAGATAGTAGGCATTTCCATTAAACATATTGGCTATCCTTACTCGATATTTGTTATTTTCGCCGTATTCTTTTTCCAACTCCCTTGTGCGTTTGCTAATAGTGTCTTTGCGTTGTTGTTCCGACATTTCATCGTTTAAATTATTCAGCATAAAGTCTGTAACATCTTCCATACGAACAAAGAAAGTTGCGGTTAAACCTTCGCAGGGCAGTTCATCGGCGAGAGTTTTTGCCCAAAAGCCATTGGCAAGAATATTGTTTTCGGGAGTAGAAAGCGCCTGTATATTTCCATAGCCACAATGGTGGTTTGTTAATAATAAACCTTGATTAGAAATAATTTCGCCGGTGCAGCCTCGCCCAAATTGCACCACGGCATCTTTCATCGAAGCGTTATTAATACTGTAAATATCTTCAGTTGAAAGGGTTAATCCCATTTCCTGCATTTTTTCGTAATTTTTGTTAAGCAGTGATAATAACCACATGCCTTCGTCGGCTTTTACCATTAAAACCGATAGAAAGATGGTGATGAAAAGGATGAGTTTTTTCATAGTTTTTTCGTAACCCTGTACCAACCGCCCCCCTGCCCGATAAGGCGAAACTTTTCCCGCTCTTATTTCGGGAATCAACTTGTTTACATCGTTTTCTATCGTCGCATCGGCATAAAACCGCTCTTTCAGCAAATGATTCATCCAATCAAAGAATGTTTTCACGGATTGCTCGGTGCGATGTTTAAAAAAGAAGCCGTTCTCTTTGGTTGCTTTTTCAAAGCCGGAAATGAGTTGCCAAATTTTTTCTATGCTCTCTTTATGATACACCGAGCAAGTGTCCACCGGAGGCTCCCAGCCATTTTCATTTTTTGGAAACAGTTGTAACGCAGATTGATACAATGCTTTTGCGGCAGTAGCTTTACCAACATTGTCGCCATCGGCTTTGGTAATGATGAGAGCATCTGCCATTTCCATAATGCCGCGTTTAATGCCTTGCAGTTCATCTCCCGCACCGGATAGCATCAGCAGTAAAAAGAAGTCCACCATAGATTTTACCATCGTTTCCGATTGTCCCACGCCCACTGTTTCAATAATGATGGCATCGAAACCGGCGGCTTCGCAAAGGATAATGGTTTCGCGGGTTTTGCGCGCCACTCCACCCAATGTAGAGCCTGACGGCGAAGGACGAATGAACGCATTGGGGTCAATAGCAAGCTCTTCCATGCGCGTTTTGTCTCCCAAAATACTCCCTTTTGAAAGTTCGCTACTCGGGTCAACTGCCAACACGGCTAATTTTTTCCCAATAGAAGTCAAGTATTTCCCAAAAGCTTCAATAAACGTACTTTTTCCCACTCCGGGCACACCGGTAATACCTATTCTGATTGAGTTGCCGGAATAAGGCAAACATTGCTCAATAATTTGATTGGCAATTTCAATATCTTGAGATGCCATGCTTTCAACAAGCGTAATAGCTTGACTCAGAACGACTCTGTTTCCTGCTAAAATTCCATCAATATACGCATCAATAGTCAATCTTTTTTTTCTTTTAAATTGAAGATACGGGGAAACCTGTTCCGGCTGAGGAATTGCGGGTTGAACGTGAAGGGCGGAATTGGGGGGCATTTTGGATTTTAGATTTTAGATTTTGGATTTAAGGTCTCCCCCGCTGGCGGGGGATTAAGGGGGTGGAGTTTAAGGTTCAAGGTTGGTTTATTCATTTTCATCCTCCTCAAAATTAAATTCTACCTTACTTTGAATAATAATTTCATCAAGAATATTTTTCAAATAACCTTGCTTGACAGCTTGATTAAATCTCTCTCCAAGCATTGGAATATTTATAACTTCTTCAATACAATCCATGTATTTATCAACAATTGCTTGTATTGAATAAGTTTTATTAGCATTTTCACTTATTTTGGTCAATAATTTTTCTTTATTGTCTATTGATTTGATAACAAATGTAATAGGATATTTTTGAATTTTATCTATATCAAGAAAGTATTTTTTGAAATCTAAAGTTTCTGTTACTTGGAAAAACCGCCCAAGTGGTTTCATTACAAAGTCAATACCTCCATCATTTGCATTTGTCCGACCTGTTTTGTAAAGTTTTAAATTCTCGGAACTCAGTTTATCCATTTCATAGCCCCAAATAATTTGTTGGTCATGATAGTAAAATTTTAAAACGGAGTAGCTTACAATCTCAAACAATCTGGCATCTACATTTGGAGCAAGTAATTCTGTAATAAATGCTTCTATTTTCTGTGATTCTGTTATTTCAATAGTTTGCAGTTCTTCACATGTTTTTACAAACCGCTGAAAAGCATCTTGTTTTATTTTTGCGTATTCATCAATGATTTCGATAATAGGTTTTGCGATGTTAAAAGTTGTTCTGCCAACTTTTACTTTTAAAAGGTTTTCATTAATCCAATATCTATTTGTTTCGAGATTACGCAATATGGGAATAAATTCAGAGTTTGGAAAATATTTTTGAAATTCTGAGTTCATTCTGTTGTTTAATGCGTGATTTTGGAGTTTGCTCCCAAAAGGCAATTCTCTTTGTCTTGTAAAAAGGTTACTGAATAAAGCCCCCTCGTATTTTGAGTAATTTCCTTTTTTATCAAAATTATTGGAAATGTAATCTTCTATAATCACATAAATTGCATACAAATTTGCAAAACCGGAACGAGCTTTTGACCCTTTTCCTGCGGAACGTGTTTTTTCGTTTATATACTGTATTAACTGACTTTTATCAAAGATATCATCCGTATTTTCTCCGAAATTGTTGTTGAGAATTTCTTTAATTTTACTCGTAAAGATATGTTCCATGGTTATCCAAATAATGTTAATGCTTGCCCATTTGCAATTTTTGAGATTTCAAATGTGCGTATTTCTTTTTCTAACTTTTCGCCTTTAAATTCATTTGCCAATTGTAATCTTCTTAATCCAATTTTTACATATTCGTCTTGTAACTCTATTCCAATAGATTTTCTGCCAAGTTTTTTGGCTACATAACAAGTAGTAAATGTTCCTGAAAATGGGTCTAATACTAAATCTCCATGATTTGAACTTGCTTGAATTATTCTTTCTAACAATGCAATTGGTTTCTGTGTTGGGTGGGTTTCGTATTCATCCATTCGATAACGGACTCTTGGAATATCCCAAACATTTCCGGGGACTTTTTGGGAATTATAAACAGTTGGTATGGGTTTACGGTAGTCAATTAGCTTACGTTTTGCCCCGGTCTTAGCTTCTACTAAAATGTTATTTGCATTAAATGTATAATTCTCTTTATCTTTTACTGCAAACAAAATCGGCTCGTACATTGAACCATAATAATTTTTTGCTTGCACACCGGAACTATCATAACTCCATACGATCCTTGACAATACACAAAGTCTTTCTCGTAAATAAATATCGAAAAACGGCATAAATTGAGTAGCTGTCATAACATATAGACTGCCATTTGGTTTTAATTTTGATATACACAAGTTAAGCCATTTGTAGCACCATTCTAAATAGCTTTCTGTTGTTTTCCATTTTTCAACATGACCATTAAATTTTTTTCCGATATTATAGGGTGGGTCTGCAAAAATTAGGTCAATAGAATTATCCGGAAGTGTGCATAAAACTTCTAAAGCATCTCCCCAAATTATTTTATGTTTTTCGTTTCCAAATATTTCCATACTGACAGGTTTATGCATTTTTATCCAAACTTTCAAATTTCGAATTCATACTAATATACTCAGGAACAATCTTCTTCATCAACCCCACCACTTGTAGCGGGTCTTCATTTTTTGAGGCTATTAAATCCATAATATTTTTCTCAACATCCCGATAATCATATCTTCTTACATCGGCAATCATAATTTTTTTGTGTGGTGTAGGTTTTGTGTTTTCGGTAGTTGCCAAGAGTTCTTCATGCAGTTTTTCACCCGGGCGCAAGCCGGTAAACTCAATGGTGATATCCTTGCCGAGCGTTAAGCCGGAGAGTTTAATCATCTTAACCGCTAAATCATAAATTTTCACCGATTCGCCCATATCAAAAATAAAAATTTCACCGCCATTTCCCATGGCACCTGCCGTAATCACCAATTGACACGCTTCGGTAATAGTCATAAAATAGCGCGTAATATCTGGGTGGGTAATCGTTATGGGACCTCCGTGTTCTATTTGTTCTCTGAATATAGGAATGACAGAGCCATTAGAGCCCAACACGTTACCGAAGCGCGTAGTTACAAACTTTGTAGTTTCCTGAGCATAATTCAATGACTGTACGTAAATTTCGGCAATTCGTTTTGAAGCGCCCATCACACCGGTAGGATTTACGGCTTTATCGGTAGAAATCATAACAAACTTCTTAACTCCGTATTGTACAGCCATATCAGCCAAAACTTTCGTACCCTCCACATTGTTTTTAATGGCGGCATGCACGTTTTCTTCCATCAGCTGCACGTGTTTATAGGCGGCTGCATGATATATGGCATCGGGTTTGTAAAATGCTATAATCTCTTCTATTTTAACCTTATCCGAAATATCCATCAATATGTTTTCGATATTTTTCACCGGTTTTTTACCACTTAATTCTTGTTGCAAAAAGAAAACAGGGGTTTCCGAATTATCTAATAAAATTAGTTTTTTGAAATCAAACTTTAATAATTGTCGCACAATTTCACTTCCAATAGAGCCGGCAGCTCCGGTTATCAAAATAGTTTTGCCAACAATATCTTTGTTAACTAACGATTTATCAATCTCAATAACATCACGTTCCAAAAGCTCTTCAATCTTTATCTTTTTAATTTGTTTAAAACTTAATTGACCGTTAATCCAATTGATTACCGGTGGTACGACTAATACTTTCACATTGTGTTTCAGCGCGACTTCCGTAATCTGATTTTTTTTATGTGCCGGAAGATTTTGAATAGAGATAATCAGGAAAGAGATGTCATTTTCAGACAAATATTCATCCAATTGCGTAATGGCGCGTACGTGCAAACTTTCTAATTGCATGCCTACTTTTTTCGAGTCTTCGTCAAAAAACGAGAGCACATTATACTTGCTCACCGCATCTCTATCCAGGGCTCTTTTTGTGGTCATACCGCTGTCTCCGGCACCAATAATTACAATATTCTTCTTTAGTTTTGTTGGGTTTGTTTTTTCTAAAAAATAGATTTTAAAAACGAAACGATAGATTACCATTAGGGTCGTAGTAATAAAAAATTCCATTCCGATGATGGAAATCGGGATAAAGCGGTTAGGGTTAATATTCAAAGCCCAAAGCAAATAACTTAACAAGAACAGGATAATTGTTCCTATAAAAGTTGTTAAGAATATCTTTACTACATCTTTTGAATTGGTATAACGTACAACAATTTTTGGGATTTTAAAAAGAAGAAAAAGCAGTGTTCTAACTCCCAAAATTGTAATGGGAATCATAGGAGCAAAAGTAACGAAGGATGTTTGTGTGATTTCCGAATAGCTATCTCTAAAAAAAATCGCCAACATTGTTGCAAAGAAGACGATACACAAGTCTATTCCCAAAATTACTACGCTGGGAACAAAACGCAAGTTTCTAATATAAGTGTTTATCATTAAAATTTAATCTGATGCCTGCAAAAGAATATAAAATTTCGAGACTTCCAAGCGAGAGCGGCTAAATCTTTTTTTCTATACTAAAAAAGGCTGCCTTGTTTTAAGACAGCCTTTTTGAATAAGATAACTTCGTGTTAATTCATTACCTGATATTAACTTTTGTTATTGATGTGGTATCATTAGTCATAATGCGCACGCCGTAAATACCGGTAGCAACATTTAACGTAATGTTGGTTCTTACATCCGTAGTTTGACCCTTCCATACCATGCGGCCATGCATATCTATAATTTCAACTTGTTTAATAGGAACAAGCTCATTGTTCACGATCGTAACCACGTTGTTATGGCTGAATACATGAATAGTAGCTGCACCGTATTCAATAACACTTACGTATTGAAATTGAGCCTCAATGGTGGCATTGGCGGTTACATTGCTGAACGTATGGGAGGTTACTTGACCCACAGATATTCCATCTACTAAAACAGCTACAATTTCGTGGTCTGTATTAGGTGTAATGGTGAATGTTTGACTTCCGTTACAAGCAACAGCAACAGCGCCGGCAGGAGTAATAGTACCCATGTTAGATTGACCTGCAGCTACCGAAGCGGTAATGGTGTAAGTAAGGGCTGTAGTAGTAACCGTAACTAAAGGAAGTGGTCCGGTTGCCGTGATAGTATGAGTGAAAACGTGGTCAATACCTTCTACATTAAATGGTCCATACTGAGTTGCCCCAATCATAACTGTATATTGATAGCAATTGGCAGAAACGGTGAAAGTTACCTCTTGACCATGTAATACGCAAGTGGCAGGGTTCGCCGTTACTGTAGCAGCTCCAACAGTGCCGATATTGATGGCATAGCAGTTGGTAGCAAAGCCAACCTCTAAGGTGCGAATGGCTGTAATATTGGTGAAAGTATGCGTTTTTGTTTCCGTAGTTTCAGGATTTCCTGTGAAAACGGTAGTGCCGTCTGCCACTATGCTTAAGATATGAGCACCCGCATTCGGAGTAATGGTATAGGTAGCCGAAGCGCCTGATGCGTAATAAACAGTGGTTGCCGGATCAATAGTTCCTAATGTCGGATTTAGATTGGTAACCAATACCGGATATTCCCAGGCAGCCGTAGCTGTTTTATCAGAAGCGTAAGTCCAAACGGTAGTTGCCGTAATTTCCGTTCCCTCAATAAACCAACCCATAAAGTTACAGTTTGTTAATACAGGGGTTGGAAGATCGCCTATAACTGCATTGTAAGTAACCGGTTTTGAAGTTGGATTAACCGTGCCGCCATTTGGAGCAAAAGTTAAAGTGTAGGTACTTGGAGTCCATGCGGCTACAGCGGTTTTATTTTCCTCGTAAGTCCAAACGGTAGTTGCCGTAATTTCCGTTCCATCAATAGACCATCCATCAAAATCATGGCCTGTACGAGTTGGAACCGGTAATGTACCTATAGGATCGCCAAGAGTAACCGGTTTTAAAGTTGGACTAACCGTACCTCCATTTGCATCAAAGAACAAAGTAAATGTATCTTCCGGCCATGGGGTCCATGCGGCTACAGCGGTTTGGTCTTCCTCGTAAGTCCAAACGGTAGTTTCAAAAATTTCTGTTTCATCAATAAACCAGCCATCAAAATCATAGCCTGAGCGATCCGGAATGGGTAATGTACCTATGGGAAGGTCGGCGGTAACTTGCTTTGAAGCTGGGGTAACGAAACCTTCACCTGCATCAAAGAACAAAGTATAAACGCTGGGAACATAACAAGGTTCTTCGGTTACACTTACCGGCACACTTTCTTCGCCATCTTCACAAACAACTCTTACTTCCCATGTATGTTCGAGGGTTTTGTCGAAAGTATCATCGGTATAAGTGGTGGTGGTGATATTTGAGGCAATTAGTTCGCCATTTCTATATACGTTGTATGCGGTTTCGGTGGGGGTAACGCCGCCACAGTTGTTTTGGTAGGTGAAGAATACGCCGTCATAATATTCAGCGTCACCTAAATGGCATTCAAAAATCATGTCGTCATTTGAGTTATAGATTTTGAATGAAACTTCGTCGTCGTATTCGCCGGGATCATAGTAAACACCTCCGAGCACCCACGAAAATTGAACTTGTCCAGGAGGAAGAAATGCTACATCTTCGCCACTCTCACCACTCAATGTTATAAAACCATGGTTTGTACCATTAACCGTAATATTAATACCTGAACCATCCCATCCATCGCCATAGTCATCGTACAATTCAAATCTGAACATACACAAGTCTCCTACAACGGCACTAGTATAAGCACCTAATCCGTCACCTTCCGATGTAACTGCATATATTGTATATGAATAAACACCGGCAGTTGGAACCACGTCTGTAAAGGAACCTGCACCACCAACGGTTGGGTTATTAATTTCAGTAATTGTTACACTATTTCTTTTGACAACTATTTTTGTAATACTTGTTAAAGCACTACCCCCAGTAGTAGTTGATGGGTTTGTCCATGAAAGATTACAAGAATTTGTTGTGCCTACAGGATTTGCATTAAAGTTTGTCGGAGCAGCAGCTATATTTTCGTTTGCAATATATGGGATATGTACTCCGCCTATTTCGTAGCCGTTTGCAATAAAAGTAGCTTGACCGGTAGAAACATTAATAGTTCTCCACCAATCGTTCATTTGTCCACTATGCGCCCAATAAAGAATACCGGTATTGTGGTCAAAAGCCATAGATTGAACATAACCAATATCTGTCTGCCCTGTAGGTCCAATGAGCGTACATACGCCGGTATTTTTGTTAACGGAATAAAAATTACCATCAGCACCAACACCATAAGCCTGTCCTTCAAGATTTATTGCAAAAGCGAATAGATTACCCGAATAAGAAGTTGTAGCTACCTGTGTACGGGCTCCGGTTTCTAAATTAATTGTATAAATAACGCCGGAAGTATATCCATACATCGTTGATGTACTATAGTCGTATGACATTTCCGTACATGACGTAGGAGCAGCACCGGGAATATTTTGAATAGTAACTCCCGTTTCTGCATTAATTATCCGGAAAATTCCGGAATTATCGGGATCACCCCATGAATATAAAATACCATCCACACAATCACCGCTATAAACCGGCGTAGAGCTATTAATCATAGTGGCTCCTGAAATATTATCAACATCGAAAGAGATGAGACCTTGCGGATCTGGGTACATTTTTAAGCCGCGTGCCGTATTACCTCTTGAACCACCCAACAAAGGAAGATCAAAGTTTTCATTTTGGGTTTGCGTACTTGCAGGTCTGCAAATATCAGTATATACCATTCTGTTAATTTCAGGTTTTGGCATTCGTTCTCTAATGATCTCCTGACTTGTAGATTGAATAATGTTACCTCTTGCTGCCGGTGCTGTCCAAGACAACTCTGCCTCGTCACAGTCGTTGGAATAAGCAACGGTTAGGTTGGTGGCAGGGTTGCATTCTACAGGGGTAAAGCAAGCCTCTTTAGTTGCGCTTACCGATGCACTTTCGCCATCTTCACAAACTACTTTTACTTCCCAGGTGTGGCCAACAAGGCTGTTGAAAGTTACATCGTTATAAGTAGTAGTGGTGATGTTTGGGGCAATTAGTGTGCCATTTCTATATACATTGTATGCGGTTTGAGGGGGAGGGGTGCCGCCTTGCAAAACAGGGAAAATTGCCAAGTCGAACAATCCAGCAAGTCCGTACAAATCATTCATAGCGAACCAATCAGCGTCTTCAGAATTATAAAGTATAGGATAATATCCCGTTCCGGGTGCATAGCAATTAATGGGAGAAGTACAAACTGCAATATCCGAAGAGGTTCCACCGTATTGAGGACAAACCACTACAGCCGCAAAATTTTCAGGTACAGTTACCGGGGTAGCAAAAGTAAAAGTGTATTCATCTATATTATCGAAAGGAATAGCTGATGTTGAAATAGGTTGTGAAGTTCCCAGTAAAGTTGTAGGAAGATTGTTAGCGCCAATGGCATAAAGCTCTACAGTAACATTCGATGCAGCTCCATTATAAGCTTTAAGCAACCATGCCTTAACACTTGTAACGGTTCCACTCGTTCCTTTAAAAAGGTATCCAAACTTATAATCCCCCCAATAATTGGTTCCTGTTATAAGTTCATCATAATCATCTATATAAACCATAAGATTACCGGGAATCGTTCCACACGGCATATTAAAAGCAGCAGGAGATAAAGTTACATCCCTACTTGGTTCGTAATTCATAATAGAGGTTACTGTTTTTGCTGTAAAATGTCCTTCCGGTCTGGTAACATTTGCCGGGAACTCACTCTTAGATACACTTATACCTTGTTCAACAAATACAGGGGGTTGGTTTCCATTGTTAACAGATTTGTTAGGAGCTATACCAGCGACACCTCTTGCTGCCGGCGCCGTCCAAGCCAATTGTGCAGAGTTGCAGTTGCCTGAGTAAGTAACGGTTAGGTTGGTGGCAGGATTGCAGTTGGTGGGGATATAGCAAGCCTCTTTGGTTGCGCTTACCGGTGCACTTTCGCCGCCGGTTTCGCAAGCCACTTTTACTTCCCAGGTGTGTCCAACATTACTGTTGAAAGTTACATCGTTATAAGTAGTGGCAGTGATGTTTGAGGCAATTTGTACGCCATCTCTATATACATTGTATGCGGTTTGAGGGGGAGGGGTGCCGCCACCGGTTACTAAGATCGCATCAACGTCAATATAATCACCGCGCATGAAATCAGACATAGCATGAAATCCGAGATAGTAAGTACCGGTTGTTGTTGGGGTAAATGTCTCTTCTATAAGCTCCCAATAATCCGATGGTTCATATATTTTTTCATAAATTAAATGAGTCATCCCTGCTGCAGTTAGAGCTTGTCCGATTTTCACTTCCATAGCATCATAGTCAGGATAAGGAACATAACCGGGCATATTCAAATGGAAACTTATGTTATAAGTAACACCTGCGGTAAGTGTAAAGCCCGGAGAAAATGCCCATGCGTCGCGATCACCTTCGTAGTCATCGTGAGACATCACATAAACACCATCTACAGCATAGCCATCTTCTTCATACGCACCCCAGTCATCGGCATCTCCATAATTCACCAATGTCCATGTAGACGGTAAATTAGTTCCTGATGAGCCTTCAAAGCCTTCAGAGAAAATAATATCTCTATAATTTGGCAATGGCCTCGTAACCGGTCTCGTTATTGTACGCGGCTCTCTATTTTGTAAAGCAGCCTGTTTAGCTTCAATGTACTGATTGTCGAAAACAACTCTATCAGGAGTTTCAGCGATATGGCTTACCCCTCTTGCTGCCGGCGCCGTCCAGGACAATTGTGCAGAGTTGCAGTTTCCTGAGTAGGTAACGGTTAGGTTGGTGGCGGGGTTGCATTCGCTGGGGGAGCCGTCTGTAAGCACCATACGAAGGGCCATTGCACCCCAACTGGTATAGTAATCCAAATCAGTGCCATCTTTAATATAAAGTCCTTTAAGAGGATGATAGTCAACAGAACAGCCAATGTTAACAGCTCCAAGTTGATTAAGGCATAAGAAATATCTGCCGGGGGCTAATGCCGTTGGCGGAACAGGAACGGTTACAAAACTGTTAGGCACACGTACTGCCGTTTGCGCAGGAAACAGAGAGGTTGCGGCAGTGGTTGTAGCTCCTGTCATTTCAAATAATGTAATGGTAAAGTTTTGCGTACTTTGAGCTGCATCATCATTAAATGCAAGTTCTACTGCTTCAATAGTAGTAGGTGCAATAATATCATAGATTAGTCCAAACGAAATCGGAGTGTTATTTCCTAATCCGTTGGAAGGCGCTGTAAGTCCATCTATAGCATATTTAGTGGGTGTTCCTGTAATTGTTATCGTAACCGTATTATTACTTAGGTCATCGTCTTCTTCAGCTTGAGTTACCGTAAAAACCAATTCATTAGCTCCCATTGGAACCGCAGGGGGTGTAGCCATGGTAATGGTTGGCGTTGCGGAAGCGCCGCCCGCAATGGTTATCGGGGCAGAGGATCCGATCAATGTTTCATTCAGTGATGCAGAAACTACTACATTGGTTTGGGAATTTTGTCCAATGTTATTTACTTTTATAGTAGAAATTGTAGGTAGCATGGATTGGGAAGCTGGCACTTGTGAATAAAGATAAGTAGCATGAAGTTCCAAATCATTCAGGTTCGGCTCAATTATTTCTATGTCGTCAATAGTTATAAAACCGCCTGGGCCTGTAGTTGACTGGCAACGAAATCCAAAATAGTAATCACCTGTTGCAGGAGGTGTAATAGTCTGCGTGATGAGAGTCCAATTGTTAAAATTAGTACTTGTTGTGGCGGAATAAACACTATTTGTCATGGCAGCAACGGTGGCTGAAGTTCCATATTTCACTTCAAAGGAGTCATAGTGCGTACTTGCACTGAGGACTCCTTTTATGATCCAAAACTTCACCGTATAAGAGGTTCCGCTGTTAAGTGTTACGGCAGGGCTCCAAAGCCAGGCATCGTAAGCAGCTGTACCGTCCATACGCACACCCGCAAGTCTGGTCCCTGTATGACCCGTAATGTTGGAAATCATTAGGTTTGTACTGGTAAACCAAACTCCGTAATTTGCCGCAGGAGTTCCATTACTCGTCCAACCTGTGGGAAGAGCAACGTCTGTAGTTCCTTCAAATCCTTCAAAAAGAAGAATATCTCCGGGTGCTCGAGAAGGCGGAGTTGAGGGGATGAAATTTTCTTCCATTACGAAGGGACCGGTGTGCACCCTTTGTTGTAAGGAAAGTGTTTGTGCTTGTGCAAGAACTGCTCCAAAGAACAGCATCATCGCAATCAAGATAAATGTAATTTTTTTCATAATAAATAAATTTGGTTAATAAATGTTGGTTATTTTTTTGTTTTTAAAACTCATGTTGCTGTTTTTTAGCTTTTTTGCTCGATGTGTTTTTGTTTGAAAGAATTCAGAAGGTTTCATTCATTATACAGTGTAATGCAACGTGCAAAAATACATTTTTTTATATATGGCGAAAAAAAAGATTTAGCCTTGAAAATGAGCATTTATTTTTACACAAAACGGCTAAGTTTTTTTTGAGGTGCTATAATTTTTTTTCAACCCTTGACAAACGCCTTTTAGAAGTGTACCTTTGCGATTCAATTCTCCCCCGCTGGCGGGGGCAGGGGGTGGAAAAAGAAAAAAATCTCCACTCCCCGCCAGCGGGGGAGATACAAGAAAGAATAAACATTCTAAACTATGAACACTAACAATTATTACAACAAGAATCTGCAACCTTTTTCCAACAAGTTGCGACACAATATGACCAAAGCAAGATGGCGTAACCCATTTGTATGAAGAGACACAAATAAAAGATGCACAAAAAGATAAAGAGTTGAAAGAAATGGGATTTGAGATTTTAAGATTTCAAGACCATGTTATCTTGAACAATATTAGTTTTATGACAAGTATTATTCAAGATAAGATTGAGGAATTGAAGAAGATCCACCCCCTGCCCCCGCCAGCGGGGGAGACCCCACCCTTTAATTCCCCGCCAGCGGAGAGTTCAAATTTCAAATCATAGCACCTCAAAAAAAACTTAACCCACAAAACATATTATATAAAACGTGTAATAAAAACTATACATTCGCCGATCCGTAAACAGTTTCGGCATCCACTAACCTATTAATTAATTTCATCCATGCGAAAGAAAAAAGAACCTCAAAATTTAGGACTTCCCAATAAGGTGTTTGCAAAAATAACACCCATGCCCAAAGCAGATTGGGAGAAAGAAAACCTTATTTCTTACAGTTTTTTTGCTTCTCCGTTTGGAGAAATGGTGGTGGCTTCCCTGCCGCAAGGCGTTTGTTATGCAGGTTGTGTTGTTCCGCACGAAGACCCGCTGCAAGAGTTGCACGATAGATTTCCCAAAAGCATACTTCGACTTAAAAAAAACAGACGGCACGAACATGTAGAGAAACTGTTTGCCGGTAAGTGGAGAAAAAGAAAACCGCTGTTGTTGTATTTAAAAGGAACCGATTTTCAGCTTAAAGTTTGGGATGCCTTGCTGGAAATCCCTACCGGTGCGTTATCCACTTACGGCAAAATAGCTGCCGCGGTAGGCAGTCCGAAAGCGCAGCGGGCAGCAGGATCGGCAATAGGAAGGAATCCGATATTATACATCGTTCCTTGCCATCGTGTTATTGCACAAAATGGAAAATTAGGAGGTTTTTACTGGGGGATCGAAAAAAAACTGGAACTTCTGAATGTGGAAAATGCAGGCTACTTGCACTTTACTTCGTAAGTTATTCCACCTATCTCTTTTTCGGTTCACTATAATCTGCACAACTATTGCTCGATTCTTTTTCAAAGTTACCATATCAACGGTTTTCCTATTTTCGCCCCTCCAAATTTTTACCCCATGCACATCATCAACATCGGAAACGAGCTCCTTTTTGGGAAAACGATCAATACCAATGCCGCATTTATTGCTGAAAGAATGACGGAAAAAGGCATTGAAGTG
>Ga0123353_10001903_pt1 | contig 25662 bp, 16 predicted proteins | sample TergutLab28metaG_3_FD_92763 | JGI IMG/M metagenome (GOLD analysis project Ga0123353, IMG submission 92763) | Labiotermes labralis P3 segment gut microbial communities from Petit-Saut dam, French Guiana - Lab288 P3 | ecosystem: Host-associated > Arthropoda: Insects > Digestive system > Gut ...
CTTGTGGGTAAAAAATCAATTTTGTCCTGTCCTTGTTGAACAAAACGCCATCTACGCTTGTGTATGCGAGATTGTCGGGATGCGCCGTAATGGAATTTAATCCGCTGCATGAGTAAAAGAAAGACCAGTATCTGTCAATTTCACTCATCGAGGCGGGAATAGAAATAGATTTCAATCCGCTGCACCCGCCGTTAAAAGCGGAAAACATTGCATTATCAATCATGTCGGCATTGCTCATATCCAACTCTTGCAGGGTTTTACGCATTTTTTTCCCGATATAACGAAAATCCTTGCCGGTAATTACGCCGGTAACGGTTAATTTCGTGATCATTGCAGGCTCTTCAACGCCCGCTTGCTTCAATGCCTGCTCTAATCCTGTTTCGGACGTCAGGCATACTTTATATCCTTGATTCACTGTGTCTTTATGTAATTTTGACTTTTTCATATCGAAAAAATTTTTATATTTGTTCCCCTATATATACGAAAATCAAATTTAAAACATCAAAAGAAGCCAAAAGGGTAGTATTTACAAGGGTTTCAGAAGGCAAAATTCACAAAAATTAAGACAAATTTGGAAAAATGAAAAATATTATCTACGTTTGTACAAATTTTTAACCCATAAAATAATTTGATATGAAAGGTAGAATTTTTGTTCTAATTTGTGCAGCCATGATGGTTGCCTGTGGCGGTGGGGGCGGCAAGTCTTCGTCGTCGTGTCCGCACGGCGGTGGTAAAAAAACGTGCGGCAAGGAAGCGGCAGCAGCATGTGCCGGTGAAATGGCAAGTTGCGCAAAAACAGCAGCAGTGTGTGCCGGTGAAAAAACGTGCAGCATGAGTTGCGCAAAAGCGGCAGCATGTGCCGGCGGCGTAAAGAAAATCATCAGTGCGCATGTATTTATCAAACCCGATAAAGTTGACGCCTTTTTAGCCGCCACGAAAGATTTAATCGAAAAGTCGCGTGCAGAGGAAGGCTGTATCAGTTATAGTCTTTATCAGGATCCGCAGGACAAAACGAAGTTTTTGTTTTTTGAAGAGTGGAAAAATCAGGCTGCTGTCGATTTTCATTTTTCAACCGAGCATTTCAAGAAATTTGGCGAGATATTGAACGAATGTGCATCGGCGCCGGCTATCATTACCGTTTATGATTCCACAGCCGAAAAGAAAGTGTAATTTATTGATATTGAAAGGGTAGGAGAGGGGCTCCTATTTCAAGAAGCCCAGACATCCAAATACAACGCCTTCCAATACTGCCGGAATGATGAATATATCGTTGCGGGCATCATATACGAAGTCGGCGGGACCACCGATTTTTGAAGTAAATTTTATCTCTCCGGTCGATTGGGTATTCAGATCAACCCATTTGATAACGCCACGTTTGGCAAACTGTACCCAATCGCTGTAATACAGTCTTTTGCCGTTGAGCGCCAAACCCCAGAGATAACCTTCGTCATCGATCAGTTGGGTATATTTTTTTGTTTTCATGTCGATAACACCCAATTTTCCGTTCGGCAGACTGTCGGTACCCATGCTGCACACATACATTTGATTGTTGGAAATAAGCAATCCGGTGGGAGCAATGGCTTCTGTCCAGCGGGAATATTTTTTGGCAGCAAGATCAACTTCAAATATGGCGTCAATATCGGGGGCTGAAACAAACAGAATCTTGTCGTTTTCGGAGGTTATATGGGTGAGTTGCGTAACGTTTTCCTTTTCAAAACTCAGTTCGAATACTTTCGTTCTCGATCGCAAATCAATACCCACCAAACGATCAATATCGCAAATGTAGAGCGTTCCCTGAACGGCATAGATACCACGCGGGTTGTTCAGTCCGGTGATATATTTCAAAGTGGGTTCGTCCTGACTGCCGTCGCTTCTGATGCGCGAAATATATCCGTCGCCATCCCTTGTAGCCAAACCGAAATTTTTTCCGGAGTTTGACAAATAATAATAGCCGCCATACTGCGTAACACTCACAGGCGAGTCGAATCCGGTGTAACTGTATTGATCCTGTGCATGAAGAGATGCAAAAAAACAGATGTTTGCCATCCATAAAATGAATAAAATCCTGATATTAGACATATTATTTAATGTATTATGATTATTGAGGGCAAAAGTAAGAAATATATTTTGAAAAAAAAATACATAGCGATGTCGAACTGTTAAAAAATGTTAATTATTTTTTTATAAAAAAACGATTTTAGATATTTGCATCGTTGAATTAATCGTTCATGTGCAAATTCGATTTTGTTAATATTGATTTAGAAATTTAAAAAAGTTTAATCTTTTATATATCATCTTAATAGAATTATCAAATGAAAAACAGTTTTTTCTCTTTGTTTCTAATTGCCGCTTTTTGGGCGATTGTTGTGATATCTTGCGGAAATAGTGAGTATCTCAAGGACTACTCGGTCGAAAAAGTCGCCGTAACAGGTGTAACATTAGATAATTCCTCGCAGGAGTTGCTTTCGGGTTATCAATTTACGCTGACAGCCACCGTTGAGCCTGCCGAAGCTTACAAAAAAGAAGTAAGATGGGCAAGCGATAACCCTAATGTGGCAACTGTTATTGGCGGCATTGTCACAGCCAAATCTGCCGGAACGTCGATCATTACCGCCACCACAATAGACGGTGCAAAAACGGCTTCATGTACCGTTACTGTACCGGTGGTTTTCATCGAAAGCGTAACGCTCCCCGAAGAGTTAACGCTTGTTGTAGGCGAATCGGTCTATGCCCTGACATTCACCGCTGTGCCTGCCCATGCCTCCAACAAGAATGTAACGTGGAAGACCAACAGACCCAATATTGCCGAGGTAGATGAAAACGGCGTGGTAACACCCAAATCCCGTGGTATTGCCATCATTACCCTTACCACTGAGGATGGTAAACATACCGCCATCTGCAGAGTTACCGTGCTGGAAAACCTTTTGAAAAATGGCGGCTGTGAAAACCCAAAATCATTAAACACTGCACTTCGGGAATGGACGCCGGTGCCGTCTCTCTGGTTCAGAGACTACTATGCCAACGACCCTGTAATGCCGGGTCAAGGGTTAAATTACAATCAACCATTTCGTTGCAGTTTGCTTGTGCCCACCTATGCAGATTTTTTTAAACCCAACGGTAGTGGCGCATTTTTTCTCAATTCCTTTACCGGCGCATGGATGGGAATACTTGGCGACCAATCGTCCTCAAAAAGTGGCGTGACGGGCGGTCTTTATCAATTGGTGGATGTATCGCCCGGGAAATACAGAATTGGTGCTACCATAGGCTTCAGATGCGACAATGGCGGTGCGAGTATCAAACGTTACGAAACCGTGAAGATTCTTTCGCCGGACGGCATGACCACCTATCATGCAGATACCATCAAAACCACGAATATCAAGCTGTATAACAATCGGGCGACTTGTATTGTGAAGGTAGAAGGAACTGTGGATATACAAGCGGGACTCAACACGATACGTTTCCAAATTGACCAACGTAGCTTTTTATCTCCAAATGTAGCGCCGGTAATGCTTTTCGACGATTTACTGCTTGCCCGCCTGCCAGAATAGAAAAAATCAAAAAAAATAACCAAATGAAACGAATCATATTTTTCATATTGTGCTGTTTTTCAGCAATGTTTATCAGTTTTCATGCTTGCGAAAAGGAAAACAATGATAGAAAGGGTACCAGCAAACCGTATGATCCCGATCAACCTTTCAATTTAGACATTTTTGATCCTTTGGAGGGAGGACGGGCGACCCAGTTGATGCTTACCGCAGATAATCTGGGCAATGATCCCAAAATACTTGAAGTATATTTCGACGACAGACGGGCGCCTGTGATAGGTTGTAACCATGGAAGGGCGCTCATCGTAGTGCCACGCTTACCCTCCACAGGTGAATATACCGTGACTGTAAAAATCGGAAATAAAACTGAAGAATTCAGGGAAAAATTCAACTACACGGTTCGCGCGCTCGTATCTACTGTTTGCGGAAATCCAAACAGCGGTAACAATGCCTACAGGGAAGGTGATTTTGGACTGTGTGTTCTAAGATCGCCTGCCTATCTGACCTGCGACATAGATGGCAATCTTTTTCTGGCGCATCATACACAGAATGTAGTGGCAAGGATCAACGAAGAAGAAGGATACGTCATGACGCTGGCTAACGTTAGTAATCTACCCAATGCGCCAACAACGGACATTACGGGCAGGTTGATCTTAGTGCCGGCAGACGGTGGTACTTCCGAAGAAGGTAAATGGAAGGATCGCTTCTGGGAATTTGATCCGGATGCAGGTTGGGGCGTTAAGGAACGGGTGATTTTACAACCTTCGAATCCTACGCAGGAAGAAAGAGAACAAGGATTGAAACAAAGTTTTTTACTGAATAACTTTAAACATTCATTTGCTATTTGTGCATTGGATGATAAGATATATTACAGGTCGAACATCGATGGCGCTATCATCAGATTCCATCCACGTTCGCGTGATGGTGAACGGGCAACAACACTGGAACCGGTAGTGTCGATTGGGATAGATGAAGACGGAGCTGAAATAATTATCTCACGTCACGAACCTTTGTTCATGCTACCGGGTATTCAAGCAGACGGATATCTTGTGTTCGACCCGTTTCATCCGCACATGCTGTATGCTGCGCTGGGAGGTACCCGGCATAGCATCATCGCCTATTTGAACATCCTTACCGGTGAAAACGGTATCTATGCCGGAGGACTTGGTGAGGACAACCGTGGATGGAGAGATGGTCCAGCGGCATCTGCAAAATTTGACGCGCCAAGACAAATGGTTATCGACAACGACGGCAATTTTATTGTTGCCGACGCTGGTAATCATTGCATCAGAAAAATTGACGTCAAAACAAAAATGGTAACTACCGTAGTAGGAATTGCCGGCAAATCGGGCTATCAGGACGGAAATCCCGACGACGCTCTGTTTAATAATCCATGGGGCGTGTGTATCGACCGCAGAGGCGACGGCACCATATATGTTGCCGACAGAGACAACAGATGTATTCGTAAACTTACCATAGAATAAAGAAATGATGAAAAATATATTTATAGTTGTCATATTATCAGTGATTGCTGTTTCGACAGTTTGGTCGCAACAGGAACAATTAGTTATTTCGGGAGTGGTCATGGAAGAAGGCGGCGCTTTACCGGGCGTTACCATCTATGCAAAGAACCGTCCCGGAACGGGAACAACATCCGACGGCAACGGAAAATTCTCTTTAAAGGTTAACAGAGGAGACGCCGTTGTATTTTCTTTTATCGGATACGAGGAATTTCTGTATTTTGTGGACAAGTCGGTTAGTAATCTTGAGATTGTCCTCAAAGAATCAGCTACATCGCTTGAAGAAATTGTAGTTATCGGACAGGGAGGCACTCAGGCAAAAGCCACAGTAACCGGCGCATTAGGAACGATTGATACCCAACAGCTTCAAGTGCCTGCCACCTCAATGGCAAATATATTAGGCGGTCGTATGCCGGGAATCATCACTGTACAGTCAAGTGGCGAACCGGGAAAAAATATTTCCGAATTTTGGATCAGGGGTATAGGAACCTTTGGCGCCAATGATAAAGCGTTGGTGCTGATCGACGGTTTGGAAGGCGATTTGGAATCCATCGACCCTGCCGATATCGAAAGTTTTTCAATCCTGAAAGACGCTTCAGCCACATCGGTGTATGGAGTAAGAGGCGCCAACGGCGTAGTATTGGTTACTACCAAACGTGGTGAAGAAGGCAGGATGCAACTTTCGGCACGGGCAAACCTTACTTTCTCAAAATTGAGACGTATGCCCAATTATATCCGTTCATACGATTACGCCATGTTGGTGAACGAAGCCTATCTGGTAAGAGGAACGCAATTCGCCCGGTACTCAAAAAGGGAATTGGACATCATCCAGTATGAGTTAGACCCCGACCTGTATCCCGACATCGACTGGGCAAACGAAATCTTCTCTCCCACGCAGCTCCAGCAAACCTATTACTTAAATGCACGCGGAGGAGGAAACATCGCCAGATATTTTCTAAGCCTGAACGCCTCCGATGAAACGGCAGCGTACAAAACGGATCCTGCCATCACACAATCGCGAAAAACAGGATACAATACCTATTCGTTCCGTACCAACCTGGATATCAATCTGACCAAGACCACCAAAGTTTATTTCAGCGCCGACGGTTTCCTGACGCGGAAAACTGCGCCGGGTGGCGAGGATACCGACCAGTTGTGGTATTCGCTGTCGCAAATTACGCCTCTTTTAGTACCCAAAAAGTATTCCACCGGACATATTCCCGCTTATGGGGCAGGCGACGATATGTCGCCATACGTGCAGATGAATTATCTGGGCACCAGAGTGAATAATTCCAATAGTTATAAAACCTCGCTTGAGTTACGACAGGACTTATCGGATATTATTAAAGGATTAAACATTCGCGTACAGGGAGCATTCAATAGCAAAACATGGTATAACGACGCGCGGACCCAACGCCCCGAAATGTATTATGCCAATAGAAGAGGCGTTAATGGCGAATTGATGCTGATCAAAAGGGTAGAGGCGCAGAACGCCGGTTTTACATACGGTCAGCGGCAATCCCGCAGTTATCACTTCGAATCGACATTGAACTGGAGTAGAATTTTTGAGAAAAAGCACAGAACAGCGTTTTTGCTGTATTATTATATGAACGATTCGCAGGATACCAGCGATATCATAGGCGCCAATGCATCAGGCAACAGAAGCATGTCTGCCATTGCCAAACGCTATCAGGGGATTTCCAGCCGGTTAACCTATGGTTTCAAAGATACTTATCTGTTCGACTTCAATTTTGGCTATACCGGATCGGAAAACTTTGAACGGGGACGCCGTTTCGGCTTTTTCCCGTCCATATCTTTCGGATGGGTACCCACGCAATATGATTTTACGAAAACACAACTTCCATGGCTGAGTTTCTTCAAAATCAGGGCTTCATACGGACAGGTAGGTAACGACCGCCTTTCCGGAAACCAGCGCTTCCCTTATTTAACGTTAGTGAGCGAAAACCAATCCTTAGGCTGGGGATATACCAGCGGCAATCTGGGAGGCGGCGGTATTTCAGAAACATCCATCGGGGCGAACAACCTCATGTGGGAAGTTGCCAACAAGAAGAACCTCGGTATCGACGCGCAATTCCTAAAGGACAACCTGAGGTTTTCCATTGATTTCTGGGAAGATAACCGTGATGGCATCTTCCAGCGCCGCGCAAATATTCCCTTATATGCCGGATTGGTGTCAATGCCTATGGGAAATGTAGGAAAAATGAAAAGTTGGGGTTCGGAAGCCAATATTTCCTATATGCATGAATTGAGCAAGAAAATGGATTTTACCGTTCGTGCCAATTATACGTATGCCATCAATAAGGTCATCAATTGGGAACAGGCGCCACAACCTTACCCTTACCAGCAACTGACAGCATTTCCGCATCAAACCATTCGTGGATATGTTGCACTGGGCTTGTTTGAAGACGAACAGGATGTGCTTAGCAGTCCGCGACAAACGTTTATGAACAATGTTCTTCCCGGAGACATCAAGTATAAGGATGTAAATGGCGACGGACTCATCAACGACGATGATCGTGTACCCTTGTCATATCCTACCTATCCGCGACTGAACTTTGGTATTGGCGGCGAATTCCGCTGGTACAATTTTACTGTCAGTATCCTCTTTCGCGGTACGGGTAATAACACATACTATCGCGTGGGACAGAATATCACTCAATTCAGCAACACCACTTCGAATGGTATGGGATATGTTCCTTTTCATGGCGGGGAAGTTGGTAATGTGCTTGATATAGCCGCTGATCCAAGAAACCGGTGGATACCGATGGAATACGCTCTTGCAAACGGTATCGATCCTGCTTTGGCTGAAAATCCCAACGCTCTTTTTCCGCGTTTGCATTTTACCCGAAATGCCAATAACTCGGTACTGTCCACTTTCTGGCAATCCAACAAGCAATATTTCAGATTTCAGGAATTGATGCTGTCGTACAAATGGAGGTCGAAGGCGTTGAACAAAGTAGGTATTCGCAATGTCGATCTGCAATTGGTTGGAAACAATCTGTACAAATGGGATTATGTGAAAATATTTGATCCCGAACAGGCTCAGTATAACGGACGGGCATATCCTATTCCAATACGTATCACTTTCCAAACGTATATACACTTTTAGTTTAACGTTTTAATTCTTATGAACATGAAAACAAGAATTCAAATAATTTCAGTATCGGTGGTTGCATTATTTCTGATACTTCCGTTCAATTCCTGCAAGTTTTTGGATGTTGATGATTTTTTCAATGAATCGCTCAGGTACGATTCCATTTTTATATCCAAGCGAAATACAGAAAGGTATCTGTGGGCAATCGCCGCAAATCTTCCTGATGAAGGAAATATTTTCTACGGCGGAGTTTACACGCCCGGAGTGACAGCAACCGACGAGGCTTTTTCGATAAGCACCGCCTACACCGGTTACAATTTGTTGAGGGGTACATATTCGGCAAGCAGTAATCCATACAATTCATTCTACGAAAATATGTATCAGATAATACGCAAAGCCAATATTGTTATTCAACGTGTAAATGAAGTGAGAGATATGGAAGAAAAGGAAAAAAATGAAACCTGTTCGTATGCCTATTTTCTCAAGGCTTATGCCAGCTATCATTTGTTGAACCTCTACGGACCTATCGTGATTCAGGGCGATGAACCGCTCGAAACCAATGCATCTCCCGATTATTACGATAAGTCACGATCCACTTACGATGAATGTATTGAATACATTTGCGGTGAATTTGAAAAAGCGGCAAGGTATCTTCCCATCGAAGCGCAGGTACAAAACTATGGTCGCCCCACCCAAGGCGCTGCATGGGCTTTGATTGCACGCCTGAGACTACAACACGCCAGTCCGCTGTATAACGGCACCCCTCCGGGGCACAGATTTGGCAGCGCCCGAACCATTTACAGCGATTTTATCCGTTCGGCAGATGGGAAAAATTATATACAGCAGGACTACGATGAGAGTCGTTGGGCAACTGCGGCGCTGTCGGCTAAAAGAATCATCGAATCGAACCGTTACGAGTTGCATATCGTGAATACTTTCGACACTCCGGAAAGGCTTCCATATCCGACAAACAACAATTATCCGGCATCCGGCGCACGACCGATTCCAACTGATATTTTAAATGCCGAATATCCCAACGGTATAGCAGATGTAAATGCTTACCGATCCTATTTGGATATGTTTAACGGTGAGGTATTACCAATCAAGAACCCCGAAATTATCTGGGGACGTAATACCGGCGCTGTGTCTGCCCATGTCAATCGTTGCCTTCCCTATCAGTTTTTCCGTGGAAACAACAATTTTTCCATTTCCCAAAAGATGGTAGATGCTTTTTATATGGATGACGGCAGAACCATTGAAGATGCAAGAGAAAATGGTTATTACAGCGAAACGGGAGATATGGGAGACGTGGGTAATACTACCATCAGCGCTAATCAGAAATTTTTTCGCCAGAACGATTCTCAATCGGCTTATTACATATTGAACAGAGCGCATGGCGGCGGCGATAATATCAGAGTAAGAAATATGTACAACAATCGTGAAATGCGCTTTTATGCAAGCATTTCTTTTGATGGCGTATATTTCGAAGGAATTTCGGCAACCAAAGACGCAGAAAAAAATAAAAAAATAAGTTATCAGTACAGCGCCAATGGCGGGAAGATATTTGCGGGGAACTCTCTTGAAAATTATCCCATCACCGGCTACTCATTGCGGAAGTACCTTCATCGCGAGGATTCGAATGCAAGCGGCGGCTCAATAGTGAGCAAGCATTTTCCCATTATCCGCTTTGCCGAGATACTCTTATCGTATGCCGAAGCCCTGAACAACCTTGAATCCCCGCAAACCGTCATGTGGATGGGCGAACCGGTTACCGTAGTACGCGATATTGAAGAGATAGCAAGCGCCTTCAACAGAGTGCGTTTTCGTGCAGGATTACCCGGATTAACAGCCGAAGAACTTGCCAGCCCAGAAAAAATACAGGAGTTGATCGAACGCGAACGCTTGATTGAATTTTTATGCGAAAACAGACGATATTTCGATTTGCGCCGCTGGGGCAAGTATCAGGATAGCGAACAGGAACCCATGTTGGGCATGAGCACCGATTATGACGGCGACCTTTATTATACCCGCGCCCTGATCAATCATCCCAGAGCGCGCGAACGCGAAGGTAGCGATAATAACAAATATATTCTCCTGCCCTTGCCACTGAGCGAAATGCGAAAAATGTCGAAATTAGATCAAAACCCGGGTTGGGAAAGATAAAATAGAAAATGATTAATGATTAATGATTATTAATATAGTTAGTATGAAAAAGTATATTTTAGGCTTAAGTATCTTGATTGCAGCGGCGCTTTGTTATACCGGCTGCAATGAAGAAGATTTTTCTTCAAGAGAATTTTATGAGTATCTCGTTTTCTTGTTGAGTAAGGAAGACAATAATGTGTACAGCGTTTCACATCCGTATGTTAAAGAGGGAGATGAAACCATCGGTTTTTTCTCCGTAGGCTGCGGAGGATCGCGTCCCAATCCCGACGAATTTACCGTTGAATTGGAACTGAACAACGACTTGTTCCACAAATACAACAGGTTGACATTCGACGTTGATTCCGACAAATATGCACGGTTGTTGCCTGTAAACAGATATACCATTGAACGTATGACCGTCGATTTTCCGCAAAATAACAGGAATCAGTATGTAAAGATATGTGTCCATATAGATAATTTTGGATTATCGCCCGATTCCACTTATTTTATTCCGCTTGCCATCAAAAGCGTTTCAGGAGGATATCAAACCAATCCTCAAAAAAGTAATATGTTGTATCGTGTGGATGTACAAAATTATTTTGCGGAATCCATCAGGAGAACTTTATATACCGACCGGGGAAAAAAATTATTTGTATTCAATCCCAACGTTGTAGATATCAGTCAGCTTATTATTGTGCATGATTCGCTCGGGCAAGTTGCCGAAACCAAAGTTATGAAACCGCTTTCCAGAAACTCGGTTCGCGTGATGGCGGGCGAGGAAAAGGAAGTAAGATTAGGAAATCCTACTGTCGAGGAGTTGAACAAGGGCGCCATGATACTGACGGTAGATAACAACAACCGTGTGAAAATCACACCCTACGGAACCATTCAGATAGAACAGATTGACGGTTTGCAGGCAGACGGCGAAACATACTGGAACATCTACCGCGAGGAACGATCAGGTATGGGCGAATTTTCATCGTACATCAAATATTTCTACCTGCGCTACCGATACCGCACGCTGATTGTAGATAACAACTACACGCCATGGGTGTATGTACAGACAGCATTAAGAAAACAGTAATAGCTTTATATTCAATATAATCATTTAAAACATGAAGGAAATGAAAATAACAAACATCATGGGAATAAAGGAAATCTTAAAAACGAAGCTTATTTTTGCAGTTGTCATGGCTTTGATGCTGGGAATCATGTCGGGCTGTGACGACAAACCCAACAATGGCGGAGGCAATGAACCACCGCCACCACTCCCGCCTGATTCGGTAAAAATAAGTCTGGAAGCCGACATTCAATCGGTTACGATTGTGAAAAGTACGAAAAACCAGACTGAAATAACAGGGCAGGTGGGAATGTTTATGAAAAAGAACCAGCAGCAAATTACCACTCCGGGCGCTGTCTTCGCCGAAGCTACAAACCTGCCGATGACCATTTCGGGAAAGACGCTCGTTTCGAATGTGGATCTGTATTATCCCTCAACAGGTCATGTTGACTTTGTTGCGTATTATCCCTACACCGATTTTGTGAATTCTGACTTTACCATCGGGGCGACAATCTCAACGAATCAAACCGGAGGGCTGCCCGATGAAATACTTTATTCACGAAACGCTACCAACCAAAAGGCTTCCGAAACGCCGGTCATGCTCAATTTTCGCCATTCGCTGGTCAAGATAGTGCTTCATACGATTGAGGGCAGATTCGATTCTCAGCCGACCGATTTTCCCGGAATGACCGCAACCCTGCAAGGCGCATACACAAAGGCGAACCTGCAATTATCCGATGGTTCGTTTACCGGATATCAGGACAAACAACGCATCGTATTTCATAAGACGGGAAGTACGGCAACAACAGCTTCCTACGAAGCGCTTATACTGCCTGTCGGCGCAGTCGAAAACGATATGGTCATCGTCTTTCAAATGGCAGGATATGAATACCCTTACAGACTAAAAGGCGATTTCGACCCTGCCATGCAATATGACCTGAATTTACGCGTATCCGAAATTGACGTTACCCTGCTGGGCAGTACCATCATCGCACGCGAAACATACCAAAGCGGATATATCATTGGAGAAAAGGGAACGGTAACCACCATTTGCGGAATAAATGGCAACAACCCGTTTGCGGAAGGTCGGTTTGGCGTAGCCACATTTCGTAATCCCGGATATCTGGTTTGCGACGCTAAAGGTAACCTTTATATGACACATCAGAATCTTAATCTGATTGCGAAGTTAGATTTTCAGAAACAGTATGTTTCAGAGTTGTATCAGATCGGCGGCGACGGTGGCGCTTCTCAGCCCAATGCGCCTTGTGTAACTCCCGACGGTCTTGTCTTGTTCCCCGCTAACGGAAATAATATCAACTATGACGAGGTTTATTGGGAATACAACTCTGTAAGAGACGACTATGACGATGATATAGATGAAGCCGTTCAGAAAAGCATTAAAAACGACAATGTTGAAAGTTATTTTTCCATCAGAGGTTATAAACATTCTTTTGCCTATTGTGCCTACGATGAAAAGGTGTACTACCGTGGTTCGTTCGATGGCGCCCTGCTCAGATTCAATCCAAAGACCGGCGTCGGAGAATACGCAATAGACGAAAATGGAGAAAGATTGTTTGTCGGGAAGCACCCCAACCAGATAAACCCGGGTGCTGACGATTACAGAACAGACGGGTTTCTTGTGTTCGGCGGTCCCAGCGAACCCTATATGCTGTATGCTGCATTGATGAACAGACAAATCATTGTGCGTGTGGATATTCGCACAGGGGAAGAGGAGCATCTGGCAGGAACGCACAGGAAAACCGGATGGATTGATGGAACGGGAGAAAAAGCGCTTTTCAACAACCCGAGACAGATAGCAGTGGATAAAGACGGTAATTTATTCATTGTCGATGAAAATAATCATTGCATCAGAAAACTTGATGTCCAAACGCGGATGGTATCAACCTTTGCAGGCACTCCATGGAAAACTACTCCTCCTACCGGCGGCTACATGGATGGACCGTTCAACGGGGCGCAGTTTAATGGACCATACGGAATAGCCGTATGCCCGATTGAAGGCAATATATATGTTGCCGAGAGAGGTAGCAACAACAACCGAAAAATCCGTAAATTATGGCTTTATTAAACAAAACACAGTTATCAATCATGAAAATATTAGAAATCATGAAATATTTTGCTAAAAATATATGTGTATTGACGCTTGTCGGTCTAATGACGATGGGTGCGATGACGGGGTGTAAAGATGACCTCAAGCCGGAAGCGCAACAAAAAGACAGGATAGCCGTAAACCTGCGGCTTGTTGCAGAAAGGTCGTCAAATCTGAAGTTGAGCAACGACCGCTGGGAGGCTACAGACCGGATAGGGCTGTATATGAAAAAAGCAGGGCAGGCGATTACTGCTGCAGGCGCCATATATGTAGATGGCAACAATCTGAAGATGACTTATTCGGATGCGTCCAGAATGTTGGATTCGGAAGAACCTCTGTATTATCCTAAAGGTGAATTTGTGGACTTTGTGGCTTACTACCCCTGGCAAGAAACAATAGGCGCCGGCTGTACCATAGCGATAGACCTCGAAGACCAGTCAGCAAGCTTACCTTCCGAATTGTTGTATTCCAACAACGTTGCCGAACAGGCGCCCTCGGAAGAAGTGGTTGATCTCGTATTCAACTACGCATACGCAAAAATTATGCTTACGGTGTATCTTCCTGATCGCCAACCCGCCGATGTTGCCAACATGTCCGTATCGCTCACCGGAATGAATTCGAAAGCGACATTTCAATTGACTGACGGAACTTTTACAGGGCTTCAAAGCGGCAATCCTATCAAGTTCTTCAGGACAGGAACCCAAAACTCTGTGGCATTCTTTGAAGCGTTCATCATGCCTGCCAACGTTGGCGAAGAATCAAAATTTGTATTTCAGGCTGCCGGCAGAACGTATGAGGTATCGGCGGCAGGTAATTATGTTGCCGGCGGATTGTACGTCTTCGACTACTCGATAGGTAAACCTGACTTTAATATTTTAGAGGTAAACGATATAATCATCATCGGTCCATCTGCTTCGGTAACTATTAACAACCTTGTTTATCTGACTGCCATCATTAACCCGAGCACTGCCCATTATAACAATTGTTACTGGACGAGCAGCAATCCCGAAGTAGCCGAAATAACAAACAGCTCTACTGAAGTAAGAACAGGAGAACTGAAAGCAATATCCGAAGGTACAACGCTCATTACCGCGACCTCTTACGACAACATTCACAAGGCTGAATTTAGTGTTACAGTAACGAAATATGGAAACCGTTTGATCAATTACAGCTTTGAAGACCCTGTAGATAACATTACCAATACATTTTACCTCAATGTTTCCAATATTCCCGGTTGGGAAACTGTTTTGAGAACATGGTTTGATGATTTTTATAAATATGGTGAAGAGTTGGAAGGTCCGAAATTTTCACCTCAGTGGCTATCATTTCAAAATACAGGTCGCGTAAGTCAGTTAAGTCATACCAGTTGGTGGAATGGCAACGGTCAGTTTTTTTGTGCTCCTAACTTACCGTGGTTAGAAGGTCGTTGGGCGCTGAGAGTTGGTACCGGAGCCGCCAGTACGTCGGGCTTTTATCAGATTGTTCCGGTAACTCCGGGTGAAACATACAAGTTCGGAGGTACGACCGGCGCCCGAGTCGATACCAATAACCAGAGTGCGCGGACTGAAACATTGAAAATTCTTTCGTCGGATGGCATGACGATTTATTATTCGGAAGACATTGATTATCTCTATGGAAAAAGAGATGAACATGCGTGGCAGCTGATTTCCGGTAATACTTATTCCACCTGCTTGAAAGTAGAAGGACGGTTCACCGTACCGGACGACGTTACCCAAGTGCGTTTACAATACAATCATCGTTCGTGGGATTCTCCGAATAATGCACCCATAATCCTTTGGGACCAAATGTTTTTCGAATTTGTAGATGAATAATCAAATAACAATCAATAATTTAATAATTTAATAAATAATAATAAAAACCAGATGAAACGAAGTAAATATTTATTTTTAGCCAGCATATTCATGCTGGGCGTAATGACGGGGTGTGGCAGCGACACACCTCAACCACCGGATGACCCGCCGGTGGAAAGGGTAAATGTAAATTTAACAGCCAACATAGCGTCTGCCACTGTAAAAGTGTCGAACGGGCAATGGGAAACCAGCGACAAGGTTGGCTTGTATATGAAAAAAGCCGGACAAGCGCTTGGCGCGTCGGGCGCTGTGTTTGCCGAGGCAAACAACCTGCTGATGTCTCTTTCGGGAAACAATCTGACCAGTAGCCCTGTCCTGCAGTATCCCGAAGAGGGCAATGTTGACTTTGTGGCTTACTATCCCCACACCACTATGGTGGGCGCCGACTTAACCATACCGTTGAGCGTGGCTGCACAGGAAACAGCGCTTCCCGCTGAACCGCTTTTTTCGGGTAACGTAACCAATCAGGCGCCTGTAACTTCAGCCGTAACGCTTACTTTTCGCTATACGCTGGCAAAGTTAGTGCTGAATGTTACGAAAGGCGGAGGAGCTGAAACGCCCAACTTTTCTGAAATGACCGCAGCAGTGGATGGGCAGTTCACTCAGGCAAAACTGAAACTGAGCGACGGCACATATACCGGACATCAGGGAAAACAACGCATCAAGATCAACAAAACGACAGGTGGCACTGCCGGAACAGTTACCTTTCAGGCGCTTATACTGCCCGTTATCATGGCGGCTAACGAAATGGTCTTTGTGTTTTCCTTAAACGACAAAGAATACACCTACGAGGTAGCAGGCGCCGAATATGAAGCCGCTACACAATACGGGTTTAACTTCGAAGTTGTCATCGAACCCGATCCTGTGGTAACGTTGCTGAACGCAACCATCACGCCGCGTACTACGGAAACAGAATCGGGAGTTATAGAGTTAGAATTAGAATAGTGACATAAAAAATAAAGAAATGATGAAAAAGTATAAATTACATGTATGGGCGCTTATCGGCGTATTGGCGATGGGCGTATGGACGGGGTGCAACAAAGAGAATCCCGAAAACCAATCCCTGCCGAAAGACGGAATAGCGGTAAATATGACCGCTTCCGTAGGAACTTCATCCAACCTGAAAGTGTTGAACGACCAATGGCAAACCGCCGACAGGTTAGGCGTGTTCATGAAAAAAGCGGGAGTGGCAATAACCGCTGAAGACGCTGTATTTGAAAATGCCAATAATTTGCTGGCGCGTGTTATCAGTGGGAACATAGAGTGGCTGGCTCCGCCGCCTCACTTATGTTATCCCGCAGATGGCACTAAGGTGGACTTTGTGGCTTACTACCCCTACATCAACCCGGTAAATGCCGACTATACCATTGATGTTGATGTTGCAAACCAGACCGCCGAATTAGCTGCGGATATACTGTATTCCAACAACGCCGTCAACAAAGAGGCTTCGGAGGATGTTGTGCCGCTCGTATTCAAATACTCTTTTGCCAAAATTGTAACAACGGTAGAGGCAAAAGAAGTCAATAGTTTAACGGTATCATTGGAGGGCGCATTTACGAAAGCGAAACTGCAACTGAGCAACGGTGAATTTACCGGTCATCAGAACAAAGTACCCATAGCGTTCAAAAAAACTGCCGGCACAGGTAACACCGTATCCTTTGAAGCGCTCATACTTCCTGCTATCTTGAGCGGAAGCGACGAAATGGTCTTAGTATTTAACACAGGCGAAAACGAATGGCGCTACAAATTAAACCGAGCAGCGTATGCCGCCGCCACACAATACGAGTATCATTTCAAACTTATCGGACAGCTTGATTTGGTATTGCTGGGCAGCGACATCACTCCGCGCGGAACAAACCAAAACGCAGAAATTTTCGGGCAAAAGGGAACGGTAACTACCATTTGCGGCTTAGGAAACAATGCCGACTTTAGCGCAGGCAGGTTTGGAATTGTCAACTTTCGTAGTCCCAGATATTTGGCTATCGACGCTAAAGGTAATCTATATGTGGCGCATAATAATACGAATATGATTCTGAAAGTTGATATAGAAAAACATGACGTTTCATCAATATTCAACGCGAGCACTGTAGGAACCGGCAATATGCCCAACATGCCCTGCATTACTCCCGACGGGTTAATAATGTTTCCGGCTGACGGAAATAATGCCGCAACAAATGAGGTGTATTATGAACTTGATCCGAAAACCGACGTAGTCACACAAAAAACGATCATCAAAAACGAAGAAGACCCGTTTACCCTGTATGGTTATAAACATTCGCTTGCTTATTGTACCTACGATGAAAAACTCTATTACCGCAGTTCATGGGAAGGCGCTCTCCTCAGATTTGACCCTGAGACAGGCATGGGAGAATACGCAACGTATGAAGAAGATGATGAAGAAGCAGAAGACGGCGTTAAAAAAGTAAGATTGTTTATGCAAGCAAGCGGCGTGACAAACAATTCAAACAGTACCGACGGTTTTCTTATTTTCGACAAGGACAAACCCTACATCCTGTATGGCGCACTGATGAACAGACATATCATCGTTTCTATCGATATCCGTACAGGCGAAGAGAAGATATTGGCTGGAAAGCAAGGAACATCCGGATGGGTTGATGGACCTTGTGAAGAAGCGCTCTTCAACAACCCGCGGCAAATGGCATTAGACAAAGACGGTAATTTAATCATAGCCGAAACGAATAATCACTGTATCAGAAAGATTGATCTCGCAACCGGAATAGTATCCACCATAGCGGGCTTCCCAATATCAGGCTACCGCGATGGCGCATTAGACAAGGCTCAATTCAACCAGCCTTACGGTGTTGCAGTCGATCCAATCGACGGTTCTATTTATGTGGGCGATGGCGAAAACAGACGTATTCGTAAAATATGGCTTTAATCATTAATACTTTATCAAATGAAAAATCATAGTAATATACATCATAGTTTATATGTGTGGGCGATTGTTGTGGCTGTGTCCCTGACAATGACGGGGTGCAAGGACGACATCAAGCCGGAAAATGAACAAAAGCAGGCAGGTAAGATTGCCGTAAATCTCAGGATGACCACCGAAAATTCGTCTATGCTGAAAGTGGCGAACGATAACTGGGAGATAACAGACCAGATAGGGCTGTACATGAAAAAAGCAGGACAGTCGCTTACAGCAGCGGGTACAATATTTGAAGTCGCCAACAACCTGAAGATGACTTTTTCGGATGCTGATAGCAGATTGAAACCGGAAACTCCTTTCTATTATCCGGAAGATGAAAACGTGGACTTTGTGGCTTACTATCCGTGGAACGCAATTACAGGCGCTGCCTGTACCATTGCGATTGACATGGAAGACCAAAGCGTGGGACTACCAACAGAGTTACTGTATTCCAACAACGCCGTCAATAAGGAGGCTTCCGGTAATGTGGTCGATCTTATATTCAAATATGCTTATGCCAAACTTGAGCTTACGGTGTATTTCCCCGACCGCACAACCGCTGAAGTTGCCGAAATGACCGCATCAATTACGGGCATGTACTCAAAGGCGACGTTTCAACTGGCAAATGGTACGTTTACCGCGCCTCAGGCAGGCATTATAAATCTCTACAGGGTAAAAACCCAAAATAGCGTGGCATTCTTTGAAGCGCTCTTATTGCCCGCTACCGTAGGCGACGATGCAAAATTTATATTTGAAACCGGCGACAAAACCTACGCACTGTCGGCAGCAGGCGCTTATGAAGCCGGTCAGTTGTACGTCATTGATCGTGCATTGGGCGCACCCGACGAGATAGAAGTTATCGAAATAGACGAAATGATAATCACAAGCGCAGGCGACGCAACTTCGGCGGTGGTGAACTACACGCTGAATCTGACCGCTACCATTACCCCTAATGATGCTTTCTTTAAAGGTTGTACATGGTCAAGCAGTAACCCCGCAATAGCAACAGTAACAGCAGGCGCAGCGCCGGGATTGACCGCAACAGTTAAAGCCCTGTCCGGCGGAACAGCAATCATTACCGCTACTGCATTCGACCGGAAAACCACAGCAACATTTGAGTTCTTTGCAGATAAATCCGGTAACCATCTGATCAATCCCGGATTTGAAATTGGCACCAACAACAATAATAACCAAAACCTTTCCGATGCTGCTGTTACCGGATGGGAACATCTGACTGCGGCTTGGTTTAACGCTTTTTATCCAGAGGAAGCCGGTACAAACCACCAACCTTCAACGAGAGTAGGTAATAATCCGACACTTGCCTGGTGGACTGGTAACGGAGCTGTTTTTTCACAACCTCTACCATCCCCCTTCCCATATAATTATCAGTTTAGAGTGGGTAATTATATCTGTAGAGCCGGTAGCGGAGGAAGTTCTTCAGGCGGGTTTTATCAAATAGTGCCTGTTACTCCGGGAGAGACATACACTTTTGGCGGAAAAGTCGGAGCCAGAGGCGCGCTTGCTGAATTGAATACGAACGCAAGAATGATGATACTTTCACGGGATGGCATGACGGTTTATCACTCACACAAAATAGATTTTGAAGAGGGTGATCCTGCTACTCCGGAACTGACGAAGTGGCAAGTAACGCCACCTGCCGGTACAGTTTATGTCACACTTTTTGTTGTAGAAGGAAAATGGACAAATACCGAGGGCGTTACTGAAGTGCGTTTACACTATGATCATCGCTTTTTTACCGGTACTGCCACGCCCATCATTTGTTGGGACGAGATGTTTTTTCAGGTATTCGAAGAAACGGACGAATCAGCCAATTTGAACGCAAACATCAATTCGCGTACTCCGGTAACCAATCCCGACGGCGTTGTTGAGTTAGGAGGAGAACAAAAGTAATAACAATAAAAATCAAATAATGATGAAAAAATATAAATTATATGTATGGACGCTCGTCGGAATCATAACGATGGGCGTATGGACGGGATGCAACAAGGAGAATCCCGACAACCAACTCCAGCCGGAAGACAGGGTTGCTGTCAATATGTTCGCCGTCGTAGGAAAACATTCCAGCCTGAAAGTGGCGAACGACCAATGGCAAACTTCCGACAGGTTAGGCGTGTTCATGAAAAAGACGGGAGAGACGCTGACCGCTGATGGCGCCGTGTTTGCCGAAGGCGATAATTTGGAGGCGCGTGTACTCGGTCAGAGAGTTGAGTGGATCGTTTCGCAGCCCCTGTATTATCCGCAGGATGGCACAAAAGTGGACTTTGTGGCTTACTGTCCCTACGCAGCTTCGGTTGGCGAGGACTATTCCATTGAGGCAGATGTTGCAAATCAAGCCGACGGATTAGCCACAGAAATACTGTATTCCAACAACATCACCGACAAGGTACCTACCGATGACTTCCTGTCGCTCGAGTTCAATTACTCGCTTGCCAAACTTGTGGTAACGATAGAATCAAAGATCAATAATATCGCCGTATCATTGGAAGGCGCATTTACGAAAGCTAAATTGCAACTGAACGACGGCTCGATTACCGATGTTGAGAACAAGGAAACCATAACGTTCTACAAGTCGAATGTCTCAGGTAACATCGCCACTTACGAAGCGCTCATACTGCCCGCTGTTTTGGATGCAAGCGACGATATGGAATTAGTGTTTACTACAAGCGACAACGTGTATCGCTACAAGTTAACCCTCGTAACGTATGAGGCTGACAAGAAATACGAGTTCGATTTCAAAATCACCGCACAGCGCGACCTGGTGCTGTTAGGCAGCAACATCACCCCGCGCGAACCAATCCAAAACGGTTTGATCATCGGAAAAACAGGAAAAGTAACAACCATTTGCGGATTGGGCAACGACGCTGCATTTGCAGCAGGCAGGTTTGGTATTGCCAACTTCCGTTGGGCAAGATATTTGGCTCTCGACGACATGGGAAATATTTATATGACCCAAATTAACGCAAACCTGATTGCGAAGATTGATATGCAGGCTCATTATGTTTCAAACTTTCATAATATTGGCGGTAACGCCGGAGCAACAATGCCCAATGCGCCTTGTGTTACTCCCGACGGGCTTATATTGTATCCGGCTGACGGAGGCGTTGAAGCAGAATCGTATTATGAAATTGATCCTGAAAACGGCACAGCCGCAAAAAAGACGATCACAAAAATCGGTGAACCGGAAGATGAAGATTTTATTGTCATGAAAGGTTTCAAACATTCTTTTGCCTACTGTGCCTATGATGAAATGGTATATTACCGCGACTCGTGGGATGGAGCCCTCTTCAAATTTAATCCGGCAACCGGCGTCGGAGAATATGCAAAGGACGAAGAAGGCGAAAGACTGTATATGCAGGGAGACCCCGAAGCAACAACTAATACAAACGCTACGGACGGATTTCTTGTCTTCGACAAGGCTAATCCCCACATCCTGTATGCCGCATTGACGCAGAGACATATCATCGTTTCCATAGATATTCGTACAGGCGAAGAGACGATTTTGGCAGGAGAACAGGGAACAGGCGAATGGGTTGACGGCGCCGGTGAAGATGCACGCTTCAACAGTCCGCGACAGATGGCATTAGACAAAGAGGGCAATTTAATCATTGCCGATGCAAACAATCACTGTATCCGAAAACTTGACCTCGAAACCGGAACGGTATCCACCATAACGGGATTCCCTGTACGCGCCTACCGAGATGGCGATCTGGACAAGGCGCTGTTTGATCAGCCTTTCGGGGTTGCAGTCGACAAAGACGGTTCGATTTACATTGGCGACAACGGAAACAGACGTATTCGTAAAATATGGCTATAATCATAAAAAAAATGTATCATGAAAAATCATAGTAATAGTAGATTATATGTGTTCGCGTTTGTTGCGGCAATGTCGCTCAGCGCGATGATGGGATGCAATGACGGCATCAAAGAAGATGAACAAAAGCAGGCAGGAAAGATTGCCGTAAGTATTAGAATGACCACCGAAAATTCGTCTATGCTGAAATTGGCAAGCGACAAATGGGAGCCGACAGACCTGATAGGGCTGTACATGAAAAAAGCAGGGCAGGCGCTGACAGCGGCAGACGCTATTTTTGAAGACGCCAACAACCTGCAGATGACGTATTCCACAGCAAGCGACAGATTAGTTGCCGCAACGACTTTGTATTATCCCGACGATGAAAATATCGACTTCGTGGCTTACTATCCGTGGAACGAAGACACAGGCGCGGCATATACCCTTGCGATAGACCTGGAAGACCAGACCGCAGGACTGCCGGAATTGTTGTATTCCAACAACGCCGTCAATAAAGAGGCTTCTAACGAAACGATTGACCTCTTATTCAAATATGCTTATGCCAAAATTTCGCTGACGGTATTTTTACCCGACCGCACAAACGCCGAACTTAACAATGCAACCGTAACCATTACGGGCATGAACGCCAAAGCGACGTTTCTTTTAGCCGACGGTACTTTTACCGCGCCCGAAAGCGGAGACATCAGACTCCGCCGCTTACCAAGACAAAACAGCGTGGTTTTCTTTGAAGCGCTCGTAATGCCCGCAAACGTGGGAGACGACGCAAAATTTGTATTAGAAACAGGCGGAAAAACCTACGAACTGTCTGCAGCAGGTAATTACGAAGCCGGAAAACTGTACAACCTCGACCGTGCAATAGGCGATCCAAACGAAATAAACAACCTTTTGCTCAATCCCGGATTTGAAATTGGCGACAACAATGGAAACCAGACAGGAAGAACCCAACTTTCGAACGCTACTGTTATCGGCTGGGAAGTGGTTCCACAGGCTTGGTTTAATGAATTTTATAAAATGGGCGAAGAGATGATTCCTCCGATGGATACAGGACCAGGGACAGGCTACAATGCACCGGAAAAAGTAAGTTCTGGTATTGGCAATTGGTGGACGCAGGCTAACGGAGTTGTTTTTGTATCCGATCTGCAAACCCAAAACATTAGCTTCCCATATTCATACACATGGAGAGTAGGTAATAATATTTGCAGAGTTGGCGCCGGCGCAAACAATACCAGCGGGTTTTATCAGTTAGTGCCGGTAACTCCGGGAAAAACCTACAGGTTCGGCGGCAAAGTCGGAGCCAGAACATCATCCGCTACTATGGGTTTAGATACGGACGCAAAACTGATGATCCTTTCGTTAGACGGCATGACGGTGCATCATGTACACAGAATAGATTTTGAAGAAGGCGATCCTGATACGCCCGAACTGACAATGTTCCCGGCAAATACAAGTGGCGACCACAAAGCCACCTTCTTTATTGCAGAAGGAGAGTGGAAAAACGACGCGGGCGTCACTCATGTGCGTTTTCAGTATGATCACCGACATTTTACCGAAACACCCATCATTTGTTGCGACGAAATGTTTTTCCGGTTAGTGGAAGAAGAAGAATAAATCGTGTAAAAACGAACCATCATCAATTAAAGCCACAGTGTTGTTTGTGATGCTGTGGCTTTCAATAATCATATCAAAAAAATAATCAATGAATCTTCAACAAACAAAAAAATTTAAAATTGGGGTTATCGGATGCGGCAGCCGCAGCGAAGCCATCATTGGCGCCATAACCAAAGTTTCAGAATTGGAGATTTCCGCTCTTTGCGACATTGTTCCCCACAAAATGGGAATACGGGCAGGTTTGATCAAAACCGGAGTCAAACCAAAATTTATATCTGATTTTGGCGACATGCTTAAAATGAAAGAATTAGATGCAATAGCCATCATCACCCCCAACGATACGCACCGCGACATTGCGGTTGCCGCACTCGAAGCCGGTAAACATGTGTGGGTTGAAAAGCCGCTGGCTATGACAGTTGCCGAATGTAACGACATCATCAACGCAGCGAAACGTTCCGGCTTAAACGTGCAAGTGGGACATCAACGTCGTCATTCAGGTGCAAATAAGGCGCTGGTAAGCGTTCTTCGCGACAAACCGCTTGGTAAGATACTTCAGTCGCAAATCTGGGGTTATCGTGGCGACTGGCGCGTACCCGAAGCGGATGAATATCCCGCAGGAACGACTTACTGGCGGTTGAGCCAGAAACAAAGCGGCGGCGTTGTTTACGAAATGGGCGCTCATCAAATCGACGTAAACAACTGGGTGTTTGATAGCGAGCCTGTTACTGTTTACAGTTTGCAGGGCGTCAACAATTTTTCGCTCCGCAAACGCGATTCGAGCGACAATGCAGGCGTATTTGTTCAATATGCCAACGGCGCCATGATGAATTATGGCGGAAATACATACAGTTACGGCGCTTCGGGTATGGATACATATTTTTTCGAAAAAGGAACCGTGCAGATGAGCGGAGGTAAACTGAACATCAAATACGGTTCGCCTCCGGGCTTCCCAAAACCGGAAAACATGCCCCAACCGGAAGAAATAACCCTAAGAGTCATCAACAGCGACGGCGATGGTACAACCGAACAGTTCCGCCATTTTGTCAAACTGTTGGAGGGCAAGGAAAAGGCGTTCCCCGATGTAAACATCGGACGACAGTGTGTTCAAATCATGGAAGGCTCCATTCGCGCATCGGTAGAAAGAAGAGCCATTGATGTAGCTGAATTGGGATAATGAATCGAATGGAAAATAATTTTTCAATCTCCAATTAACTATGGAACAGTATAATAAAAATGATTTCAGTAATATTTTCACTATTTATGCATGGACCACAAACGTTTTATAAAAAATGTAAAAAATAAAGATATGAAGTTATTACATAGTTGTTTTTTGATACTTTTTTTTTCGCTGACGTCCATCAACGTTTTTGCGCAGAATTTCAAAACTGTCCCCCGTGATTATGATCCAACCGAAGAAACCAACATCAGCGTGAATACGACTTATGATTTCAGCGATTCTGTCGTCAAGAAAGTATTCGTAACCGTTACCAATAAGAGTAAAAAAACTATACGAGTGGGTAATGGCAGATCAGCTGGCGCGTTTAGTCTTTTTTATTTAGATGCTAATGGAAAGCAATTACTCAATTCCAGTGGTTCTCAAATCATTTTTTCCTTTCCCCTTGGACATGACCCGGAAATGAATCAACGGATTATTTTAAAGCCAGGCTATAGCGAAACTTTCAAGTACAGTGTATATACCCGCGGAAATGACGCCTTTAAGAAAATTAAGATTGATTATAGGCTTCAATATTGGTTTATGGATGATGAACCTATTATCGAAAATCTTGAAAAAATAATGTCATTTTGGAAAAAAACGGAGCCGGTGGATATTTTTTAAAATAAGATATATTTATGGAAAATAATTTTTCAATCTCCAATTACATCAAAAAGCGTGTAGCGACCATTTGCATGTATGCCGTTTTTACAGCCA
>Ga0123353_10001904_pt1 | contig 25657 bp, 14 predicted proteins | sample TergutLab28metaG_3_FD_92763 | JGI IMG/M metagenome (GOLD analysis project Ga0123353, IMG submission 92763) | Labiotermes labralis P3 segment gut microbial communities from Petit-Saut dam, French Guiana - Lab288 P3 | ecosystem: Host-associated > Arthropoda: Insects > Digestive system > Gut ...
TAACTTAAAATTAAAGATTGTAATTTTAACATTTTAATGATCCGTTCAAATTATTTGATAAATATCTCTTTCCGTACTGTTGTAAAAAATAAACAGAACTGCTTAATTTATTTTGCCTTCATTTTCGGAGTAGCGCATATTTGTGAATTGCATGCTACGTCTCACATGTTATTTAAACAAATTCGTTGATTGCTTTGATCTCAAATCGCTTCCCTTCCAACTACACTGCATGAAAGTGTATTCGATTCGTGAAGGATGCTTGTACAGTATTTTTGTGTTATGCAGTCTAACTTGGCGATTTAAACAAGACTGACAAGTTATTTTCTGCTACGTAGCCGTGTGTAGGCTGTTTTTTGCATTGTAATTCCATTCTTCATAACCAACACTTATTTTAATCGTGAAGCAGTATCTGTTCTCCCTTGTAGTGTTAGACATAAAATGTCTGAAATGCTGGTAGATTACATTTTGCTTATTTGTTGTTTTAGTTTTGAAGGGTTACCTTATAGGCAATCGAAAAAAAAACTAATGACATCTTTTGGTATAATTGTCAGAAAGTAGAACAAGTTCAGATGTTTGAGATTCTTGTGATAGGATTATATCAACTGTAGGAATAATTACATTACTAGCGTTCAGCACTTGAATATTTATGTGTTTCGACAAAAGAACAAGAGAATCTCTTCATTAGACACCTATGAGGTGCACACGGACACATTTCGTCAGGCGTTTGCCCTCATTAGCGTACAGTATGTCATACATTTCTGTTTCCTTTTACCACCTTTGTCTTGGGCCAAAAATTATCTTCGGCACCACTTTTTCAAAGGCTATTAGACAAGATTCTTTAGGATGAACCCATAGGCCTTTTTAAGCCTACACCTTGCAGTGGATTAGCTGCTGTTTGATTGATTACAAAATACACTCTTAAAAAAGTAACAGTAAAATGCAGTCAAATACGAATTGTGTTTGCCTGCATTTTACAGATACTTGTCATCCTACCAACACAACGGGGATGTCTCACCTGAAAGACACTCTTCCCCTCTCGTGCTGCTGGAATTTGTTCCACATTTTGGCTCTGAAAAGGGGGCCTGTGTTTCACTTTTCTTCCGAGAAACAAATTATAATTTAGTGCAGGTGTTTGGAAAGGTACAGCATCCTAAGAAATTAGAAATGCATGATTTATGTCTGAGTTCGTTAATAATGTAACTTTGATAGTGCTTATTTGTTTCCAGGCGAAAATGAACAAGCATTAGAACTCATGTTATGGGTTTATTTAGAGATATTACGGTGGCTATTAATTAAATGGTGATAAGTCTACGGAAGAAGCTCTTTGTGATATTGGGAATGCTGCATCCAACATCAGTTGTGTTAAATAAAGTCTCACACAGAGCAGTCGGATCTCGACCTAGGGTCAGCTTGTTGGAAAGCTTGTGAAATAAACAGACGGTAAAGGTAGCTATACCAAAGCCCAATTGTAGTAACACCTAAACTTCTAGGAGAAGGTATGTAGTCAAACACACACAACGGGGATGACACACTTCCTAGACCTAAACTTCGCCCTTCAAACATATATCAGATCCGTAAAATTCAGAAGGAACGGCTGCCAGCATTGGCGATAATCCTGGTTTTCTGCAGTATCTCCAAACCCAGCGTGATACAGAATGAGATTGGAGCAGAACTGTGATGATTTTCGTGGTATAACTTTCGACATTACTTTTTCCTTGTAGTCAGGATATCCTTGATATTTCTATGCGTAAAAGCGGTGAATTTCTACCAACCTATGTGATTCCATGTCCAGTAAGATATTAAAGTTCATAACAACTACGGTGAAAACGTCAGCTCTCACTTGTAAATTATGACTATTATAACACTTGCCAAGCAGTGGATTATCCCGATATCCATTCGCAGTGGACGATTTTTCCGGTCACCTCTTGTGTGTAACAAAATGTAACAGCAGGCACACAGTTGGCTTGTAAGTAATTACCAAATTTCGGCCAGAGCGTTCTTGTTCTAATGGATTTATTGGGTTTATCTCCTCAGGTCTCACCGTTTTCAAGGTAAACTATTTATTATTACCTTGGTTGTCAATTTTTATTGTTGGTAGCGTTGGTGCAGACCACAGACCACGAAATGATACCCGCTCTTGGGAGGTTAGCGGGCGTGTCTGGTGCGGTGCGTGGGACTGCTGGCTTTAGGTGGGACTACTGGACTGATTTGGTAGGTGCGACGGACTTCGATCACCGAACACGGACTGAAAACACCGAGCATTTCGAGTAGCGTGTATGAGTTGTAAGCGAGTATACTGTTCGAATGTTTTTAGGATGAGTAGTGGCAAATCGCCATTTACTGAGAAATCTTGCGCATGCACATCTGTCACATCTATACCACTAATCATCTCGTGGTCTGCGGACAGCAAAGAATAGTCTATCACAAATTTATTATAAACGACATTGAAAAGATTCTTTTATTATTACGTCTTTAAAGTTTCTAGCAATGATGTATCATAATAGACGTAACTGATATTATGGTTATTGTCTATCTTCTCAGGCTGAGACGAAGCACGTTTCGGGAATTAGATCTGTCTGGATCCTCAGGCGAAAAAGAGAGGGAGAACCTAATCTGGTGGTCCCTTTGGAAACGACTAGTACTGTAACTGTCCTGTGGCAGGGACTAGCTGTTTCTAACGGGACCATCAGAGTAGTTTCTTCGTCCGCCCTTTCTACCTGAATACATTGTCAAAAAAGTATCATTCACATCTGTCGACGAATGTTATTTATAGAAGGAATTGAATTATGTATCTGCGGCTGAATTTTTTTCTTATTCTTGGTCAAAATATCGTTGGCCGAAAGTGTAGATAGATGGGAGAAACAAATCATTACTGATTTCCAGGCGACAGATTTCGTAATTGGGAGAAATATAATAATATCTGGGGTAAAAGGGTGTATTAGTAAGAATTATGTTGACTGTCTGAAGGAGAGGTATTTATTTTATCGAGGTAGATTTCTTTGGTTTATTCAAGAGAATTAATTAGCCATACAAAAAAAATAAAAATTTTGAGATGTACATTTGACAACATTTAACATTTAAAGGACTTCTTAGCAGGAAATCACCTGTTTGATGAAATTTTTGTTTTCACACACAGAATAAGATGATGTGGGTATTCTGAGGAACCAAAAAAAAATAAAGAAATACACTTTTATTTTACCTTACATTTATTGTACCAAAATTCAGTGTATACTGTACAAATCAGTACAAAAATTCAGTAGATCACAGCCATTTTAAAACCTAGGACAGTATAAAGTTGTTTGGCACGTAATGAATGCACGCTTGTGGTTTCAACAGCACGCGTTGTTATTACAGGGACATCATATTTAACAACAAAAAAACAATATTAACGACAACTTTATACCATCATTGACGAGTTTTAGCTTACAAGTATATAAAATAGCACCATCACGTTGTTCTCATAACCCTTAAATTGCACTTTCAATTTATTTATGGCAAATATCATCTACTCAATATACAACCGTAATGAGACATAAATGGAAATGTTTTGTAATGTTACATGTACGAGTCTACTAACTTCTTGTATAAGTTTTTAATATATCAAGGTTTACAATCTATCAGTAGTTTTGCCAACATAAATTGAACGCGCGTTACTCTTACTCTAGGATTCTAGACTTCTAGGCTTCGTTACAGACTCAGTACCGTGTTGTTAAAGTAAATTTTGTTTTTTATATTGGCACAAAATTAATATCAATGTTGTGTTACGTATTTCTGATATTGGCAGAAATTTTATACATGTAACTGTTTGTATGAAGTATAAAGTTTCACATACCGGTGCGTGAACAGCGGTAAGTTGATATTGTAACCCAGGAGAAGCAGTGTAATTTGATTATCAAAGAAATGCAGACTGGTTGTTGAGAGTATTCAACAGGTTTAAATCAAAAAGCAGTGGAACAACTTTTGAATTCAAATTTAGTATACCAAAGTTATTTCATTAATTCAGACGTAATGTTAACACATATCAAAGCATTTTCCAATAGTGACGTAGATACTGAAGTCTTCTCACACGAGGGAATTTTTTTTTTTTTGCGCAGATGCTTCGATGTTATTTCTGTTTCCCATCCTGGCAACAAGCCCAGTAGTGAAAAATTTCGCTAAACACATTAGAAGACACAACGGAGTTTCTGTACTACGTGGATGTGGTGCTTTTCAACATTTTTTTTCTTCACATTTTGAGTTTCTGAAACACAGGTGCTTCAAGAAACATGCTGCAAACACACGTGCACACACATACATAAGACTAGCTGTCTTACAATTACAGATACAAACACAGATTTACAAATAAATATATTAATTGTGAATAATTCCGTAATTTATTTTGTGCATTGTCTTAACGGATTTATGCCATATCCAGCAACCAGAAATATAGGAAATATTTCTGACTAGAAATCCGGCACCAGTATACGATTATGCAACACAACATACATGTGTTACATAGCCAAATTTTCTTTGATGGTTTCTAAATATTTCGTGGACTCTGTAAGTGTAAGTAGGCACACCTACGTGACAAGAATCCTGTTTTGTACCATGTTTATACGATTAAAACACTTATAATCGATGGACAAAACTCTACATTTGTTGGGATATACACACGTTTAAGAGTATCAAATATGGAATGTGTTTACATTACAACAAACACTTAAAACCGAGTAGGTTATAATATTACCTGTCGCTGGACATCTTTCCTTTTTCCAACGTCTGTAATTGGTTTTGTTGTAACAGTATCTATTATTTACATTCAAAATGTTGGACTCGCGCATTAAACATCTACCCAAACACTTCAATAGTGACCATTTTAAACACTCCCTTTCTGTGAGATTACTTACTAACATCAGGAGCGACAGGCTATTTGAACCGGTTGGGACATTTCATTTCAGTGAAGTTGTGTGATATTATTGGTCAAACTTGAAATCACCCTTTCGCCAAAAACGTTGCAGATGTATGACGCATTCGCAGCCTATTCGTTTGGAACACCGCCCATGTCACTTACATACCCAGGCTCTTAACGCCACATGGATAAGTACCTGACCCCACGATATAGTAAGTTTAACTCCTCTCTACATCAAAAACTGCCAGGCAGGGAAATGCATTATTTTACATTGCAACCACTACTTCTCATCTTGTGTTAATTAACTGTTCTCTGATCTTTAAATTCAATTTGAATGTACGTTACATGAAACGTAATGAATTCCTGTCGTTTTAATAGAATTGGAAATTCGTAAGTTCTGTCTGGCTTGTGTGGTTACAGTAATTTTAAACGAACGGAGAAGGCATTTGTTAGGTACACTAATTATCCAAGTATGTTATTACGTTTCACCTAAATGTATCGGGGCAAAGTGACTAGGCAAAGTGCTCATATCTTCTCTGCTATAAAGTAATATGGAATATCTATTAGGGAATTTGCAGTGCAAGTCGATTTAAAATATATTATACAATTTCTTATAAATAAATTAAATTAAAAGTAACTGAATAAAATATAAAAGAGGAAAATATTAAATAAAATTAAAGCTTTTGACGAAATTGAAAACTGATAGAACAGGATTCACCTGCTCTCTCATACCTCCACCCAGCCTCGTCAGGCATAGGACGCATTGATATGTATTCAGTATTCTGTTAACGCTCGAACACAAACATAAAGCAAATCCAATATAGGCCGGCCTATTCTTATTGATTTTATCTTTGTTAAACCACGTGGCGCTTGTCCTACAGAGGCTGGGAAGATGGTTCCTTTTATTATTCAACTTTGTGGCGGAACGATTACTAGAATGTCTGCTGTATCCAAGCCACTTAATCCGTCACTGGGAAGGAGAGAGGCGAACAAGTTACCTCGTCCATGGTTGTGCGCCGATGAGGCAGTCCTTCACACACTGGCGGCAGCCCCAGGGTTTGGGATCGGACCGTTGCCTGAGGGAAACTTGTTGCCAAGTTCTAATAATTGTGTTACCGGCCATCTTTAAAAGTAGGACACTTCGCACCTGGGCTTAGCATCTTCCTACAATCTTTTATCTTCGCCTTGCCAGAACGAAGGCAATTATTGTTGACTTAGTTCATAATAAAGGGAGAGTCAATGGCGGCAGGGACGTCAGGGTTAGCCTGTGATGTGAAATGGCCAAGTCCCCACTACACCTCGCATACTGACTCGGACGTACTTCCACAAGGTAAAGGAAAGCAAGGCAGTGAGACCAGATGTCATCTCACGGAACCACCGTGGCGCATCGCGTAGCAGCATCGCTGGGACCTGCCGGGTCCTGTTCCGGTCACAGCGAAGCTGTTGCTGTGAACTTTTGGCGCCGTTTAAGAACCTGATTACGGTGCAGGTCAGACTTCTGGCACACCACCACTGTGCCTCCCTGGGTCTGCTGGTGTGTCTGGTTGCCCATACTTCCGTTTTTGCCATTGCTGTTGTTGCTGCTGCCAATCAAAGTGCCGATCATTTTTGATACCGAGAACTTGCGTGATTTATGGTGTCCATTGTTGGCATTTCCTTGAATGCAACGGCACTCGTTCACCAGCACTTCAAAAGCTTGGTATAAATCCGCACTGTTGTCAGCTACCGATACTTCGAAAAAGTGGCAACTGTTCATGACTGCGGCTGTGCGTCCCTCCAACTCGTCTACCTGCAGACAACAAAAAACCATGTATCATGAGACCTGATAAACTAGTTGAAGAATTAAAGACCAACTCGATTTCACTTGCTATTTTATTTCAATTCTTATGTGCTCAACATGTTTCGGACATTAATATATCCATCATCAGGAGCTTGCGACTTTGATGTTGAATTACCACATCGGCTGTTTTGTTCTCGGTTCTTTGTGTGTTGGAGATTTGGTGCGGCTTGATTTGAGTAGTGTCCGTGTTGCAGGCTGAAGCCTACTTCTGCCTGCAACACGGACACCGAGAACAAAACAATCGATGTGGTAATTTAAGACCAAAGCTGCAAGCTCCTGATGATGGATATATTAATGTCCGAAACATGTTGAGCACATAAGAAGTGAAATAAAATAGCAAGTGACATCAAGTTGGTCTTTTATTCTTCAACTATTACAATGACGCACGGTCTAATGAACATAAGATTCACCTTATAAACTACTGTTGGGTAATATTAAAGTGGATTTTAAAGAAATAAGATGGGAAGATGTGCACTGATCCATGTTGCTCATGAGAGGTTATGAGTGGCGGTCTTGTTAGCACGGCAACGAACATTTCGTGTCATAAAATGCAAGATAATTCTTGACTAGATGAGGAACTGTTAGCTTTTGAAGTAGCGCTCTGCTGCATGAAGTGAGGTCATGAGAAGTACGTTCAGGAATCTACGTGAAGCATCGGGATCTTACAGTTCAAAGGAACTGCAGGTATAATGGATTCAGACTGATACTACTAATGGTACAAACTAGATGTTTATACAGCAATTTTAAACTCATATTCCCAGCATGTGAATTGTGAGCAAGTTTTCCTTTCGGATAATACCGCCCGATTACTGAATACCATAATCTTGCTCTGTAATTATGTGTGATGTATAGTACTTCAAACTCAGATTAACAAATGAGAGCATTGAGGCTGAAATTACCCCTGTTATATAATTAGAATGAATGTCTGCATATGGCTTTGTTAACGGGCGGAGGCACTGTCTTTAGCAACTTTTTTTTTTTGTCCGTTGAACCCTTTAAAGACTGCCATTAACTTGAACTACATTTAAATATTTAGTCCGTACCGCGCAGTAAACACCTTCCTTCTCGGTTGTAAAAACCAGTCGTTTCATGCCGTATAGGGTCTAAGACTCATCTAAAACACATTAATACTACCTAGGTCAGAACGTAGAATTTTAAAAATTTTTAAACCTGATGGTACCCTAGTCACCATTAGGCTTTAAAGGCTTAATCAGTAGGTAAGGACGCCCCGTAATGGAACTAGTTCATGCACGTGATGCTGGCAGAAGACTCACCTCGCGGAGGTGTACAAGGTCCAGTTTGTTGGCAAGCAGTGTGACGGGAAGAGTGCTGTCGGGTCGCAGGTTCTGGAAGTCCTTCAGCGCTTCCTGTGCGTATTCGAAGGACTGCTTGTCTGTTATGGAGTAAACGACGACGCAAGCGTCGGCCCACTGCACCTGCTCCAGTGGGAACGTAGAGTCTCTCTGTGGACGTCAGATGAAATGTTAGTTACATTTACATCAGGTAGTATTAGGTTTAGACGCCTGCTTACAAGGTTTCAAAACAATGGGTGTAATGAATTTGTTTCGATCTGAGAAATCTTGGTCTATTATAAATGTATTCCAAATACCTAATGTACTGAGCACCATAATATCATTAGCCTGAATTTAAAGTAGATGTTGATAGTCCTCGATCATTTCTTCTTGTAGCTTTAGAAACTGAGTTTATCATTCTGCTTAAATGGAAATTAAATTATGTGGAGCTATAAATTTTACGTATAGATCCTGAAGGGAAAATTGCAATATGGCTGTACTTTTGAGCTGTGTTACAAAATACACAGAATTACGCGGACAACAGTATTTGTAACACAGGAATAGAAAATTGTAACACTCTGTAATTATCTCCTTTAGTTCACACGTTATTTCAAGCAACGCGATGTTCTGAATTGAAATACGAATAGTTAACTAACTTCAGTTACATATAATGTCGCTGGGTCAGTAAACTGCAGTATTCCGTAATTACATTTCTATAACTGAAATTCGAGCCAGATGGTCCATCTAGAATTTTAGTAGTTATAAAATATTTGTTGGGCAAACTTGGTCAGCAGTAGTTCGGCATAGCAGGGTTGATTATGAAACCTACGCAGAATGTGAGGATTAGTTCACGCTTTATTGGATTAGTTGAATGATCATCTACTTTAATGTTTTGTGAAGGTAAAAACTTACCGTTTCGCCTGATACATCAAGGATTTCCACCTCTAGTGGGGTGTTTTTGACTGTTACTTTCTTGCGGTACAGCAGGTCTGTAACATAGAGAGAAACATATTCCTTTATTTTAATTTGCCTCAGCAGCTTAAACACATGACCGTAAGATACTTATATCTATACTCCATTAAACACTGTCTAAATGAGGATGAACGAAAGCTTCACTTTCAAACCGTGGTACGCGTACCACTGGCAGTACGCGGAAGGTCGTTTGGTGGAATGGAAAGGTATTTGCGATTACCATTTGTTCATAATTCAGTTTCAGATATAGTAATGACGTTATAATTGTTGTAAGTGAGTTTAAATGACAGATGTTTATAAATTGTGTACCGAAATTTTCTTTTATTTTCTGAGTATAAATGCAGCTTTTCCTGTGTCGTATAATACCGACTGACGACGGAATGTTTTACATACAGACGCCAGGCAGCGCGCCGGAGCAGCGGAACCGAGGATCCCAGAATATCATATTTATTTTTCTTGCCTCTGCAGTTACACCCTTAACTGTGACCACTATTGAGAGAAAACTACAGAATTATAAGCCACTGAAACTCACTGCCTTCGACAACTGGTTGCAATATTTTGAGAGTAGAAATGGAAGCAGCAAACAGAAAATCACTGAATATTTAGCGAGAGAGAGAGACAAGCCGAAATATACAAACCCGAAATTCCACCAATGGGGACTGCGGCAAGCAACAGAAAGTTGTAATGCTTGTTTGTGTGTTCTAAGAGATTTTACTGCCAGATTGAAATAATCTAGCGGTACGCGTAAGTGTTCAGTATACGTTAATTGTACCATATAAAAAGAGAGATTGCGAAGCACTGCATTAAGGAATCGGTCGGTATGTCGCAACCTCACTGTCCTTTTTAAAATCTGATTCTTTAACGACGATCAACCGTGTGCAGATAGTGTTCGTGTACAAGTTTGGTAAGCTGCTACTGTGCCTGTCCTTATGGCATGTCAACCACTCGTGATGGAGACAGAACACTGTGAAGGATACTGATAGATAATATTAATAGTAAAGATAAAGGTCACCCCATAACATGTCCATGCAGGCACGGAGGAGTGGCAGATGTATAGTTCCAATCCATTTGAAACCGCAGCACTGTAAGGAGAAGGATGGTTAGGACTACGCCTCTGCCGCTTTACCCCTCCCCCCCCGGGAAAGACTCGGCTCCGCTTGTACGGAAGGTCGGGTGGGTCTCGGGTCTGGTCTAGATGGGCACAGAAAATCTCGCCCCATACTGTGTTTCGATCCCCGGACCGTCCAGCCCATAGCTAGTAACTTTACCAACTGAGTTATCCTGGCCGCATTAGTAATAATATTCCAAGTAAATATAAGTAGGTGTCTTGGTAAGCATGAATCCACATTCCACCTTCTGCAGAACGACTGCAGCGAAACGGTTCGCGGGATGAAATTCCAAAGTCGACGTTTGACGTTTGCTTTCCCTGCTTCTTCGAAATTAGTATTTATGCACGACTTGCGTAAGCCCACATTGGCAGCTACTCTTCATTGCTTCTAAACCACCGTTAGCAATATACAATAACGATGAAGAAATTAAATGATGTGGACAAAGTTAATAGTGATGTTCAGTTTTTGTCTCCTAATGATTTATGGTTCAAGGGCTAGGTAATTAACATCAAGTAAGTCTTAATTTTATGTTTGTTCAGAAAGGAAATGTAAAATTTCAGTAACATTCTAGTAAGAAATTTTCACTATCAGTCCAACAACAACCTTAGTTGATTACTTCATTTCGGGATATATTAGCTGGAAATTTTAAGTTCATTTAAACAGTTTATGGAAATATAATTGGTAAAGCGGAAGGTGGGAGTTGCGAAAGACATACACTTGAGTTCGAATTATAGTGAGGCCCGTCATTAACGTTCAGGACATAACACTTGCTTGTCTTCACACTACCGATTTAAGTTTGTCTAACAGCAACTTTTCTTATTCTCTGGTACGAATTACATCAGATCTAGGTGCTGTACTGCAATGCCTACGAGAAGTTTTCAGGACAGTCTAAAGTTCACAGTGACGAAGGATGTACATTTCTTGGCAGTGAGTGTGCTGCAGGTTCGTAGAAACATTAAACTTGCAAGGACAACGTTTAAGTCACGTTGTTCGAATATACTACCACGCCTTCCGCTCGGAAGGATTATCATCAATGCTAAAAGAAACGGTTTAGTGCTAAAACAAACAAATGTGATGTATTTTGTTGAGACTGATTATGGTGTGATATATACATTTATGCACAAACTTTAATCTTTTATTAAAATTCTGATAATTTAGCTTTTGTTTATGGATTTTAATTCTGGGAAATACGTGTAGAGTGCATTTTCGTCTGTCTGTGCGAAAGGGTAGGCTGGGCTTAGAGGCTTTGGTGTATGTCGGGTGACTGGTTTTACGAGAGATGTCCAGTAATTTTGCGTGAAACCTTTAGCTCGAGTCTCACAAACCTTATGGCTTAGCTATTTAAGTCACGCGTAATCGGAAGAATAATGGCACCTCCACCGCTATGATTGCAGAAGCGCACTGATATATATATATATATATATATATATATATATATATATATATATATATGCGCACACGACTTCGCGTACTTTCCTCACACGAGGCATCAGCTTTTCCTTTTTAGGTTCCGACTAAGATTTTCTATGCATTTCGCACCTTTTCCATGCCCCCTCTGCCAATATCATATTCGTTGGTTTCATTTCCTGTAGTAACTACGAGCAGTACATAAAGATATATTCCCATTGCTATCTGTAAAGATACATTCGTTAACGTACCCGATTTTCTTCACAGACTTCGTCTTGCATTCAGGGTCCAGTCTGAAGATTATCTGTCATACCTCGTAATATCTGAGCTGGGGTGAGCACAGTAATAAAAAAATATTTATTTACATTTTATCTGTGTTTTATACTTGCGTTTCAACAATCTTAACTGTGATGCAGGTCGGACAGCCTCTAGTCACAATATTCGCAGCAAGTTGTTAACATAACCTTGGTAATTCGCTGAAGAAATATAATTATTAATATTTATGAATAAAAAATCATCCAACATTAGCAACAGACTGCAGAATGACGTCCTAAGGAATGTTTTGTCCTGTCGACTGGGAAGTTTTTATCAAGGTTTCGAAAGGTCTTTTGGCTTCCATCTGCAGGGTTAACTATTCTCGCACTCGTTCTTGTTGGACTGCTTTACCGTGAAGATAAAGGCAGTACGATCTTTGAAAACATCGGAAAATGTTGACCAGATGATACGGGGTCATATCGCAGAAGACTTACATGTTAAGCGTTACTACTGTGAGAACCTCCTGTCTCGGCCTCCGCTCGTGACTTCACGCCCCTGTAAATGGCTCTCCTGCCTTACAGGATACTTGCACACTGGTTGAACTAATTTTAGAATAAGTTAGTTTTCGCTCTTTAGAGCGTTCCTTCGAACTCGTCCCGTACGTTGCCTGCCAGGAATCTCTGGCGCCAGCGAACCAGTTGAGGCACACCATTATATCAGTGTCTAGGGCCCAGCTGAATGTACTACCTTGTATTCAGCACACATAACATACCCATTTTCTCGCTGAAATTAATAAGGAACCAATACAATAAGCAGCGAAGACATTCCTAACAATTTAGTAGAGACGGAAGTAATTTAAGGAAAAGTACACTAGCTGTGAAAGTTTGTGTAGCTTACATGCATTAATACATAACGGACACAGATAAAATTATATCTGTGTTTTTCCCTATTAAAACACTGAAATTGGCGGGCATAATAAGGTGCCCTGGACGTGATATTAATTCGCCCCACACGTGAACACGCAATAGCTTGACAGTTGGGCGTACTTTCTGTTAAAAAGAAATACGTATTAAATTAGCGTTAATTTATTTATAGGTAAAGATACAAACTTTTTGTCCAAAAACACGACGAAATTTCCTTGAACACACAGAAAGATGAGATATGAGAATTACGCTGAGAATTTTAGTCTTAAAACCTGACAGAAACAGGCCACTTGACAAACCGAGGCATAGATGGAAGCGTACTCTTATAATTAATGTAAATAAATAGGTTGTGTGCATGTGAAAGGGATTCAAGTAATGCAGGTTAGTATCCATCCGCTGGCTTTTGTGAATTGTCGGATTTCATAAAAGGCAGGGTATTTATAGACTACCTGTGCGGTTATTAAAGCGACTCAAGGACTCTGCTTAATGGAGTTATTGACTGGATTTGCAGAGAACTAAGAAATGATCGGAAATTATTTGAATAATAAATAAAACTGTACCCGCCTCTTTAGGCTGTACCTGTCTGTCTCAGGCATCATTACCACCTAGTGGTTGTTTTCTCTCAGCAGGAGGTCCCAAATGTTGTCTCGTGCCCAGTAAAATATATATAGAAGCGTCACGGAGCAGTCTAAGTACTTGCTCCTGTCTGTACGGTGGCCAGGTTAAAGCGTTTGACTAGATGTTCTGACTTCCAGCGTGACTAATGAACGTTACAAGGACTAACCTCTCCAGTAAACTAGTACAAACCAAACCACGGGGATTACTTAGGTGACTAAACATGTACTGGCTCAATGTCGTTCGAATTTGATTTGTGCCAAGATATTTGTATTGTGTGCAATAACAGAAAGTACTGATTTCTGTTCCTAGGAATAAATACTCCAGAGTTAATAACGTCTTGGTAAATATTGCACATCATTTCCTCTCATTACTATAATATACAAGCTATTTGTTGTGAGTCAGATTTAATTATACACACGTCACAGTGGCCTACGTTTAGACTTTAATGTAAAATGTTAGTTCACTGGACTCGATTTCTAACTAAAGTTTATGTGGTAATTAATTCTTTCTGATATTAATACTTTTACATATTACAATAAAATCCCTTACTCAAAACACGCATTTCTTTGTGCCTATCACAGAAATTACAACTTAACCAAGTTTTCAACTCGGAGCTTCAAACAACACTGTCAGTCGAATTCAACTCAAAAATGTTATAAGTAATAATGATATAGGTGGCTATGAGAATGAGGATGATAACAATCCTCAATCAGTAGTCGATAATAATAATAATAGGAAAAGGCTTGAACAAACAAAAACGTTCAAGTACCTAGGGCTGTGGAAAGTGAAGATATACAGAATCAACCAGCGAAAGAAAGATTAAAAATTGAATACACATAGAGATTAAGGAGGATATTGAAATCCGGGTTGAATGGCGAAAACAAAATTAAAACTGGATCATTAGCCGTCTAATGGAGTTCTGGTATAATTAATTTGAGATGAGAAGAAATACAAAACCCTGCAAGAAAAATAGGGAGATGCTGATAATGCATAAAGTGTATTACACGAAAGCTGATACGTACGTGGTATATGCAAAAAGAATAGACGGACGAGACTTGTTACAGATTGATGCAACATAGAAAGCGGAGATATGAAATACTGCAGAATATTTGAAAGAAAAATATGGAGAAGACCGATTTGTAAATATTATCTATTACAATCCACGAAAATAATCAACCAAATATGACTTTAAGAATCAAAATAGCAGCAAAGGTTGTAGAAGAATTAAACCAAATAAGTGAATGCAGTGACATGAAAAAGAAAGCATACAACATGCAAAAGCAAGATTAGGAGAGTCCTTATAAAAAAAAATGGGGAAAAAAGAATAATGGACGAAAAGTAAATTACAATGTAGACAGGCAGCTTTTGAGTGAAGAAGATACATTGTTGTGGTTATTGAGGCGATATATAAAAGCAGGAACTGAAACTGAATTAATAGCAGCACAAGACGAGGCGTTGCAAAATAAATACCATGAAAAAAATATTGAAATACCGACTTTAGTCAAAACTATGACGAGGCATTAGACTACGTTATGTCAGCTTACCCAGTACTGGCAAAAGAACAATAAAGAAAGACTTGATAGTGTGTTCTGAACTGCACTTTAATATATGCAAGGAAACAGGGGCAAAATTAGGAATGGAACACTAGTGTGAGCGTCTACCAGCAACAGTAGAAACAAGCCATGAAAGTAAAGTACCCACATTTTAATAATAATATTTTACCATTGAAGTTTATTACTCTTCGGAAAAACTGTGAACGATCTGTGTGTAATTAGATACACGTGTACTGATACCATAATTCTTGTCAAGTTGTGTGTATATTCATTCGTATAGAAAACTGTAGAGGAATATAATTGCTATTCGCAGAATATGTCAATCTTTGGCTTTTAATTATCATTAAATATACTAATCATGTTTTCAATTATCAAAACAAAATTTTCATACATTTTTATGTATTTCTAAAAAAGAGCCTTCGCTGTTTCTGATATACTATTCCGAATGTTTCAACTGAAATCCCAAGACGTTTTGACTTCAAACATATACGTGATATACAGTGTGACACACCACAGGTCGCCTAGAAATCTCGAGATATTACGTGTACCAATTAACTTTCTCCGCATGGAGTCTTTCCCTTTGACGAGTGCGTGGCTTGACGACCTTCGAAAGGGTGAATTCATTTACAAGTTTCAGTAAAACTTATTACAGTATTTATATTAAATATAATGTAATGTAAAGGAATCTGATATTAGCCAGTCAGCTGACATCTTCGATTCTGGTACGCAATATATTTTATTTTTTATAGGCTTATAAACTTATTTGAAGTCATAATTTTTAATTAGCACTAAGTCAAGTGGATATTATGCTGTTCTTTAAAACGGCAGTGCTAAGAAAACATAAATAAGCTATCGACGTGGAAGTCTTCAAGTTTAAATCATTCGCTACCATTTGTTACCATACTTTTTAAAGTATACCTAATGTTAGTAAATCATAAATTTCACTTTATCGGATCTGCCCCTGTGACGTAACAAAATCACATAAGATGTATGAACCAGAAGTGGAAATCTGGTTTTACGGATTTCCTGCTAAACCTAATATCAATTAAACAAATAATATGTAATTTTGTGATTACGTTAAAAAGAAACCGTTATGACGGTAGATATAGTCTGTTGAACGTAAGCATAAAAGGTCAGAATTTACTCAAGTAGTGTCTCTTTTTTTTTATACGGACTGTGAAGGAGACCGAGTTCCCATTTAAATACAACTCCGAGTCGGAATGGATTACATCTATATAATTGTACAGCCGGCCCGAATGTAGTTGCTGAATTACATAAAATGTTGCACGTGAAAACGAAAATTAAATATGTTGGGAAGTGTATAATATTTGCTCCATTCCTGGCTAGGATAAACTTCGATACTATTGCTCGAAAGTTAATACATTCCGCATATTATTTTTATGGATGTCAGGGAATAACAAACAACTAGAATGGAACATAAAAATTTGTCCAAGGAACTTGTGATCATGAATCATTTCATCATATATTGATCAATGTTTTAAGAGTCTGTATCCGAGATAATTTAGGTTATTACTGAAGCCAAGGTAATTAAATCAGGGATTCAAGCATACCGGACGTCAGGTCGCTGTGGTGACTAAATTTTGTACGATGGTGTCTAATATTTGTGGGACCTCTGTATAGAATTTTCTTGTCACCCTTCTTGCGCCTAGAACTTTGAACTGGCTCATTTTTGGAAAACTTTTGTACCCTTATATTAAAAATGTGAACGAAGAAGTTTATTGTCTTGTTGTTATGTTTCCATAATTTGTAAATAGGTTTCGTTTACAAATTACAGATTCTAGTAACATACACTTTGTGCGTTTAATGAGAAAAGCAGACGGTTCTCTTCCCTGGCTAGGGTTTCCGTAAATAACTTTATCATTAATACATGCTTACATATCATAGTTTCTGACAGGCACACTGAAGTCACGACTTTACTGAATATACACGCTGGAATATTGTGAAGTTCTCAGAAGACTTGTTCATATAATATGCTTGTGGTAAATAATTTAGAGGTACTTTCTCGTTAAATGTCGGTACTGCAGTACGGACTGAAACACTGGTGATTATTACTGCGAACTTCCAATCCTGTCGTTACCAAATGGGCGTAGTTGCGGATTTGATTTTTATAGAAAAGGCTTAACGATGAAGCGAAGAATCATTGAGTATGCCCTGCTTATGAGGCTAAGAAATCAACGTACGGATTAGCACTGCAAACACATTTATGAAGATCTAGGTATCTGAATATTTTGTCTGAATGTTTAGAATGAGCTATAAAATAGGGACAGGTCAATGAAAGAGCGCTCATCTCGAAACGAAATTCATGGAAATCATTATACACAGCCTCTCTGTCGTCTAGAATAGTCGTCCAGTTGTACGACAAAACAGCGACAACGTAGGTTTTGCCAGACAAGTGTACCTCGATGTAAGTCCGGAGAGGAATTGTCTCATATGACGGTCAACACTGGTCTTGGGTTACACGAAGCCAATGTGCTTGTTTGTTACTGGGTTGCAGGAGAAGACTCACCACGAGTTTGCACTTTTCCAAGCGAGGTTGTACCTTTCCTAAGACTTGAAACCTTCTCTGAATTAGCAGCTTTCGAATGAAGTATGGAGGACGTCCGTATTGAGAGCTTCATTAGTATCCTGCTGTTTTCACACATAGTATCCTGTCTTATGTTTTATTTTCAGCTAGGAGTTTTACGAACCCTTTATCTGTACTACAAAATGCACCTTTCCTTTGGATATGAAGTGTTGAAAATGCCTGTATCCGATATTTAATTCTCATATCTCTCTTTTCCGTGTGCATTGCATTGCATAGAGTGTAGCGGTTAGACAGGTTCACAGTGTAACGATACAGTGCCATTAGAAAAGCTTCCTGTCACTTCATATGTATATATATATGTCTATCTGCATACACTGTAAATAGTACAGTTTGTTTTTAAGTAGATACGTCATTTTTACGAGTCACCTACTGTCATTAGAAGATTAAAATCTAGGATGCCACGATGAACTGCCAATGCGGATTGGATAAGGGATACAGAAAATGCATATGCGACTATAATTTCAGCATAGCAGTTTCTTAAAATGGCCATTCGGAGAAGTGAGTAGGAGGTGGGACAGTAACTTGAAATGGATCTTGGAGTGTTATTTTGCGAGGTGGATAAAAATTGTTATGCTCAACACAAAGCGGGATTGCGTGTCATCATCATCATCATCATCATCGACTCTACAATCCTGGGTGCGACTTGGCCTCCTCGGGATTGCAAGTAGCACTGTTGCAACTTCGGACTCTAATATCTTACGATAAGTGCATCTTCACTATTTGAGATTAAATATGAATTCTATATATCTTGGAAGCTGGATAGTGATGTGCAATATTAAGACAATGAAACTGAGGTTTATTTTAAGAAGAATATATATATATATATATATATATATATACACACACGAAACTGCAGCAATGTGAACTTGCTGCTTGGTTTTATTAACGACAGGTCAAAACGAAATTTATCATTTAGGATCACGTTCGGTCAGTTATGCCTATACAAACAAACAGGAATTGGATTAACCAGAGACTTCGGTGCAGCATTGGTCTGCAGACCCATAGCACGGACTAGAGCACGATGATCATGTGTAGTGAATTCTCTCGGATTTGGAAAGAAAAGTCGCTTCTTAAATTAGTGTTGTATCCATGGGTACAGAAGGAAGCCAGAAGCGACAGTGGGGAAAAATAAAAATGATCATGAAATCAACAGCAATGCTGGAAAGATTATGGCAACAACTGACAAACTGGGTTACTCCGAAACATTTTTATTTTCCTGCATCTGAATTTAAACTGCGCACATGGTATATGAACGTAGATTTTATTTACACCGTTACAAACCTGAGAACGTTATGACAAGTTTTCAGCAATTGCATGTGATGGGCAATTGTAGGAAAAATATGCGTGAATCGGCAAAGAAATGAATACAATTCAAAATCTTCCACAGTTTGCTAGTAACCAAATATGAAGCGCCTGCGGTGTGGATAGTGAGTTTGAATTCGAAGAAATGGCATTAGCTACTGTATTTGTAGGTTAAGAATAACAGTAGAATAATCCTTGATGTATTTTAGTAGATTATGAAACTGGGAAGCATTGGGTTTGTGTTTGTATGATGAATTAAGATTCCAGATTCCATTTTCAAGGTCAAGATATGTTATGCAGACTAACTAGAACATTCCTGACATAACAGATTGTGTATTTGTAACACAGGCTGGAATTCCCATAAAGAAAACTTTTTAAATTAGTAGCATGAAAAAGTCTACTATTCTATTGTATGATGAACTTCGGGATTTCAGTAGAGCTGGCGAATTGTTTATTTACTGTGTCAATCGCCCTGCCAAATTCAGATGTTTATGAAATGTTGTATACTCACGAAATATGTGGTTTTCAGCCTGACGTCATTTAAATTGCGTAGGAAGTCTCTTCACCGAAATAGTTCAAGCTTAAGACCAGTTTAAATGCAAGGTTTTAAGGAAATTTTGTGGAATCTGTTATATATAGCTTTAAGGGTGGGGTGAGGGGAAATTGCCAAGGGATGGGCTTGGACTCGCTGGAGAATAAAATAGACCGGCAGAAACAGACATAAAGTTGGCAGTTCGTAATGACTGCAAAGATAAAACTTGGTTACTTTTCTTTTGATCAAAACTGACAGAAACAGTAATTTAAAAATTAATTCTTTTGTTTTCGGTTTGGTAATATTTTCTATTGCGCACCGCTTTCAAAAGACAGAACTGTTTTTGCAGTAAAAGAGATTTACAGTCTACATCTGTATTTGTAGAGAAGGTGAATGTTTATTATTATTAGCATAAGTTCTGTTAACATTTGTTGTTACCGTGGTACAGACATCATTTTAACTATGTGTTATAATGAAACACGAATAGTGCTATATGAGCATAATTTGTGTACACACGATACTTCCTGTCTAGGCCTACTTTCTGTGCATTTACGTAAGCGCGTTGTACTTACTATAGCAAATATTTAACGCAGACTTCCGAGAAGTGTGAAGTTTTAATGAGTGCTACGCGAATACTAAAAACAAAGAACACATTCCATTGCACTGTATATATGTAGAGGACGAAGAAATATTGGTCAGCTAAGCAAGAGATGGTATAGAGAAGTCAGAACAGAAAGGTTTTCCATGTCTGGAATAAAGGTGGTGGTGGTGGTCATGGCGGCGGCGGCGAAATCGGTGGTAAAGATGAAGGTTTATCGTTAGGAAGTAAAATTTTTTCTGACCATTTTTATGATATTCCCTCAGACAAGAGAACAAATGATGTCCTTTGTGACGCACTATAACACAGACTTCACGAGGGCCTTCTTAATTTTCAGAATATCATAAGGTTTCACGGTACACGCGTTAATGTAATTCCATATACGGCTGCAATAAAAGTACGGCACTACTTAAGCCTACTGCTATGAAACTCACAGCCCCTCAAAACCGATACGCGTCCGTCGCTAACATCGAAAGTCATCCAAATGTGACAAGTGTAGTAAGTACGGACAGAAATTCATGTGCGCTTTAAATAATATACGCCTCTCCCTGCGGCCATTTTCAAGAAACTTACAGTCAATCAGTAAACTCTTGTGGTTATGCCCTCTACATATGTCTTTTTAAAATCTGATGAAAGTTGTAGTAGAAAGGGAAAAATTTATTTACGTCCTTCTGTAGAGTGTAGCATTCACTGAAATGAGTTTTGCAAAACCCACATTAGTTCAGCGACATTATGTGGTCTGATATATCAGATGTGATCAGATATATCAGATGTCACCGAAATCGGTCAAGAAACTTGGAAATTATAAGTATAAATTTATCTAAGGTTCTTCAGTAAAGTGTGACTGTCTTTGTATCGATTTGCACGAAGCTCACTATTTCTCAACAGAATATTCGCAGCGTACAACCAACAAGATGCAACGTTTCGCAATTTATTTATTTCTGTAAGACGCTCTACATGTTCCAGAAGGGTTTTCCGTCCATCATCAAGAGCTCCAAACTGCACATACAGCGTCAGGTATTTGTCAGACCAATACTGCTACTTGTTACGAGCCTGGCCGGCTAGCAGCAGGTAGCAGTATTGGTCTGACAAGTACCTGACGCTGTATGTGCAGTTTTGAGCTCCTGATGATGGACGGAAAAACCGTCTGAAGTATGTAGAGCGTCTTACAGAAATAAATAAATTGTGAAACGTTGCGTCTTGTTGGCTGTACTCTGCGAATATATTAGCGATGCACGGATCTATGAATGTTAATTTCTCAACAGACTTTTATGCATAACTCTTGCACTGTACCGAGTTTTATAAAAATCGGACGCACGGTTTAGACACTGATATTAAGTCAATAATAGACTTGGTCTGCACGTGAGATGTTAATTTATTTACTTTACAAGAAAAGCCTAAAATTAGTTAGACCGATGTTGGACAATAAAATATCTTCTAATATTGTGGCGTTTTTAGTGACACAAATTATTAGATTCGTCTGACAAGTACAAACGGTAGTTAGACAGAGTAGAGTAGAAATTATAGGATTTTGTTGAACTCTGAGTTGGAAAATAAGCAGGAGAATATTGTTCGTGACCTACTTTTAATCTTACCACCCAGACACACGTCTCAAAATCACAGGAAAAGTCAAAACAGTTCTGAATCTAAAAAGTCAATTTCCCGACCTAGCTTCGAAGATGGGGTCGTTTGAATAGGGGACAGGAATTCCATCGTAACTGTAACACCGGGATATTCACCGACAACATTATTAATTGTTTGTAATTTATGCAACACATGTTGCCAGAACGTTTTACTTCTTTTTTGCAAGTGTGGAGGTCCACTTGGCACTTGTGTAGGTTCATACGACGCCAGATTTACGCTGTTTGACCCAGAATTCAGGTTCATATCCTCATTCGAACGATTTTACTTACCGTGCATTAAAAATAAACGTTTCCTGTATAAGCGAACTGCTGTTTTTTTAAACTCAGTTCTGTTTAGAAAGCACAGTCAATGTGAAGAATGGGTTCTATGCGTTGGTTCTGAAATATTTAGATGTAGTTATTCATGAGGAGATGCTTTGTGATTAAGTGTGTATGTCGTTAATTTACTGACAACACAATTGCTCTAAGTGTCTGTCGGATGGAGTTAATCGTCAGACGGCCTCGAAATTTGCATACTTTTAGGCATAACAGATTCACCAACGTCTGTTGTCGTTAAACATCAGTCGACACCTTCTTTTAATGTAGAAGTTTTTTATGATTGAGTTATCAACGGGACTTTTTAATTAATAATTTACGTAAATTTGCTGTGTGCTGTTGTGTTCAAATTTGTGAAGGTTTGGTGTATGTAATAACATGCACCTGATCTTCGGAATGTATCCGAGAACGGTATGTGGCCGGATTTCGTTTCTTTTACGTCACACACAAACATCCTTCCTATATCGGCTGAATGAGAGTTCCTCCATATTTCTTCTTATTGTCTGTTGTTCTCAAACAGAGCATGTTTCATATCCATAGTTTTTACGTCGTGACCAATTTTATATCTCGTCTTTACCCCGCTTTATCTTATCTAACTCTTCGTGATGTATAATTCATACAGATACTTTACGGCCTCCATTCAAAAGAACACATTCTCACCTGGTGACAGGTGTTAACGTTTAAGTTTAGTTCTTCCGAATGTCTTTTTTCAAGTGTGTGGTTTTCTGAGTGACTGCAGCTTATTGGCGCAATATTCTACTCTTTTCCCTCTTCTGCTTGATTTTTAAATCTTTGTGTCAAAGATGTTGGCTGTTTTGAGTTTTATTACTCCAAACACATCCTGCTAAAAGTTCTCTTCTTTGTCATTGGAAAATGTAGAACATTTGTGTTGGTCATGTTTCATCGACAGGGGTTGTGCGTCTTTAATTAACACATCTGTTATGAACTAGCAAATATACAGAGCAACATTCTTGGAAAATATTATTTTAACTTAACTAGTTAAGGTATTTTCTCCCTTTTCGGTAACGCGAAAATTTAGTACCGTGTTGACAAGCCCTTGCCTCTGGACACTAACCTGAACCACTTGATTCTAGTCTACTTTCTCGCACCCTTGTCCGTAGGAGTCAGTTTGATATATTCCTCTCATCTGCGTCTAGATAAGCCAACAAATTTGCTCGGATGGTAACATCGCTTATTTTCGGAAGGTTACTGGCTAGAATCACGGCCTCGATACGGATTATATTAAGGGCGATTATTCTAAATGCTTCTGTATCTTTATTCACCCCCTCCAGGACGGCAGTGCCTTAACTATGCCACGCCTGAATCCTTTCACACCCTTCCCAGTTCATCCTACCATTTTATGTTCTTGAGGCTGAAGCAGTACAGTATCCATGCACATCCCACAGGTCTTCCATTCAGGATTTCCAGTTAATACTTCGTACATCTCTCCAATGCGTTCTATATGGCCCACCTATGCCATCGTACTTACTTTTTCCACCCTAGTAACGTAGTGGAAAGTGGATATGTTGCTATCAGGCATGACTGAGACCGGGCAACCTAACCTAACTGGAGGCTGATATGAAGATGTGAACACCACAAACGTTCAACTGCATTGCTAATCATTCCGACGTGTTATTACAGTCTCCTATGTTGCGTATGGTATTATTAGTTAGACACATGTTTTGTTAGACCTTGAAAGTGTCTTCACATATGATGAACTGAGCAGTGCTCTTACCTGTGTTTGAGCGATATTCACCAATGAACCTTCTGGTCAGGTACCGGACCGTCAGAGCTGTAAACACACAAAATTTAGATAAACATTCGTTCACATGTTGAATAAAGGAAGTTCAAATTGAAGACAAAGAAAGCCAGCTACAGTGAGTCATTCCTCTTTTGCTCACTGCTGTTATATTTTTATATACACTGCAGTGCTCTATATGGGAAGGCACGAGTGTAGAAGGGAGGCTGCGATCATCTTTAGAGACAAAGCACATTTGTTTTTTCTTAAAGATTGCGCCCGTGACGCATGTGGATCGAATCTGTATTGAGTTGCTGACTGTTTGATAGCATGACGTAATTTTCCTCGTTATTGCAGGCTAATTCCACGTCAGTAGTCCTAAACAAGTGGTGACCGCCTCGTACCAAATCCAGAGGTAGTTACCCTTCATGGCCATTTTCCCCTTTCACACGTTGCTGCGCTGCGTCTGCATTTGCTATGTGTTTGTAATTGTTTAGCGACACTGACAGTAACAAAGCGTGTATAGTGTGATTATGAATATATAATAACGTGAAAGGGTTCAAAGGAAGTGATGATGGCATAATCCTAAGCGCTGCACCGTCATTTGCTTGGACGGACTGAGAAAAATCGCACAGAATAGCTGATGACACGGTCAGTGCCAGCGTGACGTGCACTACATGTCTTGGCTGTATGTTCTGTCACTGAACACACAAAATAAATTTTAAATACATTCATGTAAATTAAGAAAAGTAAAATAATTTCGTAATATGCTTTAAAGTTATCGTAATGTAGCTCTAAGTATCTCATAATAACAGTTCAACACATCTTAGTTTGATGGATTTAAGATACATTCTGACATTGGCCTGTCATATCCGTGTAGATTTCGTCAATAAAATTCTTTATTCACGTCTTTCAACTAGAATTCTGTGTTAATTTCCCATCACTTTTATGTGTTCCGCCCACCTCATTCGTTTTAATTCTTCACCCTAATAATATTTTGGAAGGAGTATAAATCATGACGTTTATGATTTTGATACTTTCTGAATGTCTGTTACTTCTACCCTTTTTACATCAAAATTTTATTTCCAGTACGCTGTTCCGACACAACCGTAATTTGTGTCCCTGCCGTTATGTGGGGATATCAACGGAGAAAAAGCAAAATTTTCCCGTTCTTTTCTCCCTGTGTTTAACTTGTGAGGCAAGGTTCCTCAGCTGATTTTCTTATTATTTTGTATTAGGTCGATAAGGCCTTTACCCACTAATGGAGAGGCCTGTTTTGTATTGCAGTTTAAACAACTTTATATATAACTGAATAGTTTTTGTGTTTCTTTGTGCCCGCAAAAGGGAAATCACAACACATTTCCCACTATGGAACTTCTAGGCATCGGTAAGAAAAGACAGATTAGCTCATAATAATTTCTGTGCTTTTAAACTCAAAGGTTTCGACATATATCTGAAGTCAGTTTATGCGGTAAGGTATAAAGCACACGCGCAGTCAGTCTTTTCTTGGAAATGTTTTTCAAAGAAGGACCTGTGTACCACACCTTCGTATCTTTTCTGTTCTGGTGGATGATCTCACCTTTGAATTACTACATAGTTCGTAAATTAAACTGGTTTTATATAGGCAATAAAAAGGGCAAAAAACCTAAGGCCTCGCTTTCGACAGAGTGTAAAATTATAGTGCGTTCTTCATTCGTCTGTATTGTTTCCTGTAACGAAAGTGCGCCGACCTTTAAGTATGTTGAGATTCGAAAGGTACAGTATAATATTTATACTGTATATAATACAGCCCATTTTCCTAATCTCTCATAGCAAGATGAGCAGGTACTTACCTGATTTGCCCACATTGATCTTCCCCAGAATGGCAATTCGCACTCTGGGCATGTTCGTCATTTCTTCGGTCTTCATGTTGGTAATTTTAGTTGTATACAGACGAGCAGGACCACTGAAAATAAACAAACGTAAGTCGTATTTCACTGGCTGTCTATTTCACTCTCTCTCTCTATCTCTGTCTCTCTCTCTCTCTCTCTCTCTCTCGTAACACAGTGGGAGTGACTCTTTCGTCCA
>Ga0123353_10001905_pt1 | contig 25653 bp, 16 predicted proteins | sample TergutLab28metaG_3_FD_92763 | JGI IMG/M metagenome (GOLD analysis project Ga0123353, IMG submission 92763) | Labiotermes labralis P3 segment gut microbial communities from Petit-Saut dam, French Guiana - Lab288 P3 | ecosystem: Host-associated > Arthropoda: Insects > Digestive system > Gut ...
AAAAGCTGAAAAGAGCGCCATGATTTTCGTGAATATGGCGGATGATGTCATTTTGTCATGCCTGAAAATCGCCGCCCGCTTTGAGAAAGGCGTCATGGATGAGGACAGCGCTCTTGAAATTTTAGCGCAGATCCAGGACATCGTTGTGGAAGAAGTTTTGCCGATTTCAGAAGACGCCGACGATATGCTTATGTCTGTTCAGGACGCGCTCAACTGTTCGTTTGCCGGATTTGAGGCTTATTTCCTCAGCGATTACGACAAGAAAGCCGACATCAAGAAATTGATCAAAGAAGCCGCCGCCGCCGAAGAAAAAGAAGATATTGACGGCGCGTTCACCGCGGTTGCGAGAATCGGCGCGATGGTCATTTCCGGAGAGCCTTTTGACGAAGAATATTTAACGATCCCGCCCGAAGAAAGTTTTGTCGCCGAATGGTTGGATGGCATTGATTCCATCGCCGCCGCCATGGTCGGAACCGACAGCTACAAGAACTTCGATGAAGTTGACGATGAAGAATAAAAACGAGGCGGAAACTTCCGCCTTTCACCTTTTTTACCTTTTTTTCTTTTTTTTGAGCGCTTCCTGCATGACTTTTTTTTGAGTTTTTAAAAAACGTTCAGTTTTGTTTCTGACAATTTAACGGAAAAACGGCAGGACATATTATCGAAGGTTTTGAAAAATCAGACGGGTCGCATACGGGCCCGCTGCGTTTCCTGTTGGAAATGGCGCTGCCGGTAGTGGCATAAATAAAAAGAGTCAAAATAAAACAACCAATGACCGGCGTTAAATCACATGAAATTATGCGCTTTTGATTAAAGATCAGATTCAAAAAAATATTTTTTTTGTTCTTATTTTGTTCTTAATCATCCTTTAAAGGTTTGCGCATATAAATATCGAAAAAGAATGGAGGAGCTGTTTTATATCGCTCTTTGACTTGGTCCAGCTAATATTTCACCGGGAAAACATCTTTGTAAGTTATGCGTATTTTCTCTTCCATATTTACCACCTTTACCGTTGAATATTTTATTATCTGTTTCTGTCGTAATTATTTATAAAATTTTGCTATGTAGTGGGGATTCAGCTCCGAATCGAAATAAAACTTTCTTTTGACCCAAATAAACCCTTCTGATTTTGTAATGACGGCAACATCGATCGGTCCTCCTACTGTTTCAATCTCATTTGTGATTTTGAGTCTGAATGAAGACAAATTGATTAGAGATTCCGCCATCATTGCTAATTCTGTTTTTGACATACTGCTTACCGCTCTGTAGACGGGTGTAACGAAAACGGCATCAGAATACTCCATTATATCTTTCATTATTTCATCTGCCGCATCAGAACATTTTGTTTTAAGAATATTCGGAATATAATTTTCAAATTCCGGATTCATTCCGAAAATAAAGGAATCAATCGTTTCTCTTTGCGCAAAAGCTAAAATTTGGGGTGATTTAGAACAATCTTTTATTGTCCCCGATAAGCCGGCTAATTTGTTTCCCAAAACCCTGTCAACAGCCATTGAAAATGTTTTTGGCATAAAATCCTTTTTGCCAAAGCCTGAAATAACGACTCCCGAAACATACATCCTTATCATTCTATTGAAAAATGCCCTGTTGACTTCTTTAATTAAATCCTTTATCTCATCATACATCTGTTCGTAGACGATGAAACCGACATGATCAAATTCTTGTTCTAAATGGTCCAATATTTCATCGAAATTGTTTTGATATTCTATGCCCCTTGATATGATGCCGATGTAATCTGATAAATAACCCCGAATCGAATTCACATATTCATTTCTTGAAAAAACGGCACCCGAATCTGATAAATTGTCGGAATGACCAGAGCATTGTTTCAAATTATACATCACATATTCCAGCAAAACACGATGATGATTTTCTAACTCGGACATTGCCGATTCCATTTGTTTTCTTTGGTCAAACATTTCGTTATTTTCCAGAAAATCTATGAAATAACTTTCAAATTCTTCCAATGTGTCAAATTCTTTGCCCTTGACTCTTTCTCTTAGCGTATGAATGATTGTTTCCCAAGGCAGCCCCATGAAATATGAAGAGTTGTAAATCATGATACCGATCGAATGTTCGTATGAAAGAGCGAACAACTTATTCATCGTCGGAGTTGTTTTACTGCCTGTAAGAGTTTCTATCGTTCCTGCGCTGTCCGCCGCTAAAGCGACAGCGTTCCTGTTCATTAAAACGATTTCAGCGGTCATGATTATGTTTCTCCGTTTGTAATTATCGGATGACCGCTTTTCAGGCTTCTTGGTATAAAATATCTGTTTTTTGCGTATAAAGAAAAAGTATTTATTCTGCCCTTAAGACGATGACCGAACACAATTTTGCCATCGGCCCTGAGAGAAAACAAACGCTTCAAAGCACTTCAAAACCCGTTTTCAGTGAGCAGAGGAAATAAACCTTTATATAGAAGCATCCCTCTATTTCTTTATTCTTAAAATAATAATACATGTTATCTTTTTTCAAAATAAGCCACACGAAAAATCAGAACATGTTTCTTCCAACTTTCAATTGCTTTTAAATAATCCGAATAGGTCAAACTTTATCGCTGGCGGTATCATCCATGGTTGATGTCAAACTGGAACTTGAATTACTCAGACAAAAATTACTGGATTTGTCTTTGAATAACAATCTTTTAAATTACTCTCCTTCTAAAAAGAGAACAGTCGAAATTAAAAATGAAAATATTTCTGAAATTTACGATATTTTGGTGATTCAGGAAAAAACGATGCGTTTTAAAGCTGACCCGAACGCCGTTAAGAAAACAACAAAAAAAGACGTAGAAGATGCCGAAGCTGAAGGCGCGGACGGCGAATCCGCGGGACATGACGAAGAAGAAACCGGATTTTTGAAAGGACTGTTGAAAAAAAAGGACGACAGCTCCTCCGTTTCCCTCGAAACGCCGTACCATATCGATGAATTGGAAGACCGGCTGTTCCACGCCAACAATCAAGCCATTTCCATTTTTGAAGAGCAGGGTTACCCGATTCTTTATTTGGCGGTCGGGTTTTTAAAATGGACGGACGGCACGAACAAATTCTTTAAAGCGCCGCTTGTTTTGATCCCCGTTGAATTCAAGCGCGTCGGGCCGAAGAGAAAGTTTACGGCGAGATGGACAGGCGATGATATTTCTGTTTCCATTACGTTAAAAGCCAAACTGCTCGAATTCGGTTTGGAACTGCCCGAATTTGTCGGCGCGGATGATAAAAACGCCACCGAATTTTACATGAAATCCGTTGAAGACTTGATTTCCGATAAGAAAGACTGGGAAATAATCCGGGAAGCCAATGTCGATTTCTATAACTTCAAAAAATTCGTCATGTATAAAGACCTCGACCCGAAAATATGGCCGGAAGGGCGGGGACCGGAGACGCACCCGCTGATCAATCAGGTTTTTAATCCCTCCGATGAATCATACGACGGCGGTTTTTCGGAAAACGAAGTGGATTTGAAGCTGGACACAAAAAATGTGTATCACGTTGTCAATGCCGATTCATCTCAAATTTCGGTGATCGAAGATGTCAAAGCCGGCAAAAACCTTGTGGTTGAAGGGCCGCCCGGCACCGGTAAATCTCAAACAATCACCAATTTGATTGCGGAACTTTTGATGATGGGCAAAAGTGTTTTGTTTGTCAGTGAAAAGATGGCGGCGCTTCAGGTTGTTAAGAAAAGGCTGGATATGATCGGCTTGGGCGATTTGTGTTTGGAAATCCACAGTCACAAGGCGCAGAAAAAAGCGGTTTTGGACGAGCTTGACAGAACGTTAAAGCGCCAGCAGCCCATTGAAAAGAACTACGCTCAAGATTTAGCGGAACTTGAAAATCTCAAATATGAGCTGAACGAATATTCCAGAACGCTCAGCCAGCCCGTCGGCCCGATCGGGTATACGATTTACGATATTTACGGCATCCGCGAAGATGTCGGCCATTACTTTACGATGCACAAAAGAAAAATGACTCACGCGGAACTCAAAAATCCCGAAAAATGGGACAGAAAACAATGGACTGAGGCCGTTTCTATTTTGGAAAAAATGGGCGACGCGCTGCCGGGTGTCGGCGGCGTGAAAGAAAACCCGTGGCGCGATGTCCGGCCGGGAATCGTTCTGCCTCCCGATTTGCAGGAAATTGAAACGCTTTTGGAAGATTCCTACCGCCGCGCAAAAGTCATCAGCGACAATGTGGACGCCATTGTCAAAGAAACGGGGCTCAAGGCGCCCGATTCATTGAATGATTTGGACAAAATCACAAAAGGCATCGGCGCATTCCAAAACGCTCCGAAAATCAGCCAAGACGTTTTGAAAAAGCAAAGCATCAAAGAAAGAAATACGCAAAAAGAGCTGATGTCAAAGGCGAAGAGATATCAGCAGCTGGGAGAGATAATCGAAGAAATATTCACCTCCCAAATCTTTGATGAGGACGTTGAGACTTATTTGAAGAAATCCGGCAAGCTTTTGAAGTTCATGGACAGCGGTTTCAAAGAATCCAAAGAACGTATCTTAAATTGCTACATTCAAAGGACCGATAAGAGCGATGCCCGAATTAAAGAAGACCTTCTGAAAGTGCGGGAAATCGAAAACTTGAGCCGTGAGTTTGAAAACTCCAAGCAAAAAGCCCATCTCCTCTTCGGCTCGCTTTGGGAAGAAGGTCTCAAAGAGCCGAAAGTTTTGGAAGCGTTCTACGACTGGATTATCCTTTTTGAAGATTTGGAAAGTAACGGCCGCGTGACGGAAGAGACATACGCTTGTATCGAAAGAGGAATCAACGGCAGCTCTTTATTGACCGCCGTTGAAAACATTGAACGTGAAAAGAATCAGCTGGCCGGCCCGCTGATGGATCTGGTTAACGGTGTCGGCGCGGACCCCGGCCTGTTCTTTAATGAAAAGAACGTGAAAGAGATCAGGCCCTCGAAAGAAACGCCAAAAGCCGAGCCCGCTGCCGCCGGCGCAAGCAAACAAAAGTCTGAAAGCGGCGACTTGATGAACGCTTCTGAGCCGGAACCGGCGGAAGACGCCGTTAAAGTGCCCGAAAAGCGGAAGTATGAATTCACCGGTTTTGCAAGCAATTCCGCAGGCGGCCCCACAAGCGGTTCTGCCGGCGGCCCCGCAAGCAATTCCGCAGGCGGCCCCACAAGCAATTCCGCAGGCGGCCCCACACGCGGTTCTGCCGGCGGTTCCGCAAGCGGTTCCGCAAACACCGTCGGAAAAGGCATCGAAAAAGTTTATCGTGACACATTGTCCGCCAAGCAGCTGAATAATATTTTGTACGTTTGGAAAGAGGAGCTGCCGTCGCTTGTTTTGTGGAGCCAGTTCCTTCTTTACCGCGAGAAATGTTTGGAAACCGTTGCCGCCCCGATGGTTCCGCTGATCAATGAAAATGAAGTGCTGCCGGAAGATTTGATTCCGGCGTTCAAAGGCAATTACACTGACGGTGTCCTGCGCGCCGAATTTATGAAAAAGCGTGTTCTTTCAACCTTCATTAAAGAAGTGCACGAGAGCAAAATTCATAAGTTTGAAGACTTGGACAACAAAGTCATTGTAAAGAACCGCGACCGCGTCAATATTGAAATTTACAAGCGTATGCCGCAGATCTATATCGGCGCTTCCCGCGAATCCGAAGCCGGCATCCTCTTAAATGAATTCAACAAGAAGAAAGCGCATATGCCGATCCGCCGCCTGATGTCCAGTGCGGGCGGACTGATTCAGAAGATAAAGCCGTGTTTCATGATGAGCTCGCTGTCGATTGCGCAATACCTGGAACCGCAGCACACATCCTTTGATGTCGTTATATTTGACGAAGCCAGTCAGGTCCGGCCGGAAGACGCGCTCGGCGCTTTGCTCCGCGGCCGCCAAGTGGTTGTGATGGGCGACTCCAAACAGCTCCCGCCGACAACCTTCTTCGAAAATTTATTGGAAAGCGATGACGAATATAATGAAGACGCTTCCTTTTATTCGGATGTGGAAAGCGTTTTGAACATCTGCAAACGCAGTTTCCCGTACAAGACCCTGCGCTGGCACTACAGAAGCCGTCATGAATCGCTGATTGCGGTTTCGAATAATGAATTTTACGGCAACCATCTTTACGTTTATCCGTCGCCGCTTCACGAAGATAGGAATATGGGACTTCAGTTCCGCCATGTCAAAGATTCCGTTTATGAGCGCGGCAAAACCGGCACGAACAAAGAAGAAGCCGGAATTGTGGCACAGGAAGTCATGCGTCATTTCATCCAGTTCCCCGACAAGACGTTGATGGTCGGAACGTTCAACGTGAAGCAGCAGGAAGCGATCCAAAAGGAAATCGAGTCTCTCGTTAAAAGCAGTCCGGGCTTTGAAAAATATTTCACCAATGACAAAGGTGAAAACTTTATGGTCAAAAACATCGAAACGATTCAGGGCGATGAAAGAGATGTCATTTTCGTCAGCATTGGTTTTGGTTTTGATCAAAACGGCAAGCTTTCCAAGAACTTCGGACCGCTCAACCGCGACGGCGGAGAACGCCGTTTGAACGTCTTGTTTACGCGCGCCCGCGAGAAATGCGTTATTTTTTCCAACTTCCGTTCAATCGACTTGAATCTGACCGATGAAGACCCGGCCGGTCTCCGTGTCTTAAAATCATTTTTGGCATATGCCGAATCAAAAACATTCGTCATGAAAACGCCGGAATATGAGCCGGATGAAGTCACGTTTGAGGAATCTGTCGCCATATTCCTGCGCGAGCAAGGCTATACGGTTCATCCCAAAATCGGCTGCGCCGGTTACAAGATGGATATGGCGATCATTAATGAAAATGTACCCGGCCACTATATCATCGGCATTGAGACCGACGGGCCGCAATATTTCAAATCCCGCGTCGCCCGCGACCGTGACCGCCTGAGAAGAGATGTTCTGGCGGGGCTCGGCTGGCAGCTTTGCCGCGTCTGGTCCACCGATTGGTACTTAAATCCGCAAAGAGCGAGAAAGGGACTCTTGGATTCGATTGAAAAAGCGAAAGAAAACGCTAAAAAAATTCAGGCGCCTGTCGACTTGGACTTGGATGAGGATGAAGTGACAATCACCCTCACCGATGAAAAAGACATTGAAAAGATGCGGAAAATCATTAGTGAAAGAGAGGCTGAAAGCCGCCGCCGGAAAAGGGAACAAGCCGAAAAAGAACAGCGTGAAGCTGAGTCATCACCGGCCGAATCCGAACCGATAGAGCAGGACGTTTCGGAAAAAGAAACAAAACAGCCCAAAAAAGAGAGGACGGACGAGCCGGAAACGACTTTAAAACCCGCGGAGCAAAAACCTGAAAAAGAAATGAAAAGACCGGCGGAAGAAGTGAGAAAACCGGCGGAAGAAGTGAGAAAACCGGCGGAAGAAGTGAAAAGACCGGCGGAAGAAATGAAAAAGCCGGCGGAAGAAGTGAGAAAACCGGCGGATACAGTCATTGAATACCATCCGAAAAAGGAACCGGCGGCTTCAAAACAGCAGGCGGAGAAAGCAAAATCCGACCCCAAGCCGGCGCCTGTCGTTTCGAGAATGGAGAGGGTGGAAATTGACTACATAGACTTTGGTGATGAAAGCGAGCCCGTCGGCGATGATGACTTGGATGAAGATGATATCTTTTACGACATCAAGAAAATGCCGGCCGACATTACGGACGAAGAGCTTTTTGACGTGGCGCCGCTGATTCAAAACGGTGTTCCCGACTTCAAGCCGTATGAAGGCATCAATTTGCCGTCCACCGAAAATCTGACAGAGATCCCGCGCCATAAGATGGAGCATGAAATTGTTGAAATCGTCTGCTTTGAAGGGCCTGTTCACAAAGAGCAGCTGATTTTGGAAATCAAAACGCATTGTGATGTCAACCGTTTGACAAAAGCAATGCGCGATATGATTATACGTGAAGTGTCCTCGGCCGAAAAATCCAATTATATCCGCGTCCGCGGCAATTTCCTCTGGCCGCCCAAATTAAAAGGCTGCATTGTCAGAAAGAGAGAAGGCGACCTGCTGAATATCGACTGGATTTCAGATGAAGAAATCTTGCAGGCGGCAGTTTACATTTTGAAAACACAGTATTCGACGCCGCAGGATCAGCTGGTGAAACGCGCCGGCCAAATTCTCGGATTCAAAATTATGCGCCCGCCGGTCAAAGATAAGATGACGGCTGTTATCGAAGAAGCCGTGTCCGACGGCAGACTGGTACAGCTGCCGAACGGCAAAATCTATTTGGACGAATGATTTTAAAAAAAGATTTATTTTAAAAAAAGATTTAAAATTGCGGCCGGAGCGAATCGAAGGCCGCAATTTTTTAAATTTAAAGCTCTAAAGTACTTTTCCAAACACCGTGAAGGTTACAGTACGAAACGGCGCCGAACGCTTTGTATTGATCAATGTCGATCACTTTGAAAGTCGCGACCGGTTCCGCAATTGTTGCCGCAAAGTCGGCGCGGCCAATGTAAACAATCCGATCATTTTCCTTTTTGATGCCGTAAAGGTCGATCCAAACGATGTGATGTTCAATCGTGTTCGGATGAGGAACTTCTTTTCCGACGGTAATGATAACAACGTTCTCATGCGTTCCGCCGTGGCCGCGTCCGCGTTCGATGACGGGGGCGTGCTTCTCTTTTCCCTCTGCTTCGGGGTTCTTAAATAATGCGGTAAAATCCATTCTTTTTTCCTCCCGGGAAATTTCCCGATTTTATCATTGAATGTTACTCGAAATTAAATATATATCTGTTTTACAAAATCTGTTTGACTAAATTACAAAATATGAAACCGAAATAAATATGAAACCGAAATAAATATGAAACCGAAATAAATATGAAAACGGCAAAATAATAAATGCCGTTTTTGTTTTCCGAATTTTTGCCGTCAAAACCGTTTTGAAGATACCGTTTTAAAGATACCGTTTTAAAGATACCGTTTTGAAGGTATCGTTTTGAAAATGCTTTTAATCTTTTTAATGTTTAAACCGTTTTTTACCATGAGAATTGACCGTCAGGATGCTTGCCCTTTCGGTTTCCCATGGATTTCTCATTTTTTAAAATCGTATTTTCCCGCGTTGTTGCCCTTTTTATAATTCAACAGGGTTCAGAAAACCCCGGAGGTGGAGATTCGATGGGGTTAACAACCGTTTTTACGCAGTCAATACTGTATTTAAGGCAATTCGGACAAGTCGAGCGAATCAACCTGTAATAAATAATAGTAATTATTCCTATTTAATATTTATGATTAGATTGAAAGGAATGCTTTACCTTACGAAATTCAGCTTTGATTAAAGTGAACAATTAGGTATTTAGATCTCATAATCATTACTAATAAGTAAGGATTACCTATGTTTTAATCCTGAAATCGGAAATTAAATATAAATATATTCAATGTATAATTGCATATTATATATATTTCAAAAATATATGTTGCCTCCGCTTATTCAGCGCCGAGGCAGTTGTTTATAATTGATGTTTTATTCTGCGTGTCCCCGCAGGTGCGGGATTTCAACGCCGGTATGATTCGTTGGTTATGGGAATTTAAAATTGTATAATTAATGATTAATTGTAAAAAAAACGTTAGATTGAAACAGGTGATATTTGTTGATTGACCTTATGGACATCGTTTTATTAAGCCGCCTTCAATTCGCAATTACTGTGTTTTTCCACTTTATTTTTGTTCCGCTGACTCTTGGTCTCGGCGCAATGGTTGCGTATTTTGAGCTGGCTTATTGGAAAACTCAAAAAGAAAAATGGATGAAGTTGGCCAAGTTTTGGGGCAACCTATTCAAAATCAATTTCGCATTCGGTATCATTACCGGGTTTGCCATGACGTTCCAATTCGGAACCAACTGGGGCCTGTATTCCGAATTCATGGGAGACGTTTTCGCATCCCCGCTCGCTCTTGAAGCGCTCATCGCTTTCTTCTTGGAAGGCACATTCTTCGGTATCTGGCTTTTCACCAGCCACAAGAAACCGCTTCTTAAAGCTGTTTCAATGGTTTTGGTTTCCGTCGGTACCATGATTTCCGCTCTTTGGATTATCACGGCAAACGCATTCATGCAAAATCCGGTCGGTTATGAAATGGCGGCGGACGGCTCCAAAGTTATTTTGTCAAACTTTGTCGAAGTTTTAACCAATCCGTACCTTTGGAACATGCTGGTCCACACGCTTTTGGCAGCTTATTTCCTCTCGGCGGTGTTTATCGTTGCCATCAGCGGTTATCATTTACTTAAAAAATCCAACGCCGACCTTTTCCGAACAACCATGAAAATCGGCATTTACCTCATGATTGTCACTGCGATTCTTTTGCCGTGTCTCGGTATGTTTTACGGTCACTATATCGGCGGTGTCCAGCCCGTTAAAGCCGCAGCGATAGAAGCGGTTTGGGAAAGCGGCGCAGAAAAACCGATGTATTTGATTCAAATTCCGTCTGACTCAAGAGGTGAAAATATTGTCCAACTCCTCGGCGTTCCGTACATCGGAAGTTTCCTGCTGACGGGTGATTTCCGAGGAGAGGTGACGGGGCTAAATGATATTGCCGTAGAAGATCGGCCGCCTGTCGCTATAACATTCTTAAGTTTCAGAATCATGGTGACTTTGGGCGTTGTTTTCATTCTGCAAGCCTTAGCCGGCCTTTATTTGGTTACCAAAGACCCGGCGATGGAATCCTCAAAAGCGCAAAAATACATGAAACTCATGTTGTACAGCCTGCCGTTGCCGTATATTGCAATCGCGTTTGGCTGGGCAGTCGCCGAAGTCGGCCGCCAGCCGTGGATCGTCTACGGTTTGTTCCGGACGTCCGAAGCCGTGTCAGGTGTTCCGGCCATTCAGATTCTCTTCTCCATGGCTCTTTTGGTGCTCTTCTACCTGCTCCTGTTCGTTCTGTTCCTGTATCTGATGAAAAGGGCGGTCGTTGCCGGTCCCGAGGAGGTGCGCGAACATGCTTGAATATGATTTCTTGATCAATGTTTGGTTCATTCTTTGGTGCGTCATTTGGGCGATTTATTTGGTCGTTGACTCCTTCTCCCTCGGCGCCGGTATGCTTGCGGCATTCATGCCGAAAAACGCCGGCCAGCTTGTTCAGTTTGCCAAATCCATCGGCCCGTTCTGGAGCGGTAATCAGGTTTGGCTGATTCTGGCAGCAGGCGGTACGTTTGCGGCATTCCCGCTGATCTTCTCGAAGATGTTTACATGGCTTTACATCCCGATGATGCTTTTGCTGATCGCCATTATTTTGCGCGGCATTTGCGTTGAGTTGATTTACGAAGACAGCAATAAAAATCTGCAAAAGGTTTTCCAATACGGTTGGGCGATCGGCAGTCTTTTGATCACCGTTGTTCTGGGAGTTGCTTTTACCAACTTCTTCAGAGGAATGATGATTGAGGCCAATTATGTGTACGCCGGGACATTGCTCGGTCTGTTCAACCCGCATGCGCTTTTGGGCGCGCTTTTGTTTGTCCTGTTCTTCGTGACATCGGGCGCTCTTTGGGTCGCGCACAAAACGACCGGCGATATTTCCGGAAGATGTGTCAACCTCGCCAAAAAGACTTCTCTCGCCGTTGCGGTTGTTGCTTTGCTTTACATCCTCGCGCTCTTCAACACAGACGGTTTTGCGGTCAACCACAACGCTTATCCGGTCTTCTATGCCGTTCCGCTGATTGCGGTCGTATTTGCTTTGGCATGCATTGCGCTTTGCTTTAAGAAATCCGATAAACCGTTCTGTGCATTCGTTGCAAACCTCGGAACCATCTTCTTCGGCGCGGCAACCGGCGTTGTAACGCTTTACCCGTATATCTTGAAGTCTGCCATCAACCCCGAATACGGTGTCAGTATTTTTGCGGCCGCTTCAAGCCCGCTGACCCTCACCCTGATGTTCTTCGCCGCTTTGATTTTCGTACCGATCGTTCTGGTTTACCAGCTTTGGTCTTACACGAGATTCAAAGACAAGATTCCGGAAGGGGAATACTGAAAAAAATGTATTTTCACTTTCATTTTTTGAATTGAAAAGAAAAGAGATAAAAACGAAACGGGAATCTGATGTTTGTCGGATTCCCGTTTTTTTTTGTTTTTGCGCTGCTTTTAAAAAGGCATAATAGAACTTAATTTTCAGTTTTTAATTTTCAGTTTTTAATTTTCAGTTTTTTACTCTTCGTCCCCGTCATCCGTTTGAGCGCCGGCCCTGTTTTCATCGGATGAAACAGCTTCGCCGCGTTCGCGGGCTATCTGCTCCCGCGCTTCTTTCAACGACATATATTCGTTTCTTCTTTTCATGAGCCTGTAGACGTTTCGGATGATAATGAAGAGAAAGATAATGATTAAGACAATCAAAACCCAATTAAACAGCGTAATGCCCAAAAATTCCATACTTTTCCTCACTTTGTGAATGATCTTAAAACCGTTAACAATATTTAATTACGATTCTGCGCGGCAGGCGATTCAAAACCTTTATTACTTTTGAATTTCCTATAGTGTTTCCTGTGTTTCCTGTTTGCTTAGAGGCGGACGGAAAAATTTTGATTTAACAGACGAGGGGCTGTGGCCTAACCTGGTAGGGCGATGGGCTCCAGCGGATATATGATGAACAACGGGTCAACCGAGCGACTCCCGACGGGGAGGAGCAATGACGAACCGTTGGAGCGCTGAAGTGCGTTTGAGAGTCGCCGAGAAGTCGGCAATTCGGAGAGACCCGTCGGTTGTGAGTTCAAATCTCACCGGCCCCACGTTTTTTTCACATTTTTTTCACATTATCTTTTTTCGATTGTTAAGGAGAGAAATGGTTATTTCCCGCCTTTTCCGCCGCCATCTGTGTTTTATGCCCGTCCGAATGTGAAATAAATTCAAAACATTTCATTCATTCCGAAATATTTCATTCATTCGGAAACGGTTCATTCATTCCGAAATATTTCATTCATTCGGAAACGTTGCATTCATTCGGAAACGGTTCATTCATTCAAAATTGTTTTTTCCGGGCCGCCGTTGCGTTTGCCATCGCAATCATATTTCCCGCATCGGTTGTGTTTGTGACGACAATCATATTCTTTTCGCGCGCAATTTCCGAGAGTGTCTGCAATTCTCTGAGGCGGATGGCCACCGGAATTTCGTCATAAAGGGCGGCGGCGTCGCGCATTTTTGTCGCCGAAATCTGTTCGCCCTCCGCCAGAATAATTCTGGAGCGCTTTTCTCTTTCGGCTTCGGCCTGCTTGGCAATCGCGCGCATCATGGAATCAGGCAGGCTGACATCGCGTATCGTGACGGCGGTGACGCGGATGCCCCACGGGTCGGTGTCTCTGTCCAAAAGCCGCTGCAAATCTTCATTCACTTTTTCTCTTTGGGTCAGCACTTCATCCAGTTCCATCTGTCCCAAAACGTCACGAAGCGTCGTCTGCGCCAGCATAGATGTGGCATACCGATAATTTTCCACTGCCGTAATCGCTTTTTCCGGATCCATGACCTTGTAATAAACAAAAGCGTCCACCGTGATTGTCACGTTGTCTTTTGTAATAATTTCTTGACGCGGCACATCTATTGTGACGATTCTCATGTCGATTTTTACAGTACGGTCAATGGCAGGCACCGTGAAAATCATTCCCGGTCCCTTCACTCCACTGAGCCTTCCCAGCCGAAAGACAACAACGCGTTCGTATTCTTTTATGACGTGTAGCATTCTTTTTCCTCATTCCCTTTGAAATCAAATCCTTTGCCGGTATTTCCGGCTTGTAATATTAGGTCGTGTTTGTTTATTTCTTTTTTCTCTCTTTTTTCTCTTCTTTTTTCTCTTCTTTTTTCTCTCCCTTTTTTTCTCCTTTTTTCTCTCCCTTTTTTTCTCCTTTTTTCTCTCCCTTTTTCTCTCCCTTTTTCTCTCTCTTTTTCTCTCTCTTTTTCTCTCTCTTTTTCTCTCTCTTTTTCTCTCTCTTTTTCTCTCTCTTTTTCTCTTCTGAGATACCCCTCTTTTTCTCAAAAAAATAATATACGACATTATCATTTTTACAAATATGATTATCCGACAAGAAACCGAGAAGGATTTCCCTCAAATCTTCGAATTTGTCAAAACCGCTTTTCAGACAGCGCATCGTTCCGATGGCACAGAGCAGGATTTGGTCAAGAAATTGAGAGGCGGTGACACTTATATTCCGGAACTTGCTCTTGTCATGGCAGACGGAAATGATGGCGATAGGCTGATCGGTCACATTATGCTGACAAAAATCGCAATCAAAGGCGTCAAATCCCTGCCGAAAAATACATTTGAGATTCTTTTGCTTGCGCCTGTCGCCATCGCTATTGACCGCAGGAACCGTGGTCTTGGCTCGGACCTCATCCGCGAAGCTCTCAAGAAAGCCAAAAACGAAGGCTATGCCGCCGTTATTTCAACGGGCGACCCGCGGTATTTTGAACGTCTCGGTTTTGTTTCCGCGGGGAAATTCAATATTAAAAATAAGCAAAATATTCCGGATGAAAACGTTTTGGTTTATGAACTCGTTTCCGGAATTTTGGAAGGGATCGAGGGAACGGTGGATTTCTTCGGTTGAATACCTGTTTTTGATACTGTTTTGGATACTTGTTTTAAATACCATTTTGGATTACCAAGCTCGTCGCAAAGCCGAATCCCTCATTCAATCGCAAACACCGGCATCAGCAGCACGGGCCGGTCGTTGACGAATCACTGTTTTTTTCAGCCGGGCCGCCGCCGCAGCCTCCGAATGCGCCGTAATGGACGGAACGGTCACCGGTGACCTTAAACGCTTGACCGTAACGTGTCTTGGAAACCATGGACGCCGTATTCCCGCACACAAGCATAGGCTTGCCTGTGAAAAAGCGATGATGGTCATCCAAATCAAAGAAATGGGGCTGCCCCGGAATACTGCCGTCATAACAGGCGGTTTGCCCGTAATCTTCGCAAATATCCTCCAAATCATCAAGCTTAAAAGCCCTCACTGTCCGCGATGAAAAGGTCGCAAAACCGACTTTTTTCTCAATTTCTTCGTTGCCTAAATTGAGATTGCGGATACTTGTATAACGGAAGTCGGCCCATCCGCATGCCGCCATAAGCCTTCGGAAATCTTCGGTATATAACGCGCCGCCCAAACATTCTCCGCGTAAGACGGGATCGGCCGCCAATGATTTTGGGAGGCGCCGGTCCGCAAAAACGTCCGAAAAGAACAGTTCTCCGCCCGGTTTGAGTACACGGTATATTTCCTTGAACACCTGTTCTTTTGTGGGAGACAGATTGATGACGCAATTGGAGATGACGACGTCAACGCTATTGTCCTCTATGCCCAGCGATTTCAGATCTTCGATATATCCCTGACAGAAGCGGACATTTGACGCCTGAAAGCCGAAACGTTCGCGCTGTTTTTCCTGATATTTCATGGCGGTTTGTATTTGCTCCGTTGTCATATCAACGCCGATTGCGCGTCCCGACTCACCGGCCAATTTGGACGCGATATAGACATCTCTGCCCGTTCCGCAACCCAAATCAAGAACGGTCATTCCTTCCAATAACGGCGGCAAAGGCGACCCGCATCCATAAAATCTGTCCTTTATTTCATCCGCGATCATGGGTAAAATATCTCTGATGGCCGCGGGCGGTTTGTCGATACAGCAGCATGCGCCGGATTTGAGGTCGCTCCTGCTCTGTAATTGCTTACCATAGTACTCTTTTACATTTTCGATGATGTCATCCATAATGCTCTTTCCTTTCTGATTGATTGAAAATTGACTGAAATTCGTTGCTTATTTACTGAAATTTACTGATAATTCAATGTGTCTGAACCTGTTGCGTCATTTTATTTTCGTTCCGGCTGAAACATAAGGGATTCTAAAATTTCAGCGGCGTCTTGAATCATCTTCGGGCAAACGGTTTTTACCCGTTCGCTCGCAATCATTTTATCGCCGCTGATTAAGTCGACCCCCAAAAGTTCCCGGCAAATCGTGGTTTTGTTTTTGGCTTCAAACAGCCGGTTAAATTCACGAACCGTCTCATAGGTTTTTTCTTTGGCCGCTTCATCGTCCGTCATATATTTTCCATACTTCAGCCCAATCAAAAGATACGCTCCCGAAACAGCCCCGCAGGTTTCGCCCAGCCTTCCCATGCCGGCTCCTAAACCGCAGGCGATTTTCAGCGCGGTCTTTTTGTCTAAGCCAAATTCCTCACAATAAGTTGAAAGAATCGCCTGTGAACAATTAAACCCCTCATGAAAACAGGCCATAACATCATCCACTTTGCTTTGTTGTTCCGTTTTGAACACATTCGCATTTTTCGTATCTTCCATTTTGCTTTTCCCCTTTAACAACACGTTTTTGCGGCAGGCGCGATATGTACTATAAATGAAGCTGCTGCCTCGATTTTTTCTTCATTCAAAGTATAGAGCATCCATGCCCCTTCTTTCCGGGAAAAAACCAATTCGGAATCCGTTAAAATTTTCATGTGATAGGAAAGCGTCGGCTGTGTGATGTTGAACTCTTCTAAAAGTTTGCAGGCGCAAAGCTCTGTGCCTGAAAGCATTTTTAATATTTTTAAACGCGTTTCATCGGACAAGGCTTTGAAAATCAAAACGTAATCGGCGGTTGAATAAGTCATCAAACATTTCCTCTTTTGATTTTTTCGATTCTAATTTCGATTCTTGTTTATTTATCTTTTAATTATATTTTTGAAAGATATTTAGATATTTAAATTTGTCGATATAGACATTTATCTATATGGCGGCTCTACGGGCTCTTTTTAAAATCATCAAAAATTTAACGCGTGAGGGAAAGTCGGCGGTGTATGATCCTGAAAGCTCTTTTAATTGCTTTTTTAGAAACTTTAATGTTCTTTCTTTTTTTTGCAATAGTTTATATCTAAAACCGTTTTCTATTTTTCAAGTGAAAAATATGAGTGAAAAATGTCCCATCTGTTACGGCCAGGGTTTCAACATTACGGAAACCGGCCCATGCCCGAAATGCAGCGGCATTGTCGGTACGGGAAAGCCCAAATCCATCAATTTGATGGACCTTTCCGAAAAAAATCTGGAGTCTTTTGTGAGCGGAGTCTGCGATATCTGCGGCGGCTCCGGTATTTATGAAAAGAAAGAAAAATGCCCGGAATGTCGCGGAAAAGGAGAACTCTATCACTGCGCACGCTGCGGAAAAGCAATTCCCTATCTCAATGACAACGGCGAAGAAATCTGCAACGCCTGTCTTTCCTCCGGCTGCGTCCACAAACTGGACAATTCCTGCGATTACAATGACTTGGCAAGCGGCAAACTTTACATCGGCGTCGTCGACGGAACCGTTGAAAATCTCGGCGCTTTCGTCAAACTCAATGACGGTATCAAAGGTCTCCTTCATGAGAAAAACTTTGACAGCGCCTGTTCGTCTCTTTCAAAAGGCGATGAAATCATCGTTCAGCTCAAAAACGTCCACCGTTCCGGCCGCGATGTAAAATTGGATTTGATACCAAAGCGCCCCGGCAAGTATGAATTGATTGAAGTCAGCAAAGAGTTCCCGCTGACATCCATCGGCAACATAACCCCCCGCGATAACGGCAAGACTGTCAAATTCGCCGGCGAGGTTTTACAGGTCAAACAGACCGGCGGGCCGACGATTTTTACAATTTCCGATGAATCGGGACAGGTCCCCTGTGCCGGATTCTCTACAGCCGGACAGCGGTCTTATCCTGAGATTGATTCCGGAATGGCCGTTTCCGCCGTTGGCGAAGTCAACATTCGCGACGATTCTGTTCAGATTGAATTGCTGAATTTGAAACCGCTTCCGGCAGACGAGGCAGCCGTTTTAATCGGCAAGGTAAACGCGGCTGTTGATGAACGCGCGGCGGCGCATGATATTCCTTTCCTTGTCAATAGCGAAGTGCTTGAAAAGCTGAAGCCTGCCATGCTTTCCGCCGCCAAAGAAATCCGAAAAGCGATTTTCAGGTCCCGCCCGATTATTTTAAGACATCACGCCGATGCCGACGGTATTACATCGGCGATTGCGATTGAACGCGCCATCCTGCCGCTCATCCGCGAAACAGGCGGGCCGGACGCCGAATACCGCTTTTACAGACGGTCTCCTTCCAAGGCGCCGTTTTACGAATTGCCGGATGTTGTGAAAGACGTTTCCTATGCCGTTGAAGACGAAATCCGTTTCGGCCAGCCGATGCCTCTGATTGTGATGGTGGACAACGGCTCCACGGAAGAGGATGTGCCGGCGTACAAACATACGCGGGTGTACGGTATGGACGTCGTTGTGATTGACCACCACCATCCCGATGACGTGGCGGACGAGTATCTGATTGCTCACGTCAATCCGTACAAAGTCGGCGGTGACTTTGGTCTCACGGCCGGCATGCTGTGTACGGAAGTGGCCCGTATGATCCGTCCCGAAGTGAGCGATGAGATCGTTCATCTGGCGGCCGTTGCGGGTGTTGGTGACCGCTCTGAGTCTCCCGAATGCGCTCAATACATTGAAATGGTGGCTGACCGCTATCCTTTGGAACATCTCAAAAAGATGGCTCTTTCACTGGATTACGAACAATATTGGCTTAAATTCGGCAGCGGTGTCGGAATTATTGATGACATCTTAGACCTTCGGGACCACGACACGCACCTTCGTCTCATCAATATGCTTTGCGAGCAGGCGGAAAGTATGATCAAAGATCAGCTCGAAGTCTGCCTCCCGAATGTGAAAATGACGGAACTCAAAAATGGCGCGATTCTCCACACAATCGACGTGGAAAAATTCGCCCACAAATTCACATTCCCGCCGCCCGGAAAAACCTCCGGCGAAATCCACGACATCATGTGCAATCAAAAATACCCCGACAAACCTGTCATTACGCTCGGCCTCGGTCCCGACTTTGCCGTCATCCGCTCCAAAAAAGTGCTGATGAACATTCCGCAGATCGTCCGCGAGCTCCGCGAAGAGCTAATCGGCAGCGGCGTCAACGGCGGCGGTCATTTGGTTGTCGGCAGCATCAAATTCGTGGAAGGCGCAGCCGGCCTCGTCATTCCGAAACTGATTGAAAAATTAGAAGAAGCAAATGCCGATGACGGACTGAAAAATTGCGGATACGGATGCTGAAAACGGATTGAAAAATTCGGAGAAGGATACTGAAGGCGGATTGGAAATGAATAGCGTTTGACGCTTCTTTTCAGCCTTTCTGCCCTTCACTTTTTGCCGTGGCTTTTCTGCCCTTCACTTTTTGCCGTGGCTTTTCTACCCTTCACTTTTTGCCGTGACTTTTCTGCCCTTCACTTTTTGCCGTGACTTTTCTGCCCTTCACTTTTTGATAAGCACGGAAATCGTCCGCGTCAAACTCCGGTGTACTCTTTGCTTGTAAACGTTTTCGATTTCAAATCCCGCGTCCGACGCGAAATCCCCGACTTCGATTTCGGAAACAACGACCGCTTTTTTCCCAGGTTTTAAAATCCGGTACATTTCTTTGAAAGATTGGGCATACAATCTCTCCAGAGATTCCGCTTTAATCGCAGCCGAACGCCCGTACGGCGGATCTGTAATGACAGCGTCGGCAATGTTATCCGCCAGCGGTAAACCGCAGGCGTCGCCGGTAAACAAATCATAATCCGGCAAATCGGTACCTAAACAGCGTTCTTCCTTGGACAGCAACCGGCCTGTCGACTTGGAATAACCGCCCATATTGGAGTCGGCGCCGGCAATGATTTTTTCCTGCGCGTCAACCCCAATCACCTTCGCGCCGAGCAGTCCCGCTTCCAACAAAATACCCGCTGTCCCGCAGAACGGGTCAACAGCGATTGTGCCGGCTTGAACCCCCGCGATATTACAGAGAGCGCGGGCAACTCTGGGCATCAGGACCCCCGGATAAAAAAACGGTTTCTTTTGCGGAGACCGAAATTCATAAGCGCCGCGGTCAACGGCCGAAACCAGAAGACCGAAAATCGCCTTATCCGTCAGAGTCAGCCTGAAAACTTTATCCGCGTTTTTAAGAGACGCGCGAAACCCCTGCCGGTAAATGCATCCGCCGACCCGGCCTTCCAAATCAACAGATTTCAAAACAAAATTATCACCGGCCCGCTTTGCCCGGACAACAAAAGTTTCCCCTTCATCCAAATAATCCGCCGCGCGAAACTTTTCAGCCGCGCCCAAAATAGCTTCCTCCGAAACATCCGCAATATCAATAACCTTAGAAATCGAATGCGTCATCGCCAAAACATCCGGCATCTCCTCTTTTAACATTTGAAAAATCTCATCATCGGCAACAGCAGGATCGGGAGACGAAATATCAACAACCAGACAGTTTAGATATGCTTCAAAAACAAAAGTTTCAAGTCCTCTCGACGTCAAAACACTTAAAACTTCGGCGGCGGGAAGTTGAGGATGTTCTCCCGAAAGCTCAAACGCATATAACATGAAAGACAATAACAGAAAATCGGTTATATAATTTATTCCCGAAACAGCCAAAAACGAAAAACCGACAAACGCAAAAATCAAAAAAAGCATTTGAACCGATATGAATCACACAATTCGGTTTTTTTTCATTTTAACCTTTTCCGACCTTAAAAGTTAAAAAAGTTAAAAAAGTTAAAAGTTAAAAAAGTCAAAAAAGAATGTTGCCGTTCGGAATAAAACCTTAAAAAAAGGAAGACGGGGTGCCGCCAGGCACCCCCATGCTATCCGGGGTGCCGAAGGCACCCCAAAAAAGCATAAGGACGCCAAGTAAGAGGAAAAATTGCGACCGAGCGAAGCGAGGAAGCAATTTTTTTTTGTTATGAAATTATAAAGTGAAGTTTGTTTGACTCTTTCGCCATTTTGATTTCTCTGGAAATTCTGCGGCCGGTGGACATATTTTCTTCCACGAGATCGGCATATGGGGAGCCGGAGACATAAAGGTTTGTACCGGCAACGATTCTTGCGGAAATTTCAAAAACTTTAATTTCTAAATTGTCGGTGAACACCGTTTCCAAACAGAAAGGACCAATCATGCCGCCGAATTTTTTCAGCGACTCTTCGACGACGCGGCTGCCGAGTTCGAAGATGAGCGGCAGAAGTGATTCGCGGGCCACAAGCGGCACATTTCCGGTGACAACGTATGTCGGAATAATGCCGGCTTCCATCAACTCTTTCGGAGAGCCGAGGCGGAAAATTTCGTCGGCGTTGGATTCAACGCGGCGGTCCATGCTGAGCATTTCCAAACTGCCCTGGCTGAGCTTGTAGCCGTCCTCTTTAATCGGCGAGTAGAAGTAATGCAAATAGTAGCGGGTTCCCGTAATGAATTTTTGAATCGTGTATGTCTTTGACGCATCGATGTGTTCCAAAAAGTCTTCGTAGGTTTTGGCAATGAAAAAGCCTTTGCCGCCCTGCGCGCCGTCATATTTCACCATGACCGGCCCGTCGATGTCTTTCGGGTCTTCGACAACATCCGGCATATGAATGCCGGCGCCGACAAGCCATTTTCTTTCTTTCCTGCGGTCGGATTCCCACTCCAAAACATCACGGTTTCCGAATGTCGGGAGACCAAGCTCTTCGAATTTTTTGGTTCCCATGTAAGCAATAAAAGAGCCGTGAGGCACAATGATGACGTTTTTGGCTTTCAGCTCCTCGACTTTGTCAAGAAGCTGGTCGTAGCGGTCGAGCACTAAAAATTCGTCCGGCTTAGCCAGCGGAAAAGCATCATAATATTTCGGAGGAGCCCTTAAACAAATCCCGAGCGTCTTAAAACCTTCTTTGCGGGCGCCGTCAAAAATCTGAAGGCTGGAATGCGAACAAATAGTGGCAATCGTGATATTGTTCAAATCATACGAGTCCAAAATGGCGAGGATGTCTTCCTTTCTGTAAATCATAAAAAAATTCCTTTAGCTTTTGCTTTTAAAGGAAGTTATCATATTTAAGATTATTTTAAGATTTTTCGGAGCCTGACGTCTAAAGAAACTTAAAAATGATAAAAAAGGGAAACAGAAAAGTCTGTTTCCGGTAAAAAAACGGTTTTAAAAAATGACACTTTATTCTTCTGCCACGTCCGCAACTTCTTCCGCGGGCGTTTCAAAAGATGCCTCAACCGGAACTGCGGGTTCTTCGGGAACAGCCGCGTTTTCCTCATGGTTTTTCGGAACTCTGCGCTGGGCCGGGGTCTTGACGACTTCGGTCTTTCTGATTTCAACTCTTCTTAAGGGGTAGATGTTCTTGGTCTGTTTGTAAACCATGGAAGAGAGTTTTCCGGTAACGACTTCCTGAATGAGGTCTTCAAAGTCAGATTTGACAGCGCGTCTGACAACGATTCTTGTCATTAAGTTCCGAATGGCTTTAATCTGGCTGGTTCTGGCCCTCTTGACGGTGAAACAGGTCGGTTTGATGGTGACGATGTAGCCGTCCGCGGTTCTGACGGTTAAAACGGCGTCAATTTTTGAGGTCTGTCTTTTCACGATGGAGCGGAGATAGTCGTTTGTCAGGTGGTGGCCGAGGAAGATGGTTTCAGCGACATCGCCGTTGACGCGGACAATTCTGAATCTCATCTTGATGTTGTTCTTGGACATATCGCCGGACATTTCGCCGACTGTCGTTTCAATGATACGGTCTGTCAAAAGCGCCGGGTCGGACGCGAGGGTCTGGCCGACAGTTGCGCGGTTTAAAAATTCCGGCGTGGTAATGGTGTACCATTTCTTTTCCTTCCAGCTGTCCACTTTCTTTTGTTGTTTTCTTGCCATAATTTTTCCTCTGAGTAAGTTGATGATTTTAATGATTTTAATGATTTTAAATTTCGTATATTTTTCAATTAAGTAAAGTCAATTGAAGCCGATGAATAATGAATTCAATAAGCGGGATGATATTTTTTACGAAAAATTGAATAAACCATGATGAAGGACCAAAACGTTTCAGATGACATCAATGATTTGTCTTCTTCAATTTTTAATGTGCTTCTTGTTGAAATTCCGACAGCCACAGCCTTCGCATTCAATACCAAATGAATCGATAGGCACGTCGCTTCAAAGAAGCTGCCCGATTCCGATAAAGGAATCGAAATGTAAGATAAGAATCAGATTTTAGCTGGCAACTTCAAAAGAAACTTTTGATATATAAGGGTATGGTTCAAAGGACAGGGTCATGTTTTCAAAAGAAGGACAGCCCGGCATATTCACCCTTCTTGATTGTGTCGTCCTTTGGGTTTTTATAAAAACGGAATGAAGGGGAAACTTCCCCTTCAGGATTACAAGATTCGGGATTACAAGATTCGGGATTACAAGATTCGGGATTACAAGATTCGGGATTACAAGATTCAGGACGACAAGATTCAGGACGACAAGATTCAGGACGACAAGATTCAGGACGACAAAATCCGGGATTACAAGATCTAGGATTACAAGAACTTGACCTGTTTGGGCATACCGCCGAATCTCTTTTGGATTTCGGGCGGCCATTTTTCGGGGTCGAGGCCGTGCTGTGCCAAAAAGACGGCGGTCCATCTCTCCAAACCGACGCCGGAACAGCCGCTCCAAAGTTTTTCACCGCTTTGGCTTTTGACATTGAATCCGTTCGGATATTTGTCGCCGTTGATGCTCACGTTTTGGAACTCCAGCCATTCGCCTTCCGGGCCGCGGTACGGCAGCGGCGCTTCATAGTCGGTGGTTCCCGTCACTTCGTCGGCGGCAATGCCGGCAATGCCTTCCTGCGCCATGAACCACGGCGTCACCCAAGCTTTGCGCCACTTCAGGTCCAAAAGGTCGTTGAAGATATGCATATACCGCTCATGGAGCTTTTGCGTGATTTCGACAACTTGTTCCTTCGTGCCGAGCCACACCAATTCGATCCGGTGGAATTCGTCCACGCGCTCAATGCCGTGAATGCCGCCGCTTTCATAGCGGTGGGAAGTTCCGGAGCGGTCGAAAATGAGAATCGGCAGGCTTTCTGTCGCAATCGTCTCGCCTTGGAAGAAGCCCCACGCGGGCGGGCATTGAGCATAACACATACCGCCGATTGGGTCGCCGATTTTATCTTTCAGCATTTCAACGGGCACTTCGTGCGTGACTTTGTAGTAGTCTATCACATCTTCCCAATATTCGGGGTCGCGCGTTTTCGGAGGGCAGACATAATAAATTTCGGGATAGATACCTTTCGCGTGACCCGAATGTTTCCAAACATCCCACATGACCATTTTCGGAAAAATCATTTCATCGTATCCGAGAGGCTTTAAGATCTCATCGAAAACGATCTGCTCAAACATACGGAACAGGCGCGTTGTCACGGACCCGTGAATCCACTGGCCGCGGGAGGAACCTCTCTTCAGCCAGCCTTTTTTTAACATATCTTCCGTCGGGTCATTTGTATACAGGAGTTCTTTGTCCCCGCTTTCCCACAGCAGGTTCCAGTGTTCGGCTTTGGCGCCGTAACCGCCCTGCTCCAGTTTGTCTTCAATCAAAGTTAAAATACGGTCGGGAACCTGATTGCGCATTTCGGCTTCACCGACTTCTAATGTCAGAATCAGTTGTCCGTCTTTGAACTCCACGGATTTGACATACGGAATCTTCTTGTTCTTCAAATCGCGGTCGGACGGAACTGTAATTGTAAATGTTTCCGCTTCGATTCCGCGGATTCCGATTTTTTGACTTTTTCCGAGGTTTTCCGCAAGCGCTTTCTTCAAGCGCATCACGGCATCGTGAACGCGGACATAGCGGCCGGAGGTCAGCTCGACATCAATCCAGCTGTCGCCGAGTTCCCACGATTTGATTTTTGCCCCCTCTCCGACGGGCGCGCCTTTTTCCAAGATTCCTTTTTCGGCCTCTGCCATGATTTTTGCAATTTCTTCTCTGCCGGCGGCCGGATCAGCGCTCGTTTTCAAAGAAGCTTTCAGGTAAAACTCCATTTTGTACACCTTTATGATTTATGAAATGAGTAGAAAAGTCCTTATCGGCTATATTAATTTTCTGTTCATCCGCAGCTTATTCTTTGTTGCTTCGGGAAGGCGGCTTATTCTTTGTTGTTTCTTATTTATTGCCGTTTTCGGAATTTGAAGAGGCGGATTCCTGAGTCTTTTGCGACACCTTTTTGACGCGGACAGCGCCGTCCGCATTCATGAGCAAATCGTCGGCCGTCGCTAAAAATGACCCGATTTTTTCCGATGTAATTTGAACCTCGGCATAGCCTTCATAAACGGCCGCTTTCATTCCGTAAAGGTTATCCGGCGCCAAAGATTTGATCAGCTTCTCCGACGATTTTTCTGCTTTTTCAGAATCGGTGTCGTCAATAAATCGAACCGACCCGCTCATTTGAACCGATGGCTGACCGTTTTGCCGGCTTTCCCCCGAATCGGGAGAGAGCTGAAGGCCGATGATTTCATTCAGCTTTTTCATGAAATTTTCGACCGTCTCGGCCCCGGGCGGGAGCAAACCGCCGGACGCGATGTTGTGACCGCCGCCGCTGCCGCCGACATTTTCTGCCGCCTGTTTGATAGCGATTGACAAATCCAATCCTTCTCGGATCAGACTGCGGGTTCCCCGCGCGGATATTCGAATCATGCCGTCATTTTCGTTCAGGCAGACAAACGGTTTTTGCGGGTTCACATAGCGGATATAAGTTGTTGAAATGTTTCCGGCGGAATGCAAATCCTTGCCGTAGATATAAGAAACGTTTTCCATTGACTTTGCCGTTGGCAGAATGACGGCCAGATTTTTGACCAGTGTTTCCTGAATCGTTCTGTAAATCTCAAACATT
>Ga0123353_10001906_pt1 | contig 25651 bp, 16 predicted proteins | sample TergutLab28metaG_3_FD_92763 | JGI IMG/M metagenome (GOLD analysis project Ga0123353, IMG submission 92763) | Labiotermes labralis P3 segment gut microbial communities from Petit-Saut dam, French Guiana - Lab288 P3 | ecosystem: Host-associated > Arthropoda: Insects > Digestive system > Gut ...
AAGCCCAGTGATTCCGAACAACGCTCGCAACCTTCGTATTACCGCGGCTGCTGGCACGAAGTTAGCCGTTGCTTCCTCTGGGGCGCCTCAACTTCCGCGCGTATTAGACGCGGTCGCTTGGTAACCCCTGACAGTGGTTTACATTCCGAAGAACTTCATCCCACACGCGGCGTCGCTGGGTCAGACTTTCGTCCATTGCCCAATATCCGTTACTGCAGCCTCCCGTAGGAGTCTGGCCAGTGTCTCAGTGCCAATGTGCCGGGCCGACCTCTCAGTCCCGGTACCCGTCGAAGCCTTGGTGGGCCGTTACCTCACCAACTAGCTGATAGGATATGGGCCGCTCAAGAGCCGACAGGTCTTGCGATCCCCGCCTTTGACCGCATCATCTTGTGATGTCGTGGTCTCATCTGGTATTACCCGCAGTTTCCCGCGGCTATCCCAGAGCTCCAGGTACGTTACCCATATATTCCTCACCCTTCCGCCACTGTACTCGGGATTGCTCCCTTTCTCGTGCGACTTGCATGTTTTAGCCACGCCGCCAGCGTTCGTTCTGAGCCAGGATCAAACTCTTCAATTGATTTTTTATTGTTCAGTCCTTTCGAACTGTTCAACGATCAACAGAAGTTGATTCTGGATTGTCAGACATTTAGGGGTGTCTGACAGTCTGTCCGATCTGCTAAGGATCGGACGGCTTAAAACTCAAAATCCTTGAATCTATAATAAGGGTCTCTTTCTTATAGGTTCTGCGTCACGAGGATTTTGAGTCCGTTCCCCAGTCGCAAGAAAGGGGAACTTTCGTCGGGCAGGTTAGGCCCGACTGGATCTTTCACCAAACCAGCCCGTGACGGCTGGCCCGATGAGTCACATCCTCATGACGGCTTCACTGTTTACTTGTCAAAAATCCACTGCTTCTTCCCACCAAGGCGTGCAACCTCAACGTTGCGAACCTCGATGGTGGATCGGCTATTCTACCTGGAATTACTACGTTGTCAATCCCTATTCCGATCTTTTTTAATTTTTATTTTTCGCGTCCCGAAGCCTCTGGCCCCGCCTCATCGCGGTGCAGGCCTTCAAACGCAAGTCGCGGAATATATCACGCCGTTTTCGAACATCAAGCATTATTTGAAAATTATTTATCGGCCAGGCCGGCCATGCACTTTAACTCAATAAAAACACGGACTTTGCGTAGCAAAAAAGTTTTCCACTCGCAATCCATGATACGAATTGTTAGAAAATGGAACGCGTTAAAAAAGGAAAGTCATCATGAGGAAGGGGAGCACCAGTCCAATCCGACACGATAGCGGCCGCCACGGGAAGCAGCGGTTGCATCTCGCATTCCTGATCCCTGCCGTGATCGTGGCGTCGCTCGTGGTGGGGGTTGGCTGTCTATCGTCGGCCCCTCCGGATGAGCCAGGCCGGCTTACGGCCCAAGCGTGGGTGGCGTACATGCAGGCCCATGCGACGAACACGGGCAGTCAAAGCTTGATGCACCTTGCCGCCGCACAAGGACGGGTTGACGCGATGGTCTTGTTGAAGGCGCAAGGCGCGGACGTCAATGCCAGGGATAAACATCGGCAAACCCCCATGTTCGATGCCGCCGAGAACGGTCAGGTCGAAGCCATGGCGTGGCTGAAGGAACAGGGCGCCGATGTCAACGCCGCGGGCGACTTTCGGCAGACCCCCCTGTTTCTCGCCGCCGAGAACGGCCAGGTCGAGGCCATGGCATGGCTGAAGGCACAAGAGGCGGATGTCAACGTCGTGGCCACGTTTTTCAGCCAAACCCCCATGGCGGTCGCCGCCTGGCACGGCCACGTCGAGGCCATGAAGTGGCTCAAAGCCCACGGGGCGGATATCCATGCTCGGGATGATTTCGAGCGGACTCCCCTGTTCAATGCCGCCGCGAACGGCCACATCGAGGCCATGGCGTGGCTGAAAGAACAGGGCGCGGATCTCAACGCCAAAAGCGGCTGGGATCTGACGGCGATCTTCGATGCCGCCGAGCACAACCACGTCGAGGCCATGGTGTGGCTGAAAAATCAGGGGACGGATATCGACGCCAACGTCTTTCTCGACCTGCTGCTACGGGCGGCCGCCGCCAGAGGCGATGTCGAGACCATGAAGAGCCTGAAAGACCAGGGGGCCGATGTCAACGCCAGGAACCAGGCGGGCAACACCCCGATGTTCCGGGCCGCCGAGCACGGTCGCCTCGAGGCCATGAAGTGGCTCAAAGACCAGGGCGCGGACGTCAACGCCACAAGCAAAAGCGGCTGGACGCCGATGTTTGAAGCGACCGAATACGGCCACGTCGAGGTCATGGCATGGCTGAAAGACCAGGGCGTGAATGTCGACGCCAAGGGATATCTGGAACGGACGCCGATGTTTTCTGCCGCCGAGAACGGCCACATCGAGGCCTTGAAATGGCTGAAAAAACAGGGGGCAAACATCCACACCACGGACGCTACCGGCGCGACGCCGTTGTTTCAGGCGGCCTGGAAGAACCACGTCGACGCCATCACGTGGCTGAGCGATCAGGGCGCGGACGTCAACGCCAGGGACCGCTCCGGTGAAACGCCGATCTTCCTGGCAACCCTCTGCGGCCAGATCGACGCCATGAAGCGGCTGAAAGCACTGGGCGCGGATGTCAACGCCAGGAGCCATCACGGCAAGACGCCCCTGTCGGTGGCGCGCGGAGAAGGCATCGACGAAGCCGTACGCTGGCTGCTCGCCAACGGAGCACAGGAATGACAACGACGATGGATTGGCGGCGGGTGGTTCTTGATGCCGTCGCGGATGAGCAGGCGTTTTTGCGGTTGACGTTGAGTGGTCCCACGCCACAGCGCAAAGAGGCAAGCCCGCATGAGGGGTATTCCACGCCTGACGGCGCTCCGGTGTGGGAGAAGGTGTCGTGTCGGCCTGTGATGGTTGGGGGGCGGCGTGGGGTGCAGATGGCATATTCGGCGGGGAAGAGGCATATTACGAAGAATTTCGAGGGGGCGGCGTTGCAGGAGGAGTTGGATACGTTGTTGTCGGTGGCGATGGGGTTTTCGCAGATCAGCGTGCAGACGACCACGGGGGACATTCATGTGCGGATCAGCCGCAAGGGCAAGGCATTGATCAGCCGCGGCAAGCCGTCGCGTCGCGAAGGGGCGGCGGTGCTGGAGCATAATCGGGCCAAGTCGTATCCGCTGCCTCCCGACCGGCCTGACGAATTCCTGCGGGCCATCGGCATCGCGTCGGCGGACGGGCGGGTCAAATCGGCGATGGTTCCGAAATTCCGCCAGATCAACGAGTTTCTGCGGGTGATCGAACAAGTGCTGCCACGTGACGCGGGCGGGACGCCCGCGGGACACGCGGGCAAGATGCCCGCGTCACGTGAAACAACGTCGCGGCCGCTGCATCTGATCGACTGCGGTTGCGGGAACGCGTATCTGACGTTTGCGGCGTATCACTATGTACGGCACGTGAAAGGCATACCGGCGCGGGTGACGGGGGTGGACATCAACGCCGATTTGATCGCCAACTGCCGGCGGCTCGCGGCGTCGCTGGGCTGGCAGGACGAGTTGGAATTCCATGTGTCGCCGATCGCCGATTTCTCGCCGCCGCAGCGGCCTGATCTTGTCGTCAGCCTGCACGCGTGCGACACGGCCACCGACGACGCGCTGGCCCAGGCGGTGCGATGGAACAGCCGCGCAATCCTGGCGGCCCCGTGCTGCCAGCACGAACTGCACGACCAACTCGATGAGCCGACGTTCGCCCCGCTGCTGCGGCACGGCATTTTGCGCCAGCGATTGGCCGACCTGCTCACGGACAGTTTCCGCGCGTCGGCGTTACGGATCGTGGGCTATCGCACGCGCGTGTTCGAGTTCATCTCGCCCGAGCACACGGGCAAAAATCTACTCATCGAAGCCCGGCGAATCGAAGGCGCCGACGACGGCCGCAACAAAGCCATCGAGGAATACCGCCGCCTGCGGACGATGTGGAACATTCAGCCGGCGATCGAACGATTGCTGGGAATCGACGTGTGAGGAGTGACCACGTTGTCCGTGAGCCTCAAACGCATGTACAGTTTTTTTCGCACAGGATTCATGTTCATGCGTACCTGGCCGCAGGCCCTGCCAGTTTGCGTTGTAGAACGTTGTGAACGACAGAACGTTTCGGTTGTCATAACGATCTACAACGCAACATGGCAGGGCCTGCGGCCAGGTACGCCGAATTCGAGGATTACGCGAAAAATCAGTGAACGCATTACGCTGTCTTTCCCGTGCTGTCGATCATTGGGAGGCGGAGCATGTGCATCAGTCGCTGGGCCTGTGTTTCGAGGCGGGGGCGGCGGCTGTCGTTGATGAGTGGGATTCGCAGGCCGTCCGGGCCTCGGAGGATGGCGTTGAGTTCGTACATCGTGGTGCTGGAGTTTTTCGATGTAACGATATAGGTGCACAGTTGCAGAGCAGCCAGTTGCTTCAACGGCATGCCTGTGATGAGTTCGGGCGTGGGGACTTTTTTTCCGCCGGGCATGGAGATCGTGCCTCGCGAAGTGTCGATGACGACCGGCGGGGCTCCGAACACGCCCAATATGCCCAACGCGCCGGGCAAGCCGAAACAGCAGCCGAAACCGACGATCAAGGCCGCGTGCCACACGGACTCGAACGAGGCCGTCTGCGTCAGGCCGACGGCGATGATCCCCAGTCCCACGGCCAGGAAAATCCCGAAGAAGATGCGGACGCCCAATGACGGCTTGACGACGGCCAGCGCATCGGTGCGGAAGACCAGCACGCGCGTGCTGAAGTTGGCGCCGCCCTTGAGGGCTTCGTCGTCGACGAACACGTCGCCGCCGTCCTGTAGCGTGACGCGCCGCAGCGTGCCGTCCACCGCGCCGCCCAGAAGCGACCGCAGCAGCGCGAAGGCCGGCTGAAGCTTGCGTTTCGCGTCGGCGTTGGCCAGCCAGAGGCAGTGCCCGGCATCGCCCGCCCCGTCCGCGGCGAACACTTCCAGATGGTAAGGCCAGCCGATGTACCACTTGCCTCGCACCCTGGCGGGACGTTGGTTTCTCATATCGGTAATCCGCGTGAATCGGATTGCCAGGCCGGCGGCGGGGAACGTGAGTTCCCGCCCGTCGAGCACGAAGGTGATCTGCTTCCGCGACGTCGACAGCCGAACCTGCCGCGACGTGACGGCCAGCGACACCAGCCGCCGCAGCAGCGACGCAATGCCAAACACACCGCCGACGGCGACCACGCTCATAATCACGATCGGAACCATCTCCCGGTGCTTCGGCGACGACCAGAGCAAAAACGCCCCCACCGACAACGCCACCACGACCACCGAAAGAATCACCAGCCACGCCAGCGTCGTCGCGACCGCCCGGGCCTTGTGCACCGCCAACACCATGTCCGTGCCTTCGTGACGGATCTGCGTCGGCCCGGCCAGGAACAAACCGTTCCCGCAGAGCGTGATCAACTCATCCCATTGTGCTTTCCATAGTGCCATGATGACCTCACGAAAATGCGCTCATCGGCAGCGGCGGTTGCTGCGGCGTGGCGAAGCGGACCGGCGGCAGTTGGTGGGTCGGGTCGTCGACCACCTGATGGCCGTTCGTGTTGTCGATCCGCGGCAGATTCAACATCGCCGCCAGCCTCGCCGCTTCCTGCTCCACGCGGTGGCGGTCGCGATTTTCCAACAGCGTAAACCGCCCGCCTGCCTCGCCGCGAAGCAGCGCGTTCAACTCGTACGCCATCACGCCGCCACGAGGCCCCACGCACGCCTTGGCGCACAATTGCAACGCCGCCAGACGCTCCACCGGCAGGCCTGTCGACAACGCCGACACGTGCGGACAACCGTGGAGCATCGTAATCACGCCGCGCGATAAGTCAATCCGCATCGGCTTGGGACCGATGATTCCCTTCAAAATCAACACGTTGACGACGATCCAGAACCCCGCCAGGCACGCGTCGGCGATCAACTCCGTGGCCTTCGTATCGTACTTGGACGCCGCCATCACGGCCAAAAACGCCACCCAGAATGCAATCCAGCCCGCCTGCTTGCGTCGGGACTCCTGCGCGGCGTGAATCTCCACCAGCGACTCCGAACGCTCCGTCAGCGTGCGGGCCGTAAAGTTGGCCGGGCGATTCGTCAGGACCGCGGTGTCGACAAACGCCTCGCCGTCCCGCAGCATCACGCGATGCAGCGTGTCATCCGCCACCGGCACGATCGCCCGCAACGACGTCAACGCCGGCAGAATCTGCTCCCGCGTGGTCGAATTGACCAGGCACAAAACGCTCTCCGTGCCGTCGGCCGCCTCGCGATACAACTCCAGCCGAAACGGACACACCGCGTTCCAGTCAGGCTTTTTTGGCGCGCCCCGGCCGCCCGCAAAATCCGGGTGCCCCTTCGTGATCTCAGGCAGCCGCATGAGCCTCGCCTTCACCTCCGACACCGGCACGGTAAATTCCTGCCCGCCCAGCACCGCGGTGATCCGCGGCGGGTGACTGGCCAACCGAATCCGCCGCGGCGCGTGGCAGACCCAATACAACTGGGCCAGGAACACCACGCTCAGCCCCGCGCCCACGCCGACGGCCACCCAGCCGACCAGACGAACGATCAGCCCGTACGACGCGGAGTCGCCCCACGACCCCGCCACCAGCCAAAGCCCCGTCACGATCGCGCAACACAACCCCGCCACGAAACGCAACACAATGGCCGACGTCTGGGCCTTGTCCACGGCCAGCACCACCTCGGCCCCGTCCTGCGTGGCGCCGACGGGCCCACCAAAAAATTCCTTGCCCCGCAACGAGGCCACCGCCTCATCCCACAACGATTCCCGCATGTCTATTTTCCCCCTCACGAAAAACGACCGTTAATAGGTTTGCAGCCGGGCGATGCTGTTAATCAACGGCACATTGAGCATCTGCGACAGTTGCTTGGCCTGCGACTCCAGCTCGTTAACATCGGTGCCCGACAGCAGGACAAACCGTCCGCCGCAGCCGCCGGCAAGAATTACGTTGAGTTCGTACATCCGATAACTGCGGTACTGGGCTTCGTCATCGGCGGAAAAGAGCGAGTGGCGACGGCCCCTTGACTTCCGCACATGCTTGATCCAGTAACACAGTTGCAGCGCCCCCACGCGCGACAGCGGCAGACCCGACCGCAATCCGGGCATGGGAACGTTACCTTTAGGCATATGGATGAACCCCTGCCTCCGATCAATGATGAATTGGCGCGAACCCAGGCCGAGCAAACCCACAAGGCCCGCGACAATGAACACGCCACCGCCGCCGAAAAAGTACGTAAACGTAGTCGTCCATGCCTGCACCTGCGTCAACGTCACGCCGGCAATGACCAACCCCAGGATCAAGGCAGCCCACAGGGCCTCCTTACAGACCGGCCTGGAGCGGGCTTCCGCCAACGAGTCCGAGTGGAAAATCAATTCGTCGGCGCCATCGTTTTTCAAGGCATGGTCGCAGACAAAAACCTCGCTGCCGTCCCGCAGCTCCACACGCCAATACGTCGGCCCGCTGGTAACGAACTGCGTATCCTGTTGTATTCCAGACAACCCCATCGTGACCCCCGGATTGGCTACGTTTGCGACCGAACCAGGCTGTCGATCAGCGGCAGGTTCAGCATGGCCGCCAACTGCTTGGCCTGGTATTCCAGATTGGCGGGGTCGCGACTGGTCATCAAGGTGAACCGCTCGCCGTTGCCGCCGCGAAGAACCATGTTCAATTCAAACATCGTGACGGTCTCGCTGTCGCGATAGTTGTAAATGTTCGTGAGTTTGGAATCGAAGCCCGCATTGAACACGCGGTGGCGGTTCCGGTGCCGATTTTTTCGCTGCACGTGATGAATCCAGTAACACAATTGCAGCGCCCCCACGCGCGACAGCGGCAGGCCCGCACGCAATTCGGGCAACGGGACCCGGCCTTTTGGCACGACGACGTAACCGCGACCGCGGTCGATCACCACGAGTTTCGGGCCGATCACGCCCAGCACGCCCAGGAGTCCGCCCGTCGCCAGGCCGACGCTGAGAATCAACATGGGCACAAATTTCCCGGGGTCCTCGGCGCGCTGCGTGATCGCCATGGCCAGGAGAATCAACCCCACGATCAGAAAGGCCGTAGCGAACACCCGGAACGCCGGCTTGGGACGGACCTCCGCCATCGCGTCGGAATGGATGACCAACGTGCAGTCGTCGGAGCCGGTGTTGCCCCGCTTGGCCGCCCGCTCATTGACAAACACCTCGGCGCCGTCCCGCAACACCACACGCCGAAACGTCGCCCCGTTGGTGGCAAATTCATGTTTCAACGAATCGGACATCCCCATCTGGCGAACTCCACAATCACAAAAACCACTGGGTGTATTGGGTTTTTAACTTTCTTCCCGAAACTCACCCTGTTCATCGCCCGATCGCCTGACGGCGCCACCGGCGACATGGGCACACGGCTCCCCCCATCTCTATCGGCACGCCCGACCTTCGGAATAAGTAACGTCGTTTCCTCAAGGCCATCGCATCTAAATTCCCCGTTTTTCGCGAAAAGGCTGTAGGCTGTAGACTATAGGCTGTAGTCGCGGCAGTTTTTGCGACAATTTTTTCGACACGGCATGTCGCGCCTACAGCCTACAGTCTACAGTCTACAGCCTAAAAACGGGACTTTTTCGATGCGATGGCCCTGGTCGTTTCCTTTGTGTCCCCGGCCTCTCTGTGGTAAAACGATTCCCATGAAACGGCTTGGCCTGATCCTCTTTGCTGCCCTGGTCGTCGGCTTCCTGGCCGCCATGGTCGGCTTGATGTCGCAACGGCTGGAGACGGGCGACGTGTACCCGCCCTACTCGTCGCTTCGCGGCGATCCGCTGGGCGCCAAGGCCCTGGCGGAAAGTCTGGACAAACTCGACGGCATCACCGTCGAACGCTGGCACAAACCCCGCCTCGAGCCCAAACCGGCGGCCGTGTTCATTTTGGGCGTGTCGCCAAACGACCTGGCCAATCTGCCCGACGATGCCATCAAAGAACTCCGCGACGTCCTCGACGCCGGCGGACGGATTATCATTTCGCTGACATCTCAGATCCCCGCCGGGACCACCTTGCAGACGCTACACGGCATGTCGAACACGGGCCTGTTCGACGAATGGGACTTCACTGTCAAAACGGACGTGCGCAGCCCCAGCGCCACGCGGGATGACGTGGCCCCGGACAAGGAACCAACCATGCCTCGTGATGCCCTGCCGGAAACCATCGCCTGGCAAGGCCACCTCGGATTTCCCGATACCAGCGGCCGCAACTGCGGTGCCTGGTCGAGCGTATACAGCATCGCCGCAATCCCCGTCATCATGGAACGGAAAATCGGCCAGGGCAGTGTCGTGTTGCTGGCGGACTCGTACCTGCTGAGCAACGAGGCCATGCACAAGCCGGCGGACCGTCATCCTGCGTTGCTGGTGGCGTTGCTGGGGGGGCATACGCGGGTGATTTTCGACGAGTATCATCTGGGCATCGGCGAGGACCCCAACGTGGCCACGCTGGGTCGCAAGCATGGCCTGCACTGGGCGCTGGCGTGCCTGGTGCTGCTGGCGGGACTGTTTGTATGGAAGCGCGTCAGTCCGCTGCTGCCGCCGCCGGCCTCGCCGCCCAGGCCTGACGTGACGGGCCGCTCGTCGATGGACGGGCTGGTGAACCTCCTTCGTCGCTCCGTGCCGGCCAGCCACGTGCTGCACACGTGTGTGGACGAATGGCTAAAGACCCCCGCCGGCGGGCCGACGCTGGAAAAACGCCTCCCGCGCGTCATGCAAATCATGAAGGACGTGGACGAATTCGAGGACAAACAACGCGACGTGATCGGCTCATACAACGAGATCGTCGAGGCGATGAATGACAGGAAGCCGGGCGAACGCGTCTAACGTGACGCGGGCGTCTCGCCCGCGTTGGGCTGTGCGAACGCCTTGATTTCGCTATGATATCAGCCGTGCGGAACGGCTGGCGAGGGCAAGATGCCCTCGCGACACGCGGGCGAGACGCCCGCGTCACGTTAGACGCGGGTAAAAGGAACATTTATGGACAATACAGACAATACCGCCGCTCCACGAACCGCCGACGCGCAGGCGTGGGCGGAGCAGATGCGGCTGCTCAAGGCCGTGCTCGCGGCGGCCAGGGCGGAGGTCGCCAAGGTCGTCATCGGGCAGGACGCGGTGATCGACTCGGCCCTAGTGAGCATCTTCACCGGCAACCACGCGCTCATCGAAGGCGTGCCCGGCGTGGCCAAAACGCTGCTGGTCCGCACGCTGGCGAAAGTGCTCGGCTGCGAGTTCGCGCGCATCCAGTTCACGCCCGACCTCATGCCCAGCGACATCACGGGCACCAACGTCTTCGACTTCCAGAACAACCGCTTCACGCTGGTCAAAGGCCCCGTGTTCACAAGCTTCCTGCTGGCGGACGAAATCAACCGCGCCCCCGCCAAAACGCAGGCCGCCCTGTTGCAGGCCATGCAGGAACGCACCGTCACCATCGACCGCGCGACGTACGACCTGCCCGCCAATTTCATCGTCTTTGCCACGCAAAACCCCATCGAGTACGAAGGTACCTATCCGCTGCCGGAAGCCCAAAAAGACCGTTTCATGCTCAAAATCCGCATGGAATGCCCCAGCCGCGACGAAGAGTTACAGTTGGCAGGCCGAATGGTTTCGCGGCAAAGCCCGGAGTCGACACTCGCCGGCGACGCCGTGCGGACCGTCATCACCGCCGAGCAACTGGTCTTCTTCCGCCGCTGCCTCGACAACATCTTCGTCAAGGAGGAACTGCTCGCCTACGTGGTGGACATCGTCCGCGCAACGCGGTCGCACGACAGCATCCTCGTCGGCGCGGGCCCCCGCGCGACGCAGGCCATGCTGCTGGCCGCCCGGGCGACCGCCGCGCTGGCGGGCCGCGATTTCGTCACGCCCGACGACGTGAAAAACGTCTGCCAGGCCGTGCTGGAACACCGCATGGTCCTCCGCCCGGAATACGAAATCGAAGGCCTCGCGCTGACCGAAGTCGTCGCCACCATCCTACAAAACGTGGCGGTGCCCCGGTGATCGCGCGACCGCATCCTCGTGTCGCGGGCATCTTGCCCGCGTGTCGCGAGGGCATCCTGCCCTCGCCGCCGACAGGCGAGACATTCCGTAATGGCCAGTCCACGCGGGCCAGACGCCCGCGTCACGAGGAGGTGCCCCGGTGATCGCGCCGCGGACTCGCCTGCTGCTGCTCGTCGCCGTCGTGCTGGGACCGGCCTCGCTGATTCCGGTGGCCGCCCCGGCGTGGTGGCCTGTTTTCGCGCTGTGCATCATCGCCGTGCTGGGCGCTGCCGCTCTCGACGCCGCCGCCTCGTACGACCTGCTTCGCACGCTCAAAGCCACCGTCCCGCCCGTCGTCAGGTTGTCCAAAGACACCCCAGGTCAAATCGACATCCGGCTGTCCGACCCGCGCTACGCACGCAGGCCGCTACGATTGGCCCTGCCATTGGACGAAACCTTCGTCACGCCCGACCAGGACACCGCCCAACCCACCGCCATCCAGCAACTCCTGGGCCGCGCCGTCGAACGATTCCACCGCCCCCGCCCGCAGGAAGGCCGGGCCGTGCGACTCAGCCCCGGACAGGCATGGTCCGTCGTCGCCTGGCCGTGCACGCCGAGCCGCCGCGGTCAATTCGCCCTCCCCGCCGTCCACGTCGAACGCCCGAGTTTCCTGGGCCTGTGGTCAGTACGGCGACACATCCCCGTCGCCTGCCAACTCCGCGTCTACCCCAACCTGCTGGCCGAACGACGCCACGTCGCCGCCCTCTTCCTCAACCGAGGCGACTACGGCAGCCACGTGACGCGGGCCATGGGCAAAGGCCGAGAGTTTGAAAAACTCCGCGAGTACGTCCCCGGCGACGGCTACGACGAAATGCACTGGAAAGCCACCGCCCGCCGGGGCAAACCCATCACCAAAGTCTTCCAGATCGAACGCACCCAGGAAGTCTACGTGCTCATCGACGCCTCACGACTGTCCGCACGGGAAGTGCTGCTGTCCGGTAGCACGGGCATCTTGCCCGTGAGTCCCACGGGCGTCTCGCCCGTGGCCGTCGGGCCGGAGCAGGAACATTTCGCTTACAGGCAAGGTTTGCATGGGCGAGACGCCCATGCGACTCACGGGCAAGATGCCCGTGCTACGAACGCGGGCGAGACGCCCGCGTCACAGGTCACCATCGCCACCACGCTCGAACGGTATCTCCACGCCGCGCTGGTGATGGCGATGGCCGCCCAGCGACAGGGCGACCTCTACGGCACGCTGGCGTTTTCCAACACGATCGACGCGTTCGTCCGAAGCCGCGGCGGGCACGAACATTTCAAAGTCTGCCGCGACGCCCTCTACACACTCGCGCCAAAACTCGTCAGCCCCGACTACGCCGAAATGTTCAGCTTCGTCCGACTCCACCTCCGACGACGCGCCCTGCTGATCGTCCTGACCAGCCTCGACGATCCCGTCCTCTCCGAAAGCTTCGCACGACACGTCGGACTCGTCGCCAGAAAACACCTCGTCATGGTCAACATGATCCGCCCCCCCGCCGCCGAACCCCTCTTCTCCTCGCCGGTGGCACGGACGAGCGACATCTACCGCAACCTGGCCGGCCATTTCCAATGGCACCGCCTCCGCGAACTCCACCGCCACCTCCAACGCCAGGGCGTCGCCCTCCACCAGATGGAAAGCGAAACCCTCTGCACCCAACTGGTCAGCCAGTACATGCAGGTCAAACGCAAGCAACTGCTGTAAGGATTTTTTGCCGCGAATTTCGCGAATGACGCGAATTTGCTTATAATCATTCGCGTCATTCGCGAAATTCGCGGCAAAAAATCGCCAACAAGATCCGCATCCATGCGTTATACTTTTACACGATCGTCGTTTGCGTCGAAAACCCGGTTGGACGGATTTCGGTTATGGCGCGATGGGTACTATTATTACTTGCCCTTTCCTGTGCAGGCCTGTCTCAGGCCGATCTGCTGGTGTTGCAGGATGGGCGGATGTTTCACGGCAAAATTACCGTGCAGGAGAACTCCGTCATTATTGTGATGGAGTACGGCACGATGAGTTTTGCCCGGAGCGAGGTGGCGCGCGTGGAGATTCGCGACACGGCCATCGAGCAACTCTCGCGGAGGCTGGCGGAACTCAAGTCCGACGACGTGGCCGGTCTGTTCGAGGCGGCCGCCTGGGCCGACGAAAACGAACTGCCCCGGCAGGCCCGCGAGTTGTATCAGAAGGTTGTCGTGCTCTCGCCCCATCACAAGGGCGCCCGGCGGGCGTTGGGGTTCGCGTTCGTGGAAGGCCAATGGCGGACGTTCGCCCAGTCGATGGAGTTGTGCCGCGCCCGGCTGGACTCGGGGCCTCTCGACGCCCTGCTGCGACAATCGCTGCCCGCGGTGGAGGAGATCGCCGGCGAGCGTTGGCCCGCCGTTCGCGAACTGCGGGGGCTTGCCCAGTTGCGGAACAAGGATTTCGTCACGGCGGCGGCGACGTATCAGGACTTGGCCAGGCGGACCGCCGGGCCGACGGCGTGGAAATTCGCCGCCGTCGCCGACCTGCTCAACGACAGCCGCGACGGCATGGTCGTGCTGGCCGACCCCTATCCGCCCGACGCGAAACTGACGGGCAAAAAGTTCCTCCCCGCCGGACCCGCCTCGCTGAGCAACCCGCTGGTGCTCGAAGCCGCCCTCCACGCCCGCGCCCGAAAAGAAATCGCCGCCGGACGGTCGCACATGGAAGAAGGCCTCAAACTCGAACCGACCGATCCCGACGCGGCCGCCGTGAAGTACCGCCAGGCCGGCCTGACCTTCGACCGGGCCGACGCGCTCGTCGAAAAAATTGCCCTCAGCCACAGGGTTGAAATCGCCAGAAAACGCATTACAATGATTCGCAAGGACACGGTCCTCGACGCGGCCGGCTTCGACAAACAATTGAACGACCTCGGCAACGCCGACGTCACGGCGGCAGTCTACCGGCAGCGACTGACGCAGATGGTTCGCCATCTCGACAACGTCCGCGGCAATTTGGCGTCGGTGCTCGAACTCGCGCAACCGTTCCCGATCGAGCTGGTTATGGAAATCTCCTGGGCACAGCAGGATATGAAAAAAGTGGAGGCCATGAGGCAAATCCTCGTGGCGGAACTCAATGCCATCCAGTAAGAAAATCCATCGACTGGCACGCCCGTCCGGGCCGCGTTGTTTCACGGCCCGGAACCTCCTCCTGTTGGCTGGGCTGATCTCCACCGCCGCCCTGACCGCCGGCGGCGCGGTGCAGAACCTCGGCTTCAATTCCATCGCCCGAACGCAGGAAGCACTCGATAAACTCTCGCAGGGTCAATACGAACAGGCCGAACGACTCGCCCAGGACGTCCTCAGCCATCGCCAGCCGCTCTCGGGCCGCGCGTGGCTGATCGTCGCGACCGCCCGGCAGCGGGCCGGCCAATTCGCCCAGGCCGAGGAAGCCTTCCGCTCCTACCTGGCCGAGAACGACTCCGCCGCCGACCGGGCCTTCGTCCTCGAACAAATCAAAGCCTGCCAGCACGCCCAGGTCTGCGACGCCTCCCGCCAGCCGCCCAGCGGGCGACTGACCGCCCAACAACTCGTCGAACTGGCCCAGGCCCAGCCGCAAAAAGCCATCGAGTCCAGCGCGCATTTCGTCGTGCATTCGTATAACGCCGCCTTGTCCAAACTCATCGCCATCGAAGCCGAAGCCGCCCTCGCCCGAATCGGCGAACTCCTCGCCAACGGCCGGGAATATCCCAACACCGTCGAAATCCACATTTGGCCCAACCGAAAAGCGTTCACCGCCAACGCCGTCGACGCGCCCGAATGGGCCGGCGGAAGCTACAGCCTCACCACCCGCGACGACGGCCTGACCGTCCGACGAATCGACCTCACCCAAACCACCAACGACGGCCGATTCAACACCGAAATGCTCGACCGTGTCCTGCCCCACGAACTCTGCCACCTCGTCATCCGCGAATCCTTCGGCGACGCGCCATGCCCCCTCTTCCTCAACGAAGGCCTCGCCATGCTCAGCGAAGCCCTGCCCGACAACGGCCGAATCCTGCTGGCCGGCACCGCCCTGGCAGGCCGGGGCAAACTCTCCCTGCACGAACTGCTCCTGACCGAAGCCCACACGCTCACCGACGTCGAGGTCTTCTACGCCGAAAGCTACAGCCTGCTGGCCTTCCTCAAAGACCGCCTGACCGAACGGCAGTTCATGGACCTCATCGAAAACATCAAACTCGGCTGCTCGTTCCGCGACGCCCTCCACCGAGCCCTCGGCACGCCCCAGGACGACAAACTCCTCCCCGCCGTCGCCGCCGCATGGGAAGCCCACGCCCTCGAACAAGCCCAGTACCTCCGCGCCATCCGAGGCCTCTTCGAACTGGCCATGCAACGGTAAACGCGTCGGCAAAAACAACAAGTGACAAGGATTTCCGCGTCGTACCTGACATGGCGAAGTCCTCGTGACTCATCACTCGTCACGGAGAATGCCTGAACACCATCAACACCTGCGGATGCACGTCGTTGAGCAAAAAAGAATTTGACAGTTCGCCGGAGGACGGTACACTGTCCTTTGGCTTTCGAAGGACGCCACCCTGGCCTGCGGAAAGGGCTTAGCCCGCCTTCCTCGTGTCGCTGCCAATGCGAACCTTCTTTTCTGCCCGTGTATGCAGGCCCTGGGCGCGAACGAAAGGAAGGCTGTTATGTCGCGACTGCCCTCAGACCGATCTTCCCCTGTTCGACGACCTCGGTTGCTTCCCCTCCAGCCTGATCTTGAGCATCTCAAAGGCGAGGCGAAGGGCCTGCTGAAGGCGCACGCCAAAGGCGATGCGTCGGCGTGTCCGGTGTTCCGCAGGCTCCGACGCTTTGCGCAGGCGGACGATTCGCAGATTTTATCCGCGGCCGTCACGCTGACCGAAACGCAATTCGCGTTGGCCCTGGACTACGGGCTCACGAGTTGGGACGATCTGCGGAGAGTCGTGCGTAGTGTTCGCCCTCTCAAAACCTCGAACGCTCCGCCGAGTCCGCGGGCGCTGCGAATTCCAGACCCACAGGCAGGCAAGGGCGGCAACCGCTTCGCACGCGCCTTGGAAATGATGTTCCATTACTGCGGTATTCCTTGCGACTACGACACCGTGGCCTGCGACAGCGGGCTGGCGTTCATTCTCCAGGCCGACAGCCAGCACGCGCCCTACGGCACCTGCGGCGCCGACGTAAAGGAACTGGATGTAGGCTGGTGGCCTCTGGACGACTGGGGCGCGATGCTCCGGCTTGATTTCCTGGGTCGGGCGTACGGCATCGCGCTGCGGCGGCTGCCCATCGACAAGGAGGCCTGGCACGCTAACCCGGCCCGGCATTTCCGCGACCACCACCAGGCGGCGATTGTCGAGGCACTCCAGACGGAGCGGCCTGTCGTGGCGGTCGAGAACGGGACGTGGATCGTCACCGGCATCGACGACGGCACACCGGAGCTGCTGGGACAGGCCTCCTGCGAGGCGACTGCACACGTCAAACGGCTGGGCCAATACCCGTGGACCGTCGTCGTGCCGGGCGAAATGTTCGAGCCGCTGGACCGCGTCCGGGCCGACGGAGAGGCCATCCTATTCGCCGCGTCGCTGCACGACGAGCGTTTCGGTGAGTCGTTTTCCGGCTGCCCGTTCCAATCCAGTCGTAACCAATCCAGCGGCAAGGCCTCCTTCGCCCTGTGGGCGGCGATTCTGCGTGACGGCCAGCGCTGTGGGCCCTCCTACTACAGCGGGAACGTCGTCGGATGCATGAAACAGAACCGGCAAAGCGCGCCTCCCTACCTGCGGCAGATGGCCTCACGGCACGGCAGCGCCATCGCGGGCCATCTCATGACGGCCGCCGAGATCTACGAATCCGTGCTGGCAACGCTCGACACGGCGGACACGAGCGACGAAGCCTTCGCCTCCGTCACCGGGCGCGAAACACTGGCCTCGCTCGTTGATGAGTTGGCCAAAACGGAAGCCAAGGCGGTCGCGGAACTGCAAGCCGCCGCACGGAAAATGAAGGCATAACCATGCCCGCCCCTGCTGATTGTCTTGGCACGATTGTGAAGACATTGCACAATGAATGTAACACGACGAGTCACACGACGAAAGGAATGGATCCAATGAGATCTTTGGCACTACTGGCTGCCTTATTGAGCATACTGCTGGCTGTGACTGGCTGCAAACAGCCCAAACAGAACGAATATCAGACGAGCACCACTCCGCTCGTCATCGAATCAGAACGAGGCCCCGTGACGAAAAATGTGAATGCCGATGACGCTATCGTGCAACAAGAAGAGGGCCGCGTCCAGACAGGTAACGTCCTCGTCGAATCCGTCGATCTGCTGCTGGAACAATATCACCGAGTTGCCCAAGAGTCTGCCGAGGGTCGCACGCCAGCCCATGCGGAGCGAGAAGCCGCCATGGTGGCGGCATGGGGGAAATTCCTCGAAGAACACATGCAACCCGTTGAGCAAGCCCGAACACGAGATCTCTGTGGAAGAACAGGTGAACAAGGGGACGTTGCGCAACAACTGAGCCGGGCCCTGGCTGAATATCAGGCGGGAGAAGATACGTTCTCACCGAAGCGGGGCACATTCCTGGGCGCGTACTTCTCCTCGTTCGACGGGACGGGCCAGTTCTACGTGTTGCATGTTCCGGAAGCGTACGATCCTTCGCAGCGGTATCCCCTTGAGGTCATACCGCACCACCATCTACAGGTTCGGAATCTGCCGGACCTGGGCAACCCGCAGGATCGCTTCGTGTTGGTATGCTCCGCCCGTGGCCTGGGAATTATGACCGTGAGTGAGTTGGACATACGCGAGGCCATCAGGCACGTGCAGCGATACTATACCATTGATTCCGATCGCATCTATCTGCGCGGCGGCAGTATCTACGGTGGCGCGGTCTGGCGCATGCTGGCTCGTTATCCTGATCTATGGGCCGGAGCACTGATCGATTTCGGATGGTCTTGGTCGGAGCGTCTGGCTCTGGAAAATGTAAGTACTGTTCCACTGTGGCTCTATCATGACACGACCGACACCGTGGTTCCGATAGAGGAATCGCGCGCCGCCGCGCAATACTTAGCCGATCTCGGCGCTGCCGTGATCTATACTCAAACCACTGGGGGCGGACACAGTACCGGCTTGAAGGACACCGAGTTAAACCAGCTTGGCTGGTTGTGGAATCAGCGTCGAGTATCCTGTCCTAAGCGTATTGTCTACACGACCACATCCGCCGAGCGCGGACGAGCCTATTGGCTCAATATCGTTGAATTGACCGACCCCAACGCCGTGGCGACAGTGTCCGCGCAAGTCGGCGAATCCGAAGCCTCTTGTACATTGCACATAGAGGCCGCCAATATCGACGGTTTACAAATCGACCTGCCACCGTCGCTGTTTCCGCCAGGCAAGAAACTTTCTCTCCATATGAACGGAACTGTTGCCTGGGAAAAACCTCCTCCTGGTGGCGTCCTCTCTCTCGCACGTCGAACCAGTGATTCCAGTTGGCATGTAGTTGATTCAGAACCGTTGACGCCGGCTTCCTGCCGGCCCTATTCGGCCGCCGGATTGAATCTGTTGTATACCCGTGGTGAACCTTTGCTCATCGTGCGTGGAACCGGTGGTGATCCGGAATTCGTGGCAACCATCGACAACTTCTGCCGTCGGCTGGCCCGTCGGGCGAAAGGCTGGTGGCCGGATCCACCCTGGTTTTTCGATGGCGGCATCCCCATCAAAACGGATACGGAGTTGACGGCGGCGGACATGGCGCGATGCAATCTTATCGTTGTCGGCCATGTCGTCAACAATTCCGTGCTGGCGGACATGACCACTCATTTGCCCGCGGTGGAAGAAGACAAAACGTTGATCATTGGCACGGAGAAGTATCCGTTGCAGGGCAGAGGCTATGCGCTGCTGCACTATAATCCGCAGGCGCCACAGCGATTAATGCTTGTGCTCAGTTCCCACGAGTCCGCTTTTTTTAACGACAACATGGCCAATGTGATATGGGAACGTGCTGGGGATGACCGGCCGTTCGGATTGCTTCTGATGGACCTTGCTGACATACGATGGGTGCGACAGATCGCATGGGACAAACAGTGGAAAATTCCCGCGAACGCGTTGGAATCGGAACATTTGCCGAAGGAGTTCTCCACTACGCGCGGGCAACTGATTGCGGTTCTTCAGGCGTTCAGACGTTCGACCGGCGCGGACTACTGTTGTTATTTCACGGATGAAAAACTCTTTCCAGGGTATCTGCCATGGGACGTGAACCATGCCCGATGGAGTGATCTGAGGTCGGAGCTTGATCAGGACATGGCGGTTTACGTGGGTATGGTTCAAGGGGCTGATCTGACACAACTCCTGAAAAAACACATGTCGGGCACATCGCGCCTCGCACTGTGGCCGGAGGTATCCGTCGAAGACCTGGATCCGAAAAAACTGTACAAGGTGAGCATGGATCCCCGTTTGGCCAAGAGCTTTTACGATACGACGGCCACACATCTTCGCCATGTCGAGGTGAAACGAATCGATGTATACACAGAGGTCATCCGGGCCAATAACGCAGTCAACGATCCGGGAGCCACGGAATGACGCCGCCGGCTGCCTCTTTTGATTACCATGGTCAGGCTATCTCAGCCTCGGAATGTTCGAGGCTGGCCTTTGCTACCCCCAAGTCTACCCCCCACCCAACGTGGGGAAGGTCAGTATGAAAGGAAGGTCTCCTATGTCTCAATCAGTCTCCTCCCCATCGAACAACGTGCAACGCGAAGGGAGTCTCGTCCGGTTGAATGACGTTCCCATGGCCGGCGGTGATGGCAACGGCTATGTGCGCGGGCTCGAGACGCTGTTGGTTCATGCGGGCGCGCCGGTCGATTATAACCGCCTGATGGGCCTGTCGGGCACGGCCTTTATTTTCCAGGCCGACAGCGAACACCGATGGGAAGGCAAGGTCGATGCCGGATGGTGGCCTCTGGATCCGTGGGGGCTGAAACTGTACCGCGAGTTCCTCTCCCGCGCGGTCGGGTTCGAATTGAAAGAGGTCGGTCCGTTCTATGATTCGCAGCATTGGCCGGCGTCGAGAGACGACCGCCGCGACTTCTATATAAAGCAGATTCACGCCGACGTGGTGCGGCAGATCGACGCCGGCCACCCCGTGCTGTCGACCTTCTTCCCCGCGCATGCGATCTGGGCGTACGTCATCACCGGCTATGACCATGGCCTGGCCACCGACAAACCGCCGATCTGGGGACGATGCGCCAGGGAGACCGAGTTGAAGAATTGCAATTACGCCGACGATTGGCCCTGGGCCGTGCTCGTGATCGGCAAGCGGACCGACCCCATGGACGCCGACGCCGCCGACCTGACTGCGCTTCGCCACGCGGTGGCCCTGGCCCACGACCAGGCCGGCCCGACCGAGGCCCCATGGGCCGGTCGACGCTTCACCGGCCAAAAGGCATGGACCGCCTGGGCGGCGCTGCTGCGCAATGAGGACGAAGCCGTAGACGATCACGCCCACTGGAACGTCCGAAACGGCCTTATCCGAAACCGCACCGCCGCCGTCGCCTACGTGCAACGCGTAGCCCAACGTCGCGAAGGCCAGGCCGCCGAAGCACTCCGCGCCGTCGCGGCCGCGTATGAAAACGTGCTGGAACCAATCAATCGCCTCGACTTCTCGGGCATCTCCACCGACGCGGCGAAACGTCGCCAGCAGGCCGACGCCGTCGACATAATCGCCGCGCTGGAGAAAGAGGCGATCACACACCTCCAGCGGGCCATTGACGCGTTGAAGTGAGACCAGGGCAATCGCCTGTGCATTGGACATGTTTTCGCGTGACCTTCGCATTCAGGCACGACTGGCCACAAGCCCTGCCAGTTTGCGTCGTAGATCGTTGTGGCAAACGAAGCGTTCTGTCGCCCACAGCGTTTTACAACGCAAACTGGCAGGGCCTGTGGCCAGTCGTGCCTGAATGCGAATCCCGTACGAAAAAAGGAATGCACATGCGGTTGCCCCGCCTGTACCTTGGCCTGGTGGCTATACAATCCGCCGGGCTTCGTCGTGCATGGCCTGGATGGTTTCGACGGGGACATCCGGCGTGATGGTGTTGGAGGTGAAGAGCAGCAGGTCGGCGTTGTCGCGGCAAACCTCCGCGTAGTGGCGGACCTTGGCGCGGATTTCGGCGGGGCTTAGCACGGGTAGTTCCGTCGTCACCGCCAGCGGGCCGAAAATCAGCAGTTTGCCGCCGTCGCGCGTCCGCAGTTTCACGATCTCCTCGAGGTGCATGCCGCATTCGGGCTGAAATCCCTGGAAGCCTTCGATGCCGCATCGCAGGAGCATCGGCAGCATCGGCCTGACGTCGCCGTCGGCGTGCCACACCGGCCGACAGCCGACCTCCAGCAGCGGCTCCAGCCCGTACGTCAGCGCCGGGGCGTAATGTTCCTCGACAAACTCCATCGAAATCATCGGCCCGCGCTGCGTGCAGACGTCCTCGCCCAGCAGCAACGCCCTGGGGAACAGCCCCTCCTTCACCGCCGAGGCGACCAGGCGGGAATTGTGGTGACCCATCTCGCCGCCGAGCCGGCACAGCTTGGCGCCCAGGTCGGGCCGCAGGCCGATCAGCAGGAAAAAATTCTCGTAGCCGTAATCAAAAAACCACGACAGCTTCGCGCCGGCACCCCAGTTGGCGGGCATGTACGGTATGTCACCGCACAGGGCCTGCGTCTCAAGCAGCCACTGGCGGTAGTTGGCGTAATCGGCGTCGAAATTCAGCCGCCCGGCGTACTCGTCGGCATCCGGCAAGCCTTCGACCGCCGCCACCGTCTCGTCGAAATCCCTGCTCGAACCCGCCTTCGCATACGTGTGCTCGTCAATGCAGCGGTACGCGTCCACGTCCTTGGTGACGAACAGATCCACCAGACCATCCACGTCCAACGCCTTGTACGCCCGAACCGCCACCTCGCGGGGCGCCCGGTTGTACTCCTCCACCGACGCCCCGGCCAACTCAACCAGCGCGCGGGGATGCGCAATCCATCCACCCAACACCGGAAGCCGGTCAGGCCGCTGCCCCGCAATCACGCTGTCCAATCGCTGTCGTTTGTTCATGGGATTCTCGCAGCCGGTACTGTACTACAAAACCATCACTTGCACATGATTTTCTCCGAAGGAAGGCATTGGGTGCACGTCACGTTTGCAGATGGCAAGGAGCATGGTGATAGCCGGGCGCGAAAAACAACCGAGCGGCCTTCCCGGTCCCGCGCGGCCGTCGCCGGCACACAGCCCCAACGGGGCGTCTTGGGTAGCCCAGGGTGAGCGTACTCGCGAACCCTGGGAACAGGTTTGTTTGTTTTTTCATAACCGCGGCCTGACGCCACTGGCCGAGGGCGCACCGTTATATGAAGACGGCATCGAACGACGCGCACAGGGGGATGTGCGCGTCGTTCGATGCCGACTTCGCGCGTCGGTGTGATATGTGGCCAGTGGCGTCAGGCACGATGGAAGGAGTGAAAAAACTCCGCAACCCCAGGGTTCGCGAGTACGCTCACCCTGGGCTACCCAAGACGCCCCGTTGGGGCTGTGTGCCGGCGACGGCCGTGCAAGACCGGGAAGGCCGATCGGTTCGTTTTCCACGCCCGGCTATCACCATGCTCCTTGCCACCGATAAACGTGACGTACGCCCTTGCTCAATTCCCTCTTGCGAACAGCCTGGAAAAACGGAAGATAGATACGCGACGGCAGCATGCGTTTCGGGTCCCGTTTTTTCGGGAATGACGGTCCAACGAGATAAGGACAAAGGCCATGACAACACGACACTTCCTCCCGGTTTTCCTTCTCCTTCTGGGTTGCCTTTCGCTGACGGTCAGCGCCGGGGAACTGCTCATCACCGCACCGAAGGACGGCGCCGCCGTGAAAGAAGGCGTGACCTTCACCGTCGAGGCGAAGGATCTGCCCGAGTTGGCCATGGTGGAGTGGCGGCTCAACGGGCGGACGATCGCCAGCAATCTGCGGACACCGCCGACATTCGCCCACGCCTGGCACCCCGCCGAAGTGTTCGACGGGCCTATGACGCTCCAGGCGATCGGACGCGACAAAAACGGCAAGGAAATCGCCGTCAGTCCAGCCGTCCGTTTCGCCGCCGCCGTCGGGCCCGGAACCATGAAACTCGACGCGCCGACCGATCTGTCCAAACCGCTCTCCGGGACGGTAACATTCACCGCCACCGCCGTCAGACCTCTCCTGGACGCCGAGCGCAAGGCCCGCGAGGAGGACGAAAAATTCGACAAGTCCTCCATGAACAAAACGGTTGAAGCGTTGATGTTTTTCGTGGACGGCGCGCAGGTCGCCCACTTCTGGGCCTCCCCGACCCGATCGACCGAGGTCGACACCACCCGCCTGCCCAACGGCGAGCACGAACTGCTGGTGACCTCCTACGCCTGGTTCAAAGGCACGCCGCCCATCGGCATGCTCCAGGCCACCTTCATCACCGACAACGGCCGGGCGCCCATGGCCGTCCTTCCGCGATGGACCACCGTGTCCCTCAAGCCCGAGGAAACCGCCGATCTCGCGCCGCTTCGGCTGGCGCACACCGACGGTCACGTCGCCCCGCTGGAGGCGATGGCGACGTATAAAAGCGCCGATCCTGCGGTGGCGACCGTGGACGAAAAAGGCAAGGTGACGGCCGTGGCCAAAGGCATGACCACCATCACGATGGAACTGCCCGCCAACAAAGTCCCGCAAGCCAACCCCGACGGCAAACCGTTCACCGCCAGCGTGCTGGTGTTCGTGGGCCTGCCCAACGGCACGCCCCACTTCACCCGCGACGGGAAAATGCTCGTCGAGTACGACCCCAAACGCTCGCGGTTCGTGCGATCCTATTTCATGCTGAATCCTCGCCTGGTGCTGGAGACCCCTGACCTGGCCGGCCTCGTCAAGGACGCGGGCGTCAACACCTGCGAGAGCGGTTTCTTCCACAATCCGGCCGACGGCGGCGGAACCGACAGCCTGGAAAAATACATCGCCAACTGGGACGCCTGGTTCGAGAAAACCCTGGCCTCGCCGCTGCGCGAGCTTGAGATGGGAGGCATCTTCTCCGGCGACGACTGGGTACGGACCCGCAACGAGCTGACGTGGACGGCCAATACGCCCTGGTCGTCCGACCTGGCCAAGCACATCTGGACGAAGCTGCGCGACAGCGGCGTCGCCACCGCCATCGAAATGATGGATGAGGCCAGTTTCCTCGGCCACGGCCCCGCCAACGGCTGGTGGACCCGCCCCGAACACGCCGACGCCGGCATCCCCGCCGACGCCCTCACCAAACTTATCGACGCCATCAAGAGCGTCGAGAATCACACGCCCATCTCCTGGCCGGTGCTTGGATTGGCCAGCCCGGAACACGCCGCGATCTGGATGGGCGACCCGACATTCTGCGATTACACCAGCCAATACTGGACCACCATGGGCTGGCGACGGGCCTACCCCTGGAACACCAGCGGCCCGCAGATGCGGTTCGACCTCAAACGTGTGATGATCGACCGCTTCCCCCTCATGCAGTGGGACCGCCCGCAACTGATGCTCGTCAGCGGGTGCGGCACGTGGTATTTCAAGAAGGCTGAGGGGTTCAAATATCAGCCGGGCGTCGACGTGCCCGTGATCCACACGGCCGCGGCGTCGGAGTGGCAGGCGTCGCAGCCGTATTACGCGGCCATCAGCGGCGGCGCCGGCGTGCGGGTGTACAACAGCGATTTCATGTGGCGGCGAAACCGCGAGCGGGCCGAGGTCGGCAGCCAGGGTCGGCACCAGACCGGCGCCAGCCCGTTCGGCGACGGCAGCGACCGCTGGCACGCCCTGTCGGCCGCGTTCAACCTCATCGGCACGCTCGAACCGTATCTCCTCCAGCCGAAAATGCACGCCGTCGCGCTCGGGCCCGACTTCGACGTCGACGCCCGCCTCGGCAAGGCCAGCCGACTGCTGATGGCCATCAACTGGTCGCAGCGCCCGCGGACCACCGTCGTGGACGTGACGCCCTACGTCTTCCCCGGCGCCGAAACCGTCATCTGCTACCGCGGGCACGGAGGCGATTCCTCCGTGGAACTCCTGCCGCTGCCCGCCGGCAGACAGATCAAACTGACGTTCCAGCCGGGCGAGTTCGTCGCCCTAGTGCTGAAAGGCCCGATCCCGCCTGCCGTTCGACTCGTGCTGCCTCGCGAAATGACCATCACCGGGCCTCTGGAACTCCTCGCCGAAGCCAGCGGTGTCACAGGCGCCAAGGAAATCAAACAGGTGGAGTTTTTCGTCAACGGCAAGTCGATCGGCGCCGCGAAGGAAGCGCCGTTCAAAGCGACCTGGGACGGCAAGACGACGCTCCCTGGTGAGTGGCACGGCCTGAAGGCCGTCGCGACCGACACCGCCGGCCTGACCAGCGAGGCCCGCGCCATGGTCCGCGTCGCGCCGTAACGGAAGCGGCGTTCATCGCGTCGGACACGACCCGCTATCCAGGGCCATCGCATCTAAATTTCCGCGTTTTTTCGCGAAAAGGCTGTAGGCTGTGGGCTGTAGGCTGTAGGGGACATGCCTTTGCGACAGGTTTTTCGTGACGGAAAATCAACCTACAGCCT
>Ga0123353_10001908_pt1 | contig 25646 bp, 21 predicted proteins | sample TergutLab28metaG_3_FD_92763 | JGI IMG/M metagenome (GOLD analysis project Ga0123353, IMG submission 92763) | Labiotermes labralis P3 segment gut microbial communities from Petit-Saut dam, French Guiana - Lab288 P3 | ecosystem: Host-associated > Arthropoda: Insects > Digestive system > Gut ...
GACTACACGGTATCACAACCCAGGCATTACTCTTTCCACCTTAGTTTACAAGTGTTCCTCCATTATTTCATAACCGCCTACCAGACTACACGGTATCACAACCCAGAACACTACAACATAAATCCTTTCATCAAGCACCTCGCTTATCCACTGTCAGTATCGCGCCACAATCTGCCATACTCATGCGTGATCTCCGGCTTCCGCCGCAGCTGACGCGCTTCTGGGATGATGCGAGGTTACCGAGTTTCGGTCCCATCTTCAAGGGTCAATCAGTCCAACTCTTTTTGGACTGCTTGACGCCTGCAGATGGGAATGATGCTGTCAAGAAACGACGGCAACAAACTACCGAGCTACGCAGCACAACAAGTCAGAGAGCAGACTCTTCTTCCATATTGGTATTTCATCCATTACCACAGACGCTACATAATCTCAGCAACTGACAGCGTCGTTAAGTAACACACTATCTTCTCTACCACTGCCGTGAAAACGTGAAGTTCAATTCTGCCCAGGAGTTTGGAGTTCTACGATCAATACGCTGAAAGAGTAAATGGCATCAGGTCCCCCCGCCACCCCCCCCCCCCAAAAAAAATCCTTTTACATGTTTTGCACCGCGCACTGTAATATAATTACACAACATAAACCAACGAAATACTCATTTCCTAAATTAAGATTTTAACTCCCGAGGGTTCACCTTCAGGAAGACGGTTGTATATACAATTACGCTACAATATGTTTTATATGCTAAAATTACAATAACATGTTTTTATAAGATATATAAGCATAAAATATTTGAACTTTTTGAATATATCGATATGAACATAAAACACGGCAGTTAAATCTGTGATATAAAAACTCAAAACATGAGAATATAAAAACCTAAGACGCTGCAATAAAAGTTTTTCAAGAAATGCCACAGTGTCTCAGAAAGTGATATAAAGTGCGATTAGAATACTGTACGTACCATCAGTATAAGCAGTCTAGTAGGTAGTGAATGAAGGAATTACAGTTGTACTTACCACTAATGAAAAATAAGTGCGTATAACATTTAAGCAATGAATGTACTGGGCCCACATGGAGATGGTGGCAATATATACAACGAACGTTACAACGTGGTGACTGGCTGGCACTTGCTGTTTTTAATGGGTTTGATGATTATCAGCTCCGTTTACGGTGACACTCGCACAAACCCTCCACGCCCTACAGACTTTAAAATACGCCACGACCACTGTTTCTCCCTTTTCTATCATTTAACACAACACTTCAGGTGCAGCATGACCCACGCATTTAATAATCGTCAAATTAACAAAAAAAAAATATATACAAAATACGATCTACAGCAGACTGTCTAACGTAATAGATGACTAAGACAACTGCACGTTAACTCCTCACAGGCAAAGTTTCTGCACTACAAATGCAAACAGATTAATGTTATATACGTCAATAATAATCACCGTGACAACCGCATGAAACACACAGAAATAACACACCAGACAGGCAAAACGCCGAGTTTTTAAAGAAGGCAGCGGACAACCGGCGGAGGGTGGGTCATCATGTAGAACTCCATCATTATTCAACCGTCCAAGAATTTTCTTTATTAGAACCCCCCCTACGTTTAGTCGCCTCATTCAAAAAAAAAATACTTAACACCCATCAACAGCTAGTTCAGTGCAAGTCCCGTCTTCTCACCCTCTCTACTTACAATGTAGGACTACTTAACGAAGTTGTCTGACTCAGACAAAATAACGTCGAGAGCTAGTACGGGTAGTGAAAAAATAACTGAAGTATGTTTTAAGTCGAAGTCACGTCTGTCCGCCCGTCTCTGACCTACTTGGCCCATCAGCAGCTATACCAATCGACGGATTTCTTTTAAATTTATATGGGATTTTTTATTCAATGTCTGTAAATTTCGAATTTAAGCCATAATGCCCCATACTGTATGTAGTCCACCTACTTATGCGCACACAATGGCTTCTCATGTATAAGCTGCTAATAACGCTCTATGTAAATACGCTGCAACTAATGTTAACTGCAAAGAACGTCACCCGAAGTTTGTGAACTACAATAAGAACTAGTGCAACTGCAGTATGAACCAGCGTGACCTAGAGTGTGCACTACAGTATGAACTAGTGTGAACTACAGTATGAACTACTAAACTACAGTATGAACCAGCGTCAACTACAGCGTGCACTACTGTATGAACTAGTGTGCACTATAGTACGAACTAGTGCAACTACAGTATGAACCAGCGTGAACTACAGTGTGCACTACAGTATGAACTAATGTGAACTACAGTATGAACTAGTGTGAACTACAGTATGAACCAGCGTGAACTACAGTGTGCACTACAATATGAACTACAGTACGAACTCGCGTGAATTACAGTGTGAACTAGTGCGAAATAAGTATAAAACAACGTGAACTACAATATGAACTAGTTTGAACTACAGTACGAACTAGCGTGAACTACGGTGTGAACTAGTGCGAAATACAGTATGAAATAACATGAACTACAATATGAACTAGTGTGAACTAAGGTGTGAACTAGTGCGAATTACAGTATAAACATGAACTACGATGTGAACTAGTATGAACTGGCGTGTCAACTACCTTATGCACAAGTGCGAACTGCACTATAAACTACACCGTTTCCAGTATTAAATAATCAATGACCGTACAATGAGCTAATTAGATATGGTAAACAAACTAACAGATTACATAAATTATAAAGGTATCTTATATCATAAATATATCGGATGCCTCCTACATGTTTACAATATGATACCTTTATACTTACATGCATCTGTTGGTTTCGTTACCATACAGTTTCCAGTCTTTGTTTCACAATATTCTCCCGCCAATAAAGCGGCCAAACCGGCTCTGGTGCCCAACAAACCTCCTATTCCGTATATACCGAGGGTTCTTTCCCCGGGGGTAAAGCGGCCGACCGAAGCGCTAAGCTGGCTACTGAACAACATCTACGGCCGAGGCGAAGAATGAGCGGAGTTACATCTTCACTCCCTCTTCTCCATTCGCCTTCATGGCGCGCACAGGGACAACTTAATTTTACTTTACTCCTTCTAAAATTACCACCCAAATGGTCTCTTCGTACCTACTACCAAATTTCGATTTTTATTTAGTTTTCTTTCATAACAAAATATGAGATACAGCAGTATTTTAGCAGGCTCTGGTTATGAAACCTGTACGCAAAACAGCCAGTAGCCACACAAAGTTTATATTAAACATTGATTTTTGTTACGTAACGTGGCCAATGTCATTCGCCACAGTTTGGAACGGACTGAGTGCGCAGCGAAGTTTACGAACTGATCTGATACACTGCTGCTTCAGCTACACTAGATTGAACAGTCAACGACAACTGAATGAATGGTGAGGGTTCGACACCCGACAGGAAAAACAAGACAGGCACTGTACGTATAACGTAACACTGAGGCGCATTGGTGTAACCATTGTTGCAGTGGAAAAGCAATTAGTATTACATATTGTGAGTGGGTGTAGTCTTAATTGTCCAGCATGCAATACGCATGCGCCGTATTTTCATTTGTTGCCTGCCCTGCTCTGCTGTATTTTTTGCACATTATTTCATAAACGGCAGGATTTTCGAAAAAAAAGTTACTGAACACGAAATGTGTTTTTATTTCCTCTACAAATTTTGTCCGAAATATTTCTCATTCTAAGAAGAACTGGACGAAATATGATCAAAAATGTATATTCGTCTTAAGGTAAAGTACCCCTTATACTCGTCTGATTTTAATTAAACTAGAATTTTCTGGACAGTTTTTCGAAAAATACTAAAATATCAAATTTCATGAAAATCCGTCTGGTGGGAGCAGAGTGGTCCATGCGGAAAGACGGACGGACGGACTTGACGAAGCTAACAGTCGCTCTTCGCAATTTTGTGAACACGCCTATAAAATATTTCTCTTCACCAGCACGTCCAGACGAATCTGAAGCCCACCCAGACGCCTATCCATCGAATGGTACCGATTTTCTTGGGAATAAAGCAGTCGCGACGTGAATATGACCACTCACCCACCTCCACCTAATAACGCGGCTAAGAATGCGTGGATCTATGTCACCATTCATCCATACGTCATGGCATACTGCTTAACTACATGGAACAAATTTGACTCCTTTTATTAACAGCTACTGGCTAGATGGACTGGATTAGATTCCTGACAGCGGCAGAGTGATTTACCACCACGCCCAAACCAAACCAGCTTCAAGTTTTAATGGGTTCCAACGACTCTTCACCCTTGGTTAACGGCTGAGGCTTGAAGCAGACCACATACCACGAAACAGTGCGGAGGATGAGAGCGAACGTAAAGTTAAACTTCCACAACCCTCTATCTCTTTACAGCGTGGTGTTTCTTACTATTCATTTATGACTCATGGAAAGATGGACGGGGTTGTATTCGCTCAGGGGCAGAAATTTACTTCCTGCTGCCACATCAAATAGGGGCTGCAGCCCAGGGGGGTATTGAGGGTCTTAACCCGGGGCTAACACGGCCGGAACATAAAGTTAACCTTTCACATTCACCTACCGCCAAGGTCAGCAATGGTGGGGTTTAGTTTCCATGCCTCATATGTGTCATAATGGTTCAATATTGGACGGTTTAACGACACTTTTCAAATACGTGAACGGGAGTTTTAAGGCATACTTGCGGGTTGACTGGAAATATGTGAAAGAACGCGTGCGTTATTTGGCCCAATGCTAGGGCACAATCACAGCAATACAAAGACGGCGATAACCACAAAATACCCCAATCGAGTCAATATCCGAACAGAGATTCGGCTTGCAGACCTCTAGAATATGAAGGGATGAGGCAATAGCTTAAAGTCAAAAAACATTACGACAGCCGTACGTTTACTAAGGATCTTTATAACAAAAAGATGTTATTTACGACGAACGGCATGCGTGGGCACATTAGGGTTGTAAGGTTAACTGTATAACGATGTGTTAAAACGCCTTCCGAAGAACAACGTAAGTTACTCGTATAACTGACACGTTTTACCGCTTTTCGTTAACATCACGCGGCCCCGCACAAATTCACACGATATTTCGTAGAAGCATTACCGCCATCCTTAGGACAGAAACTGGCCCAACATCGCACGCACAAGAGCCCGCTACTGATCCCCACCGTGAGCTAGATTAATCCAATCTACACAATCCCATCCTATCTATTTAATAACTATCATAATATTCTCCTCCCGCCGATCGCTATGACTTGCAAGTAGGCCTCTTCAGGTTTTCCTACGAAAACTGTGAATGAGTTCCTGTTTTCTCCAACGCGTGTCAAATGTTCAGCCCATCTAATACTATTTGATGCGAAGAAAAGCACAAGTTATGGATCTCTTCATTGTGAAATTTCTCCAGCCTCGTGTTACTTCCTACCTCTCAGGTCCAAATATTCTCGTCTGTATCCTGCCTCCGAACGTCCTCAATCTATGCTGTCTTAATGCAAGAGACCATATTCTACATCCCTACAAAACAAACTGCAGAATTATAGTTTCAATATTTTAACATTTTTTTTAAGCAGAGACTTCTGAACTAATGGTAGCAAGAACTCTCAGAAATTAACCTGCTCCTAATTTATTCGTAAAAGCAAATTTGATTTGTTAGCATAGCTCAAATCCTACAAAACACCTTACTTACTAAATCACGTACTTACTTACTTACTTACTTACTCCATGCAGCATAGTTCTTCCTTTGACGCTAACCGGTTCTCAGTTAGTCAAGAGATCCTCCGCGTATTATGGAAACCGAAGGCTCAACGCCCAGTTAACAAGTGCACGCCACCTGTCTCTATCCTGAGCCAAATCAATTCAGTCCATGCCCCCATCCCACTTCCTGAAGATCCATCTTAATATTATCCTCCCATCCATGCCTCAGTCTCCCAAGTGGTGTCTTTCCCTCAAGTTTCCCCACCAAAAACCTGTATACACCTCTCCTCTACCCCAAACGTGCTACATGCCCGCCCATCTCATTCTTCTCGATTTCATCACCTAAATAATATTTGGTGAGGAGTACAGATCAGTAAGCTCCTCATTATATAGTTTCTCCACTCCCCTGTTACCTCGTCCCTCTTAGGCCTAAATATTCTCCTCAGCACCCTATTCTCAAACACCCTCAGTCTAAGTTCCTTGCCAAAGTGAGCGACCATGTTTCACACCCACGCAAAACAACGGGAAAAATTACAGTTCTTTGTATCTTAATCTTTATATTTTTGGATAGAAAACTGGAAGATAAAAGACTCTGCACTAAATGACAGTAAGCATTCCGTGACTGCAATCTGCTATTATTTTCTTCCTGAATAGAATTTTGATTCGTTAAGGTTTTTCCCGAATATTTGAACTGTTCCGCCGTTTCAAAGGAACTACTGTCAATCTTTATACGGTAACTTCGTCTGATCTCGAGACATGACCATGTACTTAGTTTTATCAGCATTTACTTCTAGTCCAATCTCCTTCTTAGCAACTACTAAACCTTTCGTGTTTTTCTTAATAATTATGTACGCTTCCGGCCAATATATATTAACATCGTCAGCGTCAACCAGAAGCTGATGTGTACCATTTAATTTCCAGCCATCCCGGTTTACCTGAACCCTCTTCATGTCATACTCTAAAGCAAAGTTGAAAAGAAATTTCGATAAAGCATTTCCGTTTTTTTTTAACCATTCTTAACAGGAAACATGTCAGCCAAATGTTTGCCTACCCGGACTCTGCTACAGGTTTCAGAAATGTATACATGGCGCAATTTGGACAAGCGCATCCACGTCTGTTTAATTATTCAAAAAAATTCTAGAGAGATTATATTGGGCATAAAACTTTATTTCCCTTCACTGTTGAAAAAAAAGTTTCGATTCGATAAACATTTAGAGAGATACGCTCACGTCGCATACAGAAATGCGTGTGTCTTCATGTAAAGTGTCCGTTACTGCTATCTAGTTTTAACCCAAAATGCGATGGTTCGATACATTAATGTTACAATCCCAATATCAAATCTCGTAGGCTATAAACCGATTCAGGGTTTCTTGCTTGGCAGGTAGAGGCGAAGGGAACGATTGTAGATGGCAAAAGGCAGGGATGCCAACGCGTCTGTTAATGGCTGCTCATATAAACAGTTTATATGTAACATTATATCAAATCACACTGCCACATAGGAACATGACGCTTATGTAAATGATATTTTTAACAGTACAGTTCCTACACGACAGAAAACACGATGCGTGGGCGTTAAAAAAAATATTCATTTATTGTTGTGTGTAATAAACGCTGTTCGTTATGTGTGAATCACATGAAACATACAAATATTGTACAATGTGTGGGTAAAATGCAAGGCTTTTGAATGGTACAGTCGGTGATACGTAAAGTGTGGTTTACATTTAAGGAAATAAGCAGAACAAGCATACTGTAGGTGCTGCAATTAGTTTTCCAAATAACAGGCTTTTATCCCCATCAAGAGCACTGAGCTATGCAAAGTAACTAAGCAAAGTATAGTTGCGGAAATTTCCACTGTTATTGAACAACGTTATATCAAATACCAACATGAAGTAGCGACTGTCCCTAATCAGCTGCACATGGAATACAGGATTTCGTTTACTGGTGCGTACATTATCTAACGTCGGCAAAGTGATAATACTTAAACACTTGTGCAGTAAGCAGATGGCTGTCAGTTCGATATCCGGGAAGTGTCCCAGTGCCTACCTCAGCAACATGCCATAAGGATGGTAAGGAGGACAGCGGATATTGCTCCAAGCAGTTGTAACCTGAGCACAGCCAGCAAACTTGACTTACGAATTTGACATTCAGAGGACATTGCATCGTGATATATTCTTACCATAAAAACCAACGAGATGCACTATTTCTCAAATTTATTTTGGTATAGAACTCTACATGTTTCGGACAGGTTTACTGTCCATCATCTGGAGTCTAGTACTGTATGACAAATACTTATTGCTGTGTATACAGTACTAGACTCCTGATGATAGATAGCAAAACTGTCCGAAACATGTAGAGTTTTATACCAAAATAAATTTGAGAAATAGTGCATCTCGTTGGTTTTTATTATAAGAATACTGACTCACGGAGTAACGTCTGTCCTGAATTCGAAAGGAGCCCAGATCTTGTCCAGGACACTGTGATTACCTTCAGTCCTTAAAACCCAGCCCCTCTATCCCCCCCTTCCCAAAATTCACCAGTAAGGATGAAATCCAGACTTGTCCCTGTCCGCGCCATGAAGACATAGAAGAGTTGAGCCATAACTCCATTCTTAAATGGACATGGTGGCTAACATCACGCACCAGCCGCTTTAACCCCGGGAAAATCACCCTCATACCCACTGCACAGGAGGATCGGTGGGCCCCAGAGCAAGTCTAGATATTTTGGAGATGAGAATAATTCCGAGCCCCTGGTACCCAAGAGACAGAAGATTGGATGGTCTTACCGCCGGCACTAACACTTTGAAAATAAAAATCTCTGCATTTTTTGCTGTGTCGTCCAGCTCACCTTCTGGTCACTACGCTAATCGAGATACGCCGTTTCCTCAGGCATCTGAGACTAAGGGTATATCCTTCAGCAATGTGGAAACTTTAATTCGGAAATGGCAGTAACAAACCAAAACGGTATTCAAAAAAATTATGATCAGATAAATTCCGGAATATTTCGTCTTCCCATGTGCTATCCAAAAACGAAAACATAAAATGCATAATCTGTAATTTTAACTGTTGTTTTCTATGGGTGTAAAGTCTGGCCTCTCGAGTTACCAGACGCGTAAGGGAGGAGGCATGGAGGTGCAAAGTGATACATTTACACCTAGACTGAATAATGACTTAAATATTAGTAGTCATCACCACACCTGTTACAGATCAAATGCAGGTGGGTAAGAACGGTGGGTGCCTTGCATACATGCAAAAGATTAAAGGTGCATCAAGAGTTTCGGTCGTAAAATCCAAAACAGAGAGAACAAACGTCTGATTGCGGACAAGAAAACAATATTAAAACACAGCAGGTTAGTGAGACACCTCGGCTATAACGTCATACATTCCGTGGTACCAACTAATTCCCCAAAAGGCACGTGTTTTTCTGCGGTGCTTAGTACAACATACATAAGAGCAACTACCTTGGATATAACGACATTGCCATTCATGAGTTCCAATATAATTTTCCGAGAAATAAGCTATTCTGAGAACTCAGCATCTCCTTGTCCTTTACAAGGCAAGCCGTCTAACCCTTTCAAGCAGCTACGTAAATTCCGGGCCTGGAACTGACGATAGTAACGGTTATTCACTTTGTAGGTAAAGTTTCCCTCTACTTTTCTACTGCTGCAGTTAAAAGGAGACCGGTAGATTGACAACATAACTAAAATCACCAACAAAAGTTTTAATCTTCGAAGAAAATATTACAGTGATCAGAGTAAAAGAAAATTTAAAAAAAAAAACTGACGTGTGTTGGGAATTTGGTCCCGTAAATTCTATGATCCCAACGATTTGGAAAAACAGAATCAAAATTATTAGTGCGTTTGAACAGAACACATTGAGAACAATGCGATTTCGGAAGCCTGAACGAAGTGACGTCGCAAAGGCGCTGCTTATGTGGTTTCAGCAAGAGAGAAGTGAAAAATCTCAGTCAGCGGTCATCTTCTTGTGATAACTTTGTTCTTCCCAAATTTTTATTTTAAGTTACTGTATTGTTTAGGGTCAACCTGTACGGAAATTTACTCTTATAGAACAGTAACTTTTATTTCTTAATTTTCATTGTAATTTAAATTTGAAATAGATCATAGCATTAACATTTAAGCAATATGCCTGCAGGTCTGTATCTTGTCTTAAGACATTTCTCCTTCACTTTCGGCATACACCCCACTTACACCGAAACTCATTTACAACGACACAATTTATTCGCTCCCTGCGGTGACGTTATAACCGAGTTCGACTGTAATCTTTAAATAAAGCAAAACAGGGCACGAGGGCAGAGACTGGATCATAGGATTAAGACAGGGTGGATGCTGGGGGTTTTTGAACACGGAGACGAACCTTCGAGTTCCATGAATACAGGTGAAATTTTGGGGGCAGCTCGGCAACTAAATCTTTTCTAACGGACGACCTGCTCCGTGTTTCACTGTTGCAGACATGGAGAAATATCCGAGCTGACCGCTGGGCAATGTACTCACCAGCACAACATGAGAAAAAGACAGCACCGCTGTCTCTAAAGTGGATATAACTAATTCGCTGGTATTACAATTCGAAGGTTCAACACCGTCAACACAAAAATCCCGTCACTGGATGCCATCCCGTGCCAGTTTCATCACCTCCACAAAAAATTTAAGTTCATGCCGCAACAGGCCATGAAGATCCATAGGGGGCATAGAGATACAGCTGTACGCTTTAACCACGGCGTTAGATGGGGGTGGGTGGTTAACACCACGCCCTGGCTGCTTTACCCCCAGAAGAGAGAGCCGGTACCCCTCGAACGGAAGGCTAGGTGAACCCAAGGACCAGTCCGGACGGGTGCGGAAAACCCCGTCCGCCACCGGTATTCGATCCCCCGGCCGCGCAGCCCTTCGCCAGTCGCTATACCGACTATGCTATCTTGGCCAATCATTTCCACAAAGCACACCATACTTAAGACGTATTTTAATAATGTGAAATTTTAGGTTCTCAAGGCGGGATAAGAAGCCGTGTAGCACGGTACACACTACCAGCTTTTTCAGAGAAACTCCAGTGCATATTGACCAAAATACACAGCTTCACATCCAACGAGAACATTCATACATCGCCGATCCAGGTGTATATTCAAGGATGACATTAAAATTAGCAGCAAATAAATAGGACTGGAGGGTGTGGACTGGATTCATCTGGCTTAGGATAAGGCCGTAAGGCAGGCTGTTGTCAAACGAACGTTAGGATTCCATAAAACGAGGACCATGGAGTTTGCTTGTTAATTACGCGTATGTTCATCAGTGCCATGTCACTCAAACGGTCTGTATTCATGACATCACCAAGCAAAAAATATTACAATCATTTCTTGTGTCCCCACAAGGGCTCTACACAGTCCACTTTTCCACGACCCTTGTTTGAGGTGGGACAGCCCAGTCATCATGCGACCAGGCTAAGGGCTAGACGACCGACGAAACGTGGTTCGAGTCCCAGCAGAAGAGATTTATCTCTTCTCTAAAGCATCCAGTTCGGATACGTGGTCCACCCAGTCATTTATTTAATGTGGACGGTGGGGCTCACTAAAGTGGCAGGGGCGTGAAACCGACAACTTACCCCCATCTATTGTCTGTGACGACAATCGAAACCCGTTCGCCCAGCCCGCGGTCAGTTACTGAGCTAGCCCAGCTCCTTAAAACCATCCCGTGACCTACATTACCTCGCGGACCACACTTTCTGGATGAGCAGAAGCCGACATTCCCAAACATGGGATCTGCCCCAAGCCAAGATTCGCCACACCCAACCCCCACTTGCCGCACAGTTATTTCTCCTGAACCTAAACTCTAAGGCCAATATTTAAATGTATTGATCTGAACCACTCAAGTATGGAGAACACGCGTCTGAATACACGGTACGGTCTGACGAGACAAATATCTAGCAATCAGAACTTACGATGTGCAGAATAACAAAGCGAATATTGATTTTATGACGTGTGATTTACAAATCCGCATCCAAATTAATGCAGCTATACGCAGGGAAACCTGTAATGATGGTCAGTAGTAGCTAACTACCATATACACGTCATGAACAAGATCATTAAACCACTATTCTGACACAGACAAGCGCCATTACTTAACATCTCAGACACGCCAAACGTTATTAAAACACCATAAAACGGACACCATCATCACATAACCAACGCCCACAAACTACAATCACCATACAGAAACGATCATCAACGGTCATCATCATCATCAAGCCACAACATTCTTCAAATCACCAGCATGTTTATACAAATGACAAACTGACATCACGATCACGACAGCACAGAAGTATCACCAAAAACTACTAAATCGTTATATCAGGATTATAAAATTACATAATCAAACCAACGCATCATCACTAAGAGTCGCACACAAACAGCAATCAGCATTTTCGCGAAACAACGACCACCACGGCATAACTACCAAAACTGCGGTCATTGTCATGTGACAGCACAACACCAACATTATACCACAACGCCGTTAACACTTCCGTTCAAACAGGACCAACTTCAGCTATGTCGAATTGACTAGCGAATAGAAACAGCAGTTGAATATTCCAGTCTTCCAGGACGCTGCGCACTGTTGACTGGTAAACAGCAATCAGGTACCTAGTTACCGCCAGATAGTAGCCATTAACCAACCCACACGTCCTAACATCCCAAACCAGAAGCATCCCCAGATTTCCAGCATTTCATGGACCTCGAACGGTCACTGTCATGTTTATAAGAACACGCGTTCGGCCTCTATCCCGAGCCAGATGAATCCAATATGCACATTCCCGTTATATCCCTGTAAAATCAAATTAATACTGTATTTTCTTCCCATCTACACACAGGTCTTCCAAAAAGGTCTCATCCTTCCGTTTCACGAACAAATGTTTTTACATCACCGTTTCACATGTGCTAAGCTTACACGACCCATCCACCTCATTCTTCTTGATTTCAACAAGCAAATATGTTTGGTGAGGAGTGCCAATTATAGAGCTACTAATTAGGTAATTTTCTCTATCATTTCCTGTTCCTCCCTCACAGCTACATTCTTCTCAGCACCCTGTTCTCAACACGCTCACATCCAGTTTAACGCCCATTCAAAGTACAGCTAAAATCACTGTTTCGTGTATCTTAGTCGATAAACATACATAACATCGAAGTGTTCTGATTATGCATATTCTGTGTTTGGTCAGGTACCGGCAACGGCAACTCAGTAGATTCACGGATGAGCTCTAAGACGATCGTTCGAATTACAGTACGGAAGTTTCACTCTGCAAAGTCCAGGCCGCCGGGTATGCGATCCGTACAGAACCACTCGAGTGCCAGGGACTCTATGGCCGTAAATCGGCTCCATCGTGAAGCAGATCACATCCATCTACATGCAGCGTCTATATTAGGAGTTTCCCCTCTACGTCCCCTATACACTTCCACTGCGTGGTGCGTAAGGTACTGGGAAAATTTTAGGCGCAATACACGAAAATTTCCCAAACTGAGGAACAAGGTGGTTTAAAAGTACACGATGTTCCTGTAGAATTTATATTGAATCGCTACACACCAAAATTAAATTTAGCCACGCGTGTGTTAGTAATCGACACCAAAAACCAATTTTCGTGAAAATCTGGTCAGCAGTTTCAATAATGACATGGGAATACGGATGATCATATTTTGCACTTCGTGAAAGATACAGTGGCTAGAATGGAAGGTGTCAATAAAATATTCTGAACCTTCTCAAGCATTAAGGACAGGGAGATGGAGGAAAAAAGGAAGGTAGACGTGGGGGTGGGGGAGTACTGATGGACACTACATTTTGTAATAAGGAAAGAGAAAATTTTAGGGTTTTCGAGGTTGCCTGGCAGCACCCTGCTCATCCTCTTGGTAAAGGCAGACTCGGGGCAAGCCAAATTTTTGGGAGGTGAAGGCGGTAAAGTGGCGGCACACTGTTATCACTATGGAGCAGGCGGAAAAAAATGGAAGTATTTTCTTTTCCTATGCTCCAGATATCCGGAAAAGCACTGATCTGAAGGTTCCCAGACTTCGCCTGCTCGTCCTTCTGTCTACAGCAACTAATTAAAACGAGTACGGAGCATTGGTGGAATGATAATGATACAGGAGAAGAGAGAAGTACTCGGAGAAAACCAGTCCTAGTGTCCCTTTGTCCACTGCAAATCAAAAATGGCCTGTCATGTCTCCTGGGTGTCGCAAATGTACCGTATCAGTAGACACCACACCACTTCCTATACTACAGCAAACACAGTATCCACTACAAAGGTCAATCTGTTAACCGGTTAAGGACGTTTTGGAAAATAATAGTTGTTCATCATGAGTTTCACAGTGGCACACTGCGTAAGCATAATGTAATTTTTTGACGCTTTCGCAAAATTGAGAAAACCAACTATTAAGCTTCGTCATGTTTGTCTGTCCGCCCGTCAACGTGGAACAGCTCGGCTTCCAGTGAACGGAATTTCATGAAATTTGATATTTGAGTACTCTTCGAAAATCTGTGTAGAATGTTCCAGTTTCGTTAAATCTGACAAGAATAACGGGTACTTTACATGAAGACCGATATACACTGATGATCATACCTCGCTCAGTTCTTCTTAAAATGAGAAATGTTTCAGACAAAAGTTGTAGAGAAAATCAAAACACACCTTTTATGTTCAATAACTTTTTTTTAATATCGTGCCGTGTTTCAGATATACGGAAAAACAATGCACAGCCGAACAGGGCACAGTTGACAATATGGCGCAAGCGCAGTGCATGCTGAATAGCTAAGACTAAACGCACACACACACTCAAAACATGTAATATTTATTGCTTTTCCACTGCAACAATGGTCGGACTAAAGCGCTTCAGTTATGCTACAAAGCACTGCCTGTCTTGTGTAGTGTCAGCCAGGTGACATACAATAATAACTGCACTTAACGGTTAAACTACACGAGGGAACATACTGTGGTCTTAGGAGTTACAAAACTGTAGGGGTGCGCATGCTGTACCAACGTTTCAGAAGCACATACCGCCTCCACCTTCAGGGTGACCCGAAAAGGTCGACAATACGGTCCTCTACGTCGCTGGTAGCCACGTACCGAACTACGCAGCTTCATATAGCACAGAGCCGCGGAAACCTTCAATGTCGTACACAGGGCGGTACAAGTCCCTTGACACTGACAAGCAAAATGTTAATGAACTTTACTAGCACACCACTTATACGTACCGACTACATAGAATGTTCAAACTGTCTTCCTTCTACATTAACGCTTCCCATACTGTCTGAAAAAGCAATATATTAGTACAGGATATTATCGCATGCACGGCATGTCTGTCGTTAAACATCGAGTGTCATTTGACTTCAGCGTTACCTTCTACATTAAAATGTAACTGTTCAGTTTCCTGTTTCATACCACTGACCTAATACGGAGCACCTACTCATACTGACTGAAGAGTATGACGTTGACCTTGGAGGTTGTTTGCGCTGTGGAAAGCCGACCGTCCCTTATTTGTGATCAGTAACCAATATATGGCGATTAAAACATACTGCGCAGAAGTGCAGTCATGTCTTGTGCGTGTGAGATAATTTGTTTTCTGTAGTGTTCTATATGGTTACAGCTGTGCATACATTTGACTGCGGGTTTATTATAAACGAAACACCTAACAAATTGCGACCGGTGGAAAGACAAAACGTTTCTGACAAGATCTAAATGTGTTCCCACGACCATCTTCGCAAGTGTTAAGGGACTCTACCCACTGTGCAGGTCAAATACATTATGTGGAGTAAGGGACAGTACACATCTTACGAAATGCATTCAGCCCATATGTAAGGTAACAACAGCTCTTAACAACCAAGAAAGGTTTTTTAATAAGCTTCGAGTACGCACACCGAATCTTATGTTTTTATTACACGAGTGGACTTCAATATGCGAGTTCTTAGGTTTTCCAAGCGGTGTAAATGAGGTCTTCGTTCTTCTGGGATGTGACACTGCGTCACTGGCCAAGGCGTGGCTACCATGTAAAAGAAAATGCAAAGCACAGAGGCCCACCAAAACATACTTGTAATTACTGTTCGTACACTAACTGGACACCACTCATGATACCATTCCGGCTAATTCGAGGGCATTCGCGAGAACTCAAACGCGCCAACAAGATTTAAATAAACAGCCTCATTTACAAACCCAGCCCACTTATGGAAATTTTATAAAATGCTGTCATGTACCTCACAGATATAACAAGGCCCATCGGTAAGCTTTGCATAAGGGCCCAAAAATCCTAGCTACCTCAGTGGTCACAAGGTAATCGATCCGCGACCTTGCGGCCTCATATTCGACGGTCGAAATGGAGCGTCACATACAAACTTCAGTTTCTTAATTTCAGTGCTGCTCCTTCTTTACATTTTTAGTTACCGAACAAATGCGAGATGGACAGGTAAAGCAACCACATCCCGGGAGAAAAGAAAGTCCCTCGTCTAGCACAGCAAACATAAATCACTGTGCATGTGATCGGTCCGTACAACACGACAATCGGAGTGAAGGTCGTGACTTGATGTCATGAGCAACTGACAGCGCCAGCATCAGCGGTGGTTCAGTTTGCGGCCCCAAACGGTGACGAAATGTGGGGGACATCTGCCGCAGGATTCGCGGAAGGAACACGTCATATCGCTGCAGTTTCAACGCGTGGACACGGTATGGTACATACACAGTTTGCAAACATCTCTTGCAAAGGATGGTGTGTGAAGACAGTGGTCGCAAAGAACTGTCCGCTAGTGAAGAAATGTCTTTTCTATTGCTAGCATCGTGATCTAGCAGGGGGATATTATGAAATCCCTTCCGGAAACGCAGAGCTCAGTCCCCACCTGTAAGTGAAACCCAAAACAAAGCAGGAGTGCCACGTTAAACAGTCCAACCATGCAATTAAATAATTTTAACAACAGGCAACGTACGTATAAACTGTAATAACATCGTGGCGCGTTCGCGTAACCACTGTTGCCGTGGAAAAGCAATATGTATTACACATTCGGTGTGTGTGTGTGTGTGTGTGTGTCTGTGTCTGTGTCTGTCTGTAGCCTTAGTTATCCGTCATGCAAAGCGCATGCGCTGTCGTATTATACTGTCATTTGTGACCTATCCCTCAGGCTATACCACATTTTTCCACGTTATCTCATAAAAGCAAGATTTTCTGGAAAAAAAAAAGTATTGAACACAAAATATGTGTTTTGATTTTCACATCTTCTGTTTGTAACATTTCTCATTCTAAGAAACACTTTGAGATGTCATAAAAGCATGAAGGTATTCCTGTAAAATATCAGTTATTCTTGTCAGATTTTAAAATAACTTCTATTTTTTTCCGGCAGATTTTCGAAAAAAAAAACCTAAACACAAAATGTCATGACAATACGTCCAGTGGGAGCGGAGTTGTTCCTTGTGGACGGGCAGACAGACATGGCGAAGCTGCTAGTCGCTTTTCGTTATTTCGCTATCGCGCCTAAAATGAGACAAATGAAATTCAACATGAATGGTTCACGATTCTGATACAACAAAACAAAACTCTTATTGAAAAGCTGACAGTTGCGTGTCTAGTAAAAACGTTACCAGATTTTATGGAACCCAAAGCTTCATTACCGCGTTCACCTGAACTCGCCAATGGTCCCTATCCTTAGCCATTTGAATTCAATCCACGCCCTCCTTATTTCGGTCAGAACCACTTAATGACATTCTAACAACTGTACCTAGATCTTGCAAGTGGTCCTTTCCTTTAGTTTTTCCTACCGACATGTGGCATTAATTTTTCATGTCTTCCATGCATGCCAAAAGCCCTACCATCTCACCCTCCGTCATTTGTTCATCCTAATACCTGTAGTACTGAGAGCAGTCCCTCATTAAGTTTCTCCATCCTCATGCCACTTCGTCATTCTTACAAACCGCGCAATGATCCCGACGGGGCCAATTGGGCGTACTTGGCGCAATGTGGGGGGGGGGGGGACTGCTCGACCGCTACTGGTGGGGGCGGGGGACTATTTTTCTTCTTCTTCTTCTACTACTATTACTCCCCAGACTTAAAAATTCAAGCATTTCGAGTAGCGTGTAATCAGCGCTTGCTCTGTGAGAATGCTTTCTGGATGGATAGTAGCAACTCGTCAATCGCCACGAAATCTTACGCATGCGCATCTATTGCATTCATAGTAAGAATCATCTCGTGGTCGGTGGGCAGCATTCTCCCCCGCGCCCTGTGCTAACGTTAAAGCTGTCTGTGCTTAACTCGACCCCATGTCATGAAGTTGTAAAGGAAATCGGACGTAGACCTACAGATCCACGCATTGTTAAGCCCAGCACTAGACGGCGAAAGTGGCCTGCTTCGCGCAACGCCGCTTTGCCTCCACGAGAAACAGAAGTACAGTATTCAACGGATACAGGGCTGACAGGACCCCTACAGCCGGCTTTAACGGTGAGGGTAAGACAAATATCTCCGTCTTGGCTCGAATACATCCGGATTTCCCGGTCGTCCAGCTCGTATCCCAGTTACTATACTGAGTGAGATACAGACATCCACATCTGTGTTCCTCCATTAATGCAACAGCCCACAGCACAGTGAATAACCCCGAGTACTACTACCTGTCTTGCAGGCTCATAAAACACCTGGGGGAAATCAAACTGATGTTACTCTCACCGCGACTGCTAAAACATACTGGCAATGAAGATGGTCTTTCTTCTGCAGTGTTCACACTATCAAATATTATGTCAGTAGCTGATTTATATCACATAAAATCGAAACACAGTCAGGCGTATGCGTCGTTGTGAAAGTATACTTGAGGTGAAGGGTCAGCTTCACGCGCCGGCCGCTTTACACCAGGGTAAAAAAGGCTTCGGTGCCCAATGAACACTGTGCACCATGACACCGTACATGAGAACCCGGTCGCCCATCCCCTAATATAGACAATACACTGAGCTAGCTAACACGGCATCTCCGCACTTATATGCAGCCACTCCCTTCTACGTCTTCATGGCGCGCCGTTTAAGACCCGAGACAGCTTTGCCGTAACTTTAACAGACATCGTGTGGTCTGATATGTGGTTACTGACGTCTCTTTGAAATATGGTCTTTCCACCTTCACTTATACCATGACGACGGAAGTTGTATCTTTATTCAACATTCCGTAGTGTGTCTTAAGACAGGTCCACAACCTCTTCCTAAGCGAGTTCCCCACATAGCGCCGTCTGGTGCGTCATCTTTCAATTTCCATTATCCTCTCGTTTCCTTAACACAATCCAGTAGATGTTTACGTCTTCTTCCTTGTCTTCCCGTCACTTCTACCCCTCTATCTTTCCGTCAATAAAGTGTTTTAGAAGGCAGTTCCCACGCAAGATGTGATCAATCCATTTAGCCTTACTTCTTTTTACTGTGTGTAGGATATTCCTCTCCTCCTTGACTCTATGTAATACTTCATTTCTACATTCCTCCGAAATGTAGACAATCAACTACCATACTATGTGGTGTAATATATAACAAGCCCACAATATAAAGAACTTCTTGACAAAAGTCTCCAGATCCAAAGGTTGTAACAATGCATTCACGTTACAAAAAAAAACACAGTAAAAATTCAGTTCAAAAAATCAGGGCACAGCAGAACTTGATTTGCAAGTCTATCAGGAGCAACGAGGGGAAGCTACCCTGTCTAGTCAAACAAGGTAAAACAATACAAGAACTCCTAATAACAGCTATAAATGCTTGTAAGGTGTAATTTAATTCGATAAACCATTGCAGTTCAACAAGCCGACACTGTGTGAAACACTAAAACCGCGGCATGACGCACGCGTGCAGTTTTCATTATGCTCTCACTCCCACTGCTGACCGTTCAAATGAAGGAGTATAGGGGACAATGAAACAATATCCACGTATTCAGACATCGGCACTGAAGAACGGTGAATGCTAACTTCATGCTCCAACTGCTGTATCCAGAGGGAAGGAAGCACTGATAGCCAAAGGATGTATGCTGCTGGGCCCAGAGCCAGTGTGGATACAGTAGCAATAGGAGCAGCAGCAAAAAGAATATCCCGTAGAATACATGACCTTTTGAAGCCTCGGTCACATAAACCATTATTTAAAAATGTAGTTCTACCTTCTCAATCAACATACTTCGGCGCGACTTCAGTCTTCCACTACGGTGTAGCTGGTGTCTTCGCTCTTCTGATATGTTGCACGGCACAGGTTGGTAGTTGGTTACCGACGTTTCGGAACAATATACCGACCCCATCTTCAAGGGTCAAGCGGCCACAGAAGAAGGCCCTGAAAACCATTTAAGATGGGGCCGACGTCCCGAAACGTCGGTAACCAACCATTAGCCTACGCTGTGCAACATTCCAGAAGAACGAAGACCAAACTTCAGCTCCATTACAAAGACCAACTGGTTTTTACCGTTCAGGCAGACTTGTACGAATCGAAGTAGGCACACAACTAGTGTTTGACAGGTGTGATACAATGGAGATGAAATGCGTTCTCAAGGTGGTGATAATGAAGTGGTGGTCTTCTGCGTTACAATACCATGTAGTTTTGTAGATTTTACTAACTATACAAAGAATCCTGCCACCTCCGGCTTAAATAATACCACTTATGTTTCAACCCCCACACATCGGCAGCACGTTCCCATTAACAAGTCTACATTAGAAACCACCTACTAGACCACAGAGCACACAATCCTGACAGACCACTAACTATTCCCAAGGGTATGGCACAGTGTTTCCCAACCAGAGTTCTGCGGAAGACTACAGTTCCTTAAACGTTAGGGGCTCCGCAAAAAATCGTGGAATAAAAAATAATTTTGAAACACCGCGAAAAAATCCAGATATACCTCGAAATATCGAGTAGTAGCAGTACTGTAGCTACCTCCGTATCTGATACTTTGACATGTAATACTGGATTAAACACAAGAAAGGTAGGAAGTACAAGCTGCCATATACACAGCAGCTCTTTACACATACATTTTTTGACAATAACAATTTCAGTCCCCGCTAGCAACTTTTTCTGGCCTGCAGAGATTTTCGTACGTAGCGGTTCGCCGGGACAGGAAAAATTATTTCATGGGTTCCTCCCCTTCAAAAAGTTGGAAAACACTGGTCTAGCTAGTACAACAGACAGACTGGAACTCAAGTCACACGTCCCTGACAAAGGTCTTTCCAGACATTACCCACATTTTGTGGAGCAATGACTCTGAAACCAAGACAGACATTCTCACATGTTTGGCTATGGAATAGTAAATACTTGTAACTAAGCAGCTATAGACCAGATGTCCGTCCGTTCATGTATGAATGCCTGTCAATTAGCACAGACGTGAGAAGTGTCAATAACTGGCACACTGTTACAGTAATTGTACAGCAGTGTAAGCTAAAATGATTATATAATTAAGATGGAATGCTACACAAGGACTGAGTCGAACCTGTCCACACTCACCTAAAAAAGGATATTACTCTTTGGCATAACAAGAAGTTAGGAAGTGTAGGCATATGATATTATGGTATGTTTACTCTTCTCTAAAATTTAATTTAAATTATGAAGATATAAACTGTACAATAAGATAAGGTACCTCATATTCTGAAATACCGGTTATTGATCATTTATCACACACTAGATCATGCTTCCTGTGTTTTTCTTAACAATTAAATATCATCTCTCACTTTCAACTTCGCTATCTCATGCTGATGCCCATAAATCAAAAATGTAAATCTAGCATTCTGGATAGTGTTTGGCCATAACCAAGCAACAGTGGTGATAAAATATAAACAGGCATGTATGCAGAGCAGGAATTTGAAGGCTCAGGTGTACAAAAAAAATGCATATAGTTATTCACTTACATTGGTCATTAAAACTGCCTATCTAAATGAAAAATGCAAAAGCTTGGCAATTTTTGCATAAAATTCACAAGTATCACATGTCATAAAAATCTGCTCAGAGCTTCTCCACTTGTTACATATATACAGAGACAGATAGGCAGGTTGAATTTTACATGCATTCTGCAGGGAATCAAAGGCCCAGAAGACAGGATTTGTATCACACTTTATGTCCCACTTGCATCTGTCAAGTGCAGTTTCTTAGTGATTCCCTTCTTCTGAGACATGACGTTGTGTCACAGGGTAAATGGATCTTGCTTTCCTGCAAAATGTCAGATTGTGACTGCCCTGTGACACGACATTATATCGCAGAACATCATTCCCAAAACTCACAATTTTTTTACATCACTTCATAAACTCACTCGCAGGCACCAGAACACAAAAGGTAATACCACAACTTTACAATGGATATAATCCTGAGCCACTTCCATTCACCTCCTTTCCCCCCAAGTTTCCCCAAAGACCCATCTCACTAATTAAGTAGCTCTCTGGCACAACAACCCACAGTTTCAACACTGTTAACATGAAAGTGCCGCAGCAGACACAATCCTGAACCAGTTCCATCCACCTCCTATCCTCATACACATGCATCTCTATAAACCATCTTGCTAATTAACTAAATCTTTGGTACCAGCAGCCAAAGATTCAAAGACACTAATAATGCAAACCATTAGTGGACACAAACCTATAGCACCCCTCATCCAAACAATCCATTTCCTTCCAAATATGAAATAAATTCAAGTATATTTCGGACACCTAAACTGCTCTTGGGCACAGACACCTGAATTATCTCTCATCTTCATTAATGGTTTAGGGCAACAGTCTCAAACTCAAAACAGTACACAGGCCAAACAATTCTGAAAAGTAAAATGGACCATACATCATTTTTTGCAATAAAATGGACAATATTTTCATTAAAAATAAGAAGATAATTATGAATACTTCATACTTTTAATAGCATAATCAAAAAACGTTACAATTACTGAATTTAAACCCCAATGAATTTTTACCACATTTTTACCATCCAGGAACATCAAATGTTCAGCCATTAGGCCTGTGACAAAAAAATACTTTAAATTTTTGGCAATGAGCTGGGACACATTATACAATTCAAATAAGATCAGTGAAATTAACTAACGGGCTGCATGCTTCAGACACCTGGCTTAGGCCACTGTGGACCTGCACACACACACATACATACATACAGAATGAAGAAAAATGCACGGCCAAGTCTAGAAAAGGTTAACCTACACCATACTACAAGAAAAAATATTACATGAACATAGGCCATCTGAAGTGTGTTTTCCAAGTTACGGCCTCTTGAAAATTAAAGAAAATGTTTGAAGTGTCCATCTTGCGTATTCATGAAGATGATATGCAACTTGCAGCAGTTGTAACTTTCACACAGTGACAACAAAGGAAAGCAGCAGGCAGTCTCTGTGTAGCAATCTAATACCAGTTTGTGTATTCTGCTTGAAGCATCAAACTGGTGAAATGGCTGAGTACACTTATACAAAATGACCAACATGCATCTGATCTCAGTAACTGGCCAACTTAATGCACAAATTCTTGTTTTATAATAAACTTATTACAAAACAAGAATTTGTGCATTAAGTTGGCCAGTTACTAAGATTATACTGAGATGCATGGTCAACAAAACATAAAAAAAATGCATCTAATGTTTGGCAGAGCTTATGGCAGTGAACATGACACATGTCATATGTACCAAGAACATTTTTCACAGACCAAAAAACGTTTTTCACCACTGATAAATGGCTTAGAGAAAATAGTACAATTAATTTGCAAATGACCACTGGTGTACACAAACAACATTCAAACATCTCAGCTCTGCAAGTCCAGAGACAAGCACAAGAACAGCCACATGAGAGAGATCCACAGGACACACTGTTGCAGAAGTCACCCATAGAGCTTCTCTACCCCTACCAACTCTAAAGACTACAGGGACTTCAGCCAATTGATTACGTACCACAAAGCACATTTCACAAGCCGTTTTTTTGAAAATGTGTTCGTAATCCTGCACTTGCATCTTTCATTTTATTTGCTGATGAGGCACACTTTTCAAGATATGGAATAATCAAATTCCATAAACAGCATGCATGTGCAAATGAAAAACACATGGAACCTCACACTCCAGGCACCAGCAACAATTTTCTCTAAATTTATGGCCATGAACTGCAGCAGACAGACTTCTGGTATCATACTACCTTCCACCACATAAGAATGAGGCTGTTTACCACAATTTCCTACAAAAAGGCCTTTCCAAAGCTGTTGCAATATGTGGACCTGAAGACTAGGATTAATTCTGGATCATGCATGGTTGCGCTCCACCACATTTTCTTCTTGCAATTTGGGAATTCTTGTCCAACTTTCCAGAACAACAGATAGAACGAGGTGAACCAACAGCATGGCCTGCTCATTTTCCTTATTTAAAACCCCCTATATTTTTATCTCTGTGGACACCTAAAGCCTACCAAACACACTACACTTATTCCGTAAAACATAATGCAAGTTTCTTTAAAATCAAGTTGTCCCTTTATATGTATGCTACATATTTCAGCTATTTCTCAGGCCATCATCAGGCATGTCAATACAAAAATCTTACAGAGGGAGATAAAACACAATAAAATCTAAGGGGCCCCTTGTTTAAAGTAATCTGCTTTTTTTGTAATACAGATAATAAGAACATATATTCAAAGCAAGAAAATGAAAAAAGATACCATGCCACATCGAATATAATACACAAAGCATAGAAGAAAACCTCTCACTACAACAGATGAGAGCCTAAAGTCAATAGTAATCCTTATATATATATATATATAAAAGGTAAAGCATTCCCATTACAGGCCTGGACAGGCCCGTAGGGTTCCAGGAGGGTGAGGCTCCCAGATTTCAAGACAATCGGCACATGAAGATAGTAAGGTTGTCAGCCCTATGCACCGGCCGCCTTTACCCCAAGAAATATTCCTGGTACTCATTTCTGTTGGAGGCTGAGTCAAACCCAGGGCCATAGCACAGATGGAAGGATTATGTCAATGAAAAATTCTAATGACACCATCAGGAATCGAATCTGTGACCTTCTGGCTTGTAGCACAGTGCCTCAACCAACTGCACCACCACGTGCCCATATATATATATATATATATATATACACACACATTTTTAAGGATAATTTATGTTTTATACTTTACATTTTATACATTTTTACATGCTATATTTTAACATTATAAGCAAAAAGAGACTATAAATAACAGGCTCCTTAGATTTTATTAAGGGCCAAAACATGTAGCATATATGTAAAGGCACAATTCGATTTTATATAAACCTGTGTTGTGTTCAACAGAAAAAGTGTAGTTTATTTGGTAGTTAACACAGTAGGATGGCTTCCATTAAGATGTAAAATCTACTGTTCATGCTACAGAAATCAATGACATCCAGGACTTGAAACAATGAATATGAAATGGATTTGAGGTAATTCTTACAGCACCTGAAACTTTCCAGCGAGTCAGGTAATCTCTATTCAGACATGCAACATCTTGTGTTACAGCTCACGTTGGACACTTGGAGCATTTACTTTTGCCTTCAGGAGGCCATAACACAGATGGGATGTTTCAGAAGGCCTACATTCATAAACAAGTTTTTTACTACATTGTGCTGTAGATTGACCTTCTGCAGGATTGGCCATGCATTTTTCACTCAACTGTATGTACACACATAATTCACACACACACACACACACACAGAATAATGAATTCTTAAGTTGTAATACGACACTATTATGCGTACACACAAAAAGGCATGAAATGCAGTTTAACTGATTTGGAAAATTTCTTCACTTCCCAAAAATTATGTTGGTAATATTACTACTTACACACTTTTCTGCAAGAGCTGCCAACAGATCTTAGAGTTTTGGAGGGCACACCATATTTCTGAGGTTTCAGTCTGAGTAACAGTACAGATTATTATGCTCTTCTGGCAAATTTCTGTTCTGACCATTTGTATAGTGGCTAAAGTAAAGGAAATGCACATACCCTACACACACACACACACACACACA
>Ga0123353_10001910_pt1 | contig 25624 bp, 23 predicted proteins | sample TergutLab28metaG_3_FD_92763 | JGI IMG/M metagenome (GOLD analysis project Ga0123353, IMG submission 92763) | Labiotermes labralis P3 segment gut microbial communities from Petit-Saut dam, French Guiana - Lab288 P3 | ecosystem: Host-associated > Arthropoda: Insects > Digestive system > Gut ...
ACGTGTACTGGCAGGTTCCCGAACTGAGAGGTTTCGAGAGATTCTGCATCGGCAGGAAAGTGACCGAGCTGAACCAGATAACCGCAAGGCTTTGCGGTGTCTGTCCCGGTGCGCACCACCTGGCAGCGACGAAAGCGATCGACGGATGCTACGGTACAAAACCGACGGACACGGCGTTCATGATACGTGACCTGTTCTACAACGCGCACTTCGTGCACAGCCACATAGCGCACTTCTATGCGCTGGCATCGCCCGATTTCGTATTGGGGCCGGCATCTCCGGCAGCGTCAAGGAACGTACTCGGAGTGGTGGGCGCGGTCGGTCTGGAACTGGGAAGCGCGGTGCTCAAGGCACGTTCGCAGGCACAGAAGATCCAGGCGATGCTCGGAGGCAAGGCGACACACCCGTTGCTCGGCGTTCCCGGAGGCGTATCGATACCGGTCAGTAAAGAAGGCCAGAAAGAGATAATCTCGATGGCGGAGAACCTTGTGGACTTTGCAAAGACATCGCTGAACGTCTTTACGGACGTGGTCCTGAAGAACAAGGATTACGTGGATATCATTACGAATCCGGATCTCTACTATCATGAGACATACTACATGGGAACGGTCAATAAGGACAACAAAGCGGAGTTCCACAACGGACAGATAAAAGTTGTCGATCAAAAGGGATCGGAGTTCCTGAGGTATGATGCCAACGATTATCTGGATCACATCGCCGAAGCGGTGGAGCCGTGGTCGTACGAGAAGTTCCCGTACTTGAAGAAGATAGGGTACAAAGGTCTCGTCGACGGTCCGGAGAGCGGAATGTACCGCGCAACGCCGCTTTCGAGGCTGAACGTTGCCGACGGATTCACGACACCGTACGCTCAGGAGAAGTACCTGGAATACCGCGGTTTCTTCAAAGACCTCGGAGTCACGGGACCGATACACTTCACCCTGGCAACGCACTGGGCAAGGATACTCGAAATGATCTATGCGGCCGAACGCTGTCTGGAGAATGCGCAGAACAAAGATCTGTGCACGGGCGACATAAAACAGAAGGACATCACGCCCGGAGGGCGCGGAGTGGGATGCATCGAAGCACCGAGAGGTACGCTTACGCATGACTACACATGCGACGATAACGGTATCGTAACGGCATGTAACATGGTCGTCGGAACAACGAACAACAACGGTTCGATGAACATGTCCGTCGCAAAGGTCGCGAAAGCACTGATCAAGAACTTCGAAGTATCTCCCGGACTTCTGAACATGGTGGAGATGGCCTTCCGTGCATACGACCCGTGCAACTCGTGCGCAACGCACAGTCTGCCCGGACAGATGCCGCTCAAGGTCACGCTCAGAAACCAAGACGGTTCAGTGTACGACGTTGTGTCACGCAACTAAACATTTCGGGAGGGGCAACCCTCCCTTCCATTTTTACGAATAAGCTCGTATCCGACGTGCGTCAGCGTTCGCGCCCTTTCACGAGAAGATCTTTTCGAACGCCGAGATATATACCGTCAAGAAGGAATATCTTCGCATTGTCAATATCCACCATGTCGGAATTCATCACCGGCCCGAGAAATTTTTCTCCGTTCACATTCACCGGCGATCCTCCGAGAAGGCGGTTGAAAGAAGGGATCATCAGCAACTCATCGGGGCGTTCCAAATAATTGCCGGGTTCGTTGTTGAACGGCACTCTCATCCAACACGGTTCCGTTGTTCTCTTACCGATACCGTCTTTGAACATCACCGTCGGATGGTTGTGGGCCATTATCAATGTCTTTGAAGCCATGACCTCGGCAGAGGGCCATGTGTGCCCGTGCACCATTCCGACATCTCCGATCCTAAGTCCGGAGGAAGGATGGATGTTCACATGTTTCGGTAAAAATTCATCTATCTGAGTATCATGGTTTCCGATGACCACGTCCACGCGGTCAAAATGTTCGAGCATCGCCTGAAAGAATTCCGGTATCTCCGCATACTCCTGTTCCGTGGACCCGGGAACCGAATCTTTAACGTCTCCGAGCACTATCAATCGGGCGGCATCATCGGATATGCCGAGAAGGTCATCTTTCATAACCATCGTCCTTGAAGGAAGATGGAATCCTTTACGACTCAGATGGCTCTCAACACCGATATGAAGATCTCCGATGACGACGGCATTATCAACACGTAATGCAGGATGTCCGTATATCGGCTGTATGTCCACGATATCACCCTTTCAGGTGGTCTTTCAGAACTTCGGGTATCATATCGATGACATCGGTGGCTATCATCCCGTATGATTTCTCGCTGAACGCTTTTTCGCCGGCGGATCCGCAGATAAATGCTCCGAGACAGGCGGCATTGAATGTGTTCATTCCTTTCGATAAAAGGCCCGCGACTATTCCGGAAAGGACATCTCCGGTGCCGCCGACGGTCATCGCCGGTGTCCCCGTTCGATTCAGTCTTATGTTTTTGTTCTGCGCTATTTTATCAACGGAACCTTTCAGCAGAATCGTCACATTTCTTTCTTCGGAGATCTCCGCGATACGGTCGCCGTTGCATTCTCCCGAGAATGTCTCAAATTCTTTACGATGAGGTGTAATTATGACATTGTCGGGAATACGTGATAAAGAAGATATTGCGGTTATTCCGTCGGCATCCGCCGTCATCGGTCTTTCACACGCGTTCATAAATTTACGGACGGCGGTCATTGTTCTTTCATCGGTCCCGAGGCCGGGGCCGATCAGAACCGCATCGACTTTATCGGAAAGCTCCAAAAGATACGGAACGTCATTTTCCGTAAGGATGTCGTCGGACGTACGATGCATTATGAACGTCGGTGTCATCGATGCGATGTGATCGAAGCTCGATCTCGGCGCGGCAATACGAACGATATCACTGCCGACTCTCAAGGCGGCCATGGCGGCCATTGCCGGTGCGCCTATGTACGGTCCGCCACCGATCACGAGAAGGCGCCCGTTGTCTCCTTTATGCGAATCCTTCTTCGGTACGGGATATCGCAACATATCTCCCGGACCTACGACACGTGATGCATCATCCGGTATTCCTATATCTGCAACGATGATCCTTCCGCAGTTCATTTCATTCATGTTTTCTTTGACATCGTGAAACGTGATCGTGATATCCGGAATAAGATGATCATCCGTACCGAACCCCGTCGGAACATCGGCCGATACGATCGTTCCTTTGAATTCTTTCAGCACTTTTGAATATTTGATATAAACCTCATCCAACGGAGCCCTGACACCGGTGCCCAGGGCACAGTCGACGATAACGTCATATTCATTCACGGATACGTCGGCAAACAGCATCGGTCTTTTGCGGAGCAGATCGAACTGACGTTTGGCGGCATCCGTCTTAATTTTATCGGACGGGAACAGCAGGGCAACATCCGCCCTTCTGCCGAAACGTTTTGCGCATGCGAAACCGTCGCCGCCGTTGTTGCCCGTACCGCATACGATAAGTATCTTCTTTCCGGCAAATTCCTTTGAAACAACATCGAAAAGAGCGGCACCCGCATTATCCATCAGCGTGCTGACAGGAATGCCGAGCGATTCGCAATTCCTGTCAAGAATCATGGATTCCGGCAACGACATCATATTCGATAATAAGATTGATAATAATTAAATGTGCACGCGTTCATTGGTTTTCCACGAGGCATTTTCCCACTTTCACAAGAAGTTCCGATTTTTTCATCTTGCTTTTCTCAACGCGCACGCATCCGCGTTTTTCTCTCCAATTTGCGGGATAGGCGGCATCATCGAATATCTCGTATTCAAGATCAAGTATCGCCGCCGCTTTCGCGATTATGTCCAAGCTCGGTTCTTTGACGCACAGTTCTTTCGGAACTTTACGACCTTCGGAACGTTTGCGACCCGATTCAAAATATTCGGGCCACAACACTACCGCGTTGTCCTTGTCGTATGTCATGTTCACTCAAGCAGGACCGCATTGACCGCTCCGTCCTGCCCCGGGCGGGACGTGATGACGGCATCTCCGATCTCTGTTTTTATGGTTGCCCCTTTGTTGAGGAGATTACGCTGAACGTAGTTGGGATCGGCAGGGTTCGTTTTGACGCCCTGTATCTTAACCTTCGTGACCTTGTTCGTTTTCTTGTCAACGACATTGGCATATTCCGCAGCGAGCACTCTGACCTTTATGTTCCCGCCCGCGGTACGGTACATCTTAAGACTTTGAGTACCTACTCTCGCGAACTGCTTCTCGGTACCGATCTCAAACCTTCTCTTGCTCTTGCTGGAGATCAACCTTCCTCCAGACGGTTTCCTCCTTGATTTACCCTGCCAAAGTGCCATGTTATTCGAACGACCAAAGAAGATAGCCTATTTAAAACTTTTTAACTTTTGATTTTTCTGAACCTTTGTGTGAAATATGAAGTTTTATATGCATTCGACCTCATTTTAACAGTTGCATTTAAATACGGATGGCGTAATAGTTGTTAACATTGCTTTATAGGAAGGAGAATTTGAAGCAAAAAAGGTGTAGCGCACGGGAACGGACGGGTCCGCGGAGGACGACCGTCCGCCGCATAAGGTAACGATGTATGCGGGCTCCGCTTCTCATTTTCTTCTTGTGCGGCAACAGCTGGCGCGTGCAATTGCCTCCGCACGCGTCAGCAATTCATATATAATTTGGTATCGATACTCTTTTGCCGCATTTAACGGGGGTGCATTCAATGAGGCTTATCGGGGCCAGGATCAGAGGATACAAGAGCATAAAGGATACGGGTTATTTTGATATAGAGAAGACGAAGACGATATTCGTCGGCCCCAATGAAGCCGGGAAGACGGCGATCTTTCAGGCACTCCAGCACCTGAATCCCGCATCCGGTGTGATGCCGTTCAATCCGCTCAGAGATTATCCGCGTTCGGATTACGATCGCGACATTGTCAGAAAAACGATGGATCCCTCGTCATTCACGGTGGTCGAATGTCATTTCTCTCTTGAGCAGTCGGACATCGAACTGCTTCCGAAAGGGTTCGAGAATGCCGTGTACGTTGCGGGAAGACGTCTTGACAACTCCGGTTGGCACAGGATCGACGGAGGGCCGGGACAATTGATGTTCACCGACATGGAAAGCGACCTTGATCGGCTCAGCGCGCACATGGACAGGAATTTCAGGAAAGAGGAGCCGTCGGCCGCGGATGACGATCTGCCGAGCAACAGATTGGTAGACGTGCTCGGAACGATGAACACGGGAGAAAGGATAGACGGCACCCTTTCAAAAAAGTTATTGCAGTGGATGAAGGAGAACATAATCCGTGTGGAAGAGGGCGGAGCCGAAGAAGAAAGATACAAAAAAATGAAAGACCGGCTGCTGAGCGTTGAATTGGCGGATACATCGCTGGAAATCTGCCGCTCGCTTTTGCCCAAATTCATGCTGTACAGCAATTATCTGAAAGTGCGACCGTCGATCCATCTGGGAAAGATGGCGGAAAGAGTGGAAAAGGATCTTGTGGAAGATCCGGAATACGATTACGGGAACAAATGCTTCCTCAAGTTCCTGGGATTCTCGGCAAGGGAGCTGTCCATGACGGGCGAGGTAAGTAAAACGGAAGTGGAGACGGACGAAGACCTGAGAGAGTACATGGACCGCCTCGATGACAGAAAATACAGGCTGAATGCGGCCAGTATAAGGCTCACCGAGGAGATAAAGAACATATGGAACTCCGATCCCGAGTCGAAGGCGAGCAGATTGGAAATAGACGTTGACGGACAGTATCTCAAAGTGGTGGTGAAGGACGGCCTGGGAGTGGAGATCGAATTGGATCAAAGGTCGGAAGGGTTCCAATGGATATTCTCATTCCTGATAGTATTCTTCGCGGAGGCGGACTCAAAGCACAATAACACAATACTCCTTCTGGACGAACCGGGAACGAGTTTGCATGCGCTGAAGCAGGCGGAGTTCAGGAATACCGTTTCCAAGCTCAGCGAAAAGAATCAGACGCTGTTCTCGACGCATTCATCGTTCATGATCGGCCCGGATGAGATAGATAAGGTCAGAGTGGTGGAGATGACCTGCCGTGAGAAAGGAACGGTCGTGCACACTCCCGATACGGCAACGGACTATGCGGCGTTGCTTCCGGTGCAGGAAGCACTGGGATTCGATATGGCGCAGAGCATGTTCTCCAACAAGAAAAACCTGATATTGGAAAGCATTCAGGATCACTGGTATATTGATACCGTGGCCGATATGATGAAGGCCGCAGGTCTGCCTTCGCTGGACAATGACATCACAATGATGCCCGTATCATCGACCGGAAGAATAGCATACTTCGCATCGGTGATGCATGCAAAGGGACTCAATGTGACCGCATTATCCGATTCATCGCCGGAAACGCACGGGCGCGACTGGGAACGGCTGATGAGCACGGTCGGCCGGAAGCACATAATAAGGTCGGGAGATCTGATCGGCCGCGACATCATCGATCCGACGTTGGAAGACTTAATGAGAAACACGCTCGTCAATGTTGCCAAATCGGAATTGGGATGGGATGCGGCGCAGCACGCATCGTCAATGCCGGATGTACCGATACTCAAAATATTCGCGGATCGCGCCGGAGCCGAATATTCAAGAACCAAACTGGCAAAGGCGTTCATGAACTGGATGCGCCCGAAGCTCGACGGATTCGGTGCGTTGAGCGAGATCGAGCAAAGCAGATTCAAAGACCTGATGGCAAAGATCAATGCATCGTTCGAATAATCACAGAACGATCAATCTCGCATCCGCTTTGCCGTCTTCAACGGTAAGGAGTGCCGCATATCCGTCCTTGGCCGGCCCGGGGTTGAGGAACATCGTACCGTCATGATGTTCGATGCCGCGCGCCTCATGTATGTGCCCCGACAGCACAACTTTCGGTTTGTATTTTTCAACGATCTTCTTTACGGATCCGCTGCCGACTCTCGCTCCGGACGGTATCATGTCCAGGTGCCCGAAAGCGGGCGCATGGAGCATCAGTATCGTGACTCCTTCGCATATGAGGTCCAATGAGGACATGATCTCTTCCTCGCTTATCTCGAACGGCGTATTGAAGATGGTGGGATTGGAGCCGCCGAGGCCGGCAATTTTGATATTACCAATCGTGACCGCCCGACCGTGCATGTCTACCGCAATTTTAGAGATACGGGAAGGCAGGTCGCGCGGGTCACAGTTCCCCGGAATCGCGTACGCGATCCTTTTCAGCGATGATATGTAATCGGCGGCAACATCGGACGGTCCGAAATTCGTAATATCGCCGAGTATCAGAATATTGTCGGCGTTATGCTCCGCGGCAACATCGTTAACGAGTTCCGCGGTCGACATCTTCGCGTGTATGTCGGATATGACTATCGATCTCATGTGTATTCGGATTACAACAAGATAGATTAAGTTTTCACGAAACTTTTGAAGACGACAGGGTGCCGTGATATCATCAACGGCGATTCAGGGCGTCTTTCGCGTCCCCGTACATCCTTTCCGAAGGATAGTTGTCCGCGACCTTCGGATCCGGGGTTATGAACTCCAGTCCGGTCTCTTCCGAAAACCGCCGGCGGCTTTCGCTCAGTTCTTCGCCGCGGATTCCGATACCGGTGTCGATCATAACCGCGTTCTTGTAACCGTAAACTCGGAAAACCTCTTTCACGGTGTGAATGTTCATGACTTCAAAACCTTTGCAGAAATCCAATTCATCCGAATACTTTCCCCAGTTCTCGGCTATCGCCGGCGTAACGTACAACATTCCGGGATGCTTTTTCACAAAACCGCCGTATTCGGAACGCCCGCCGACCGCAACGCCTATGCAGTCGTCGCACACCTCATTGTTGCGATCACGCAACACAAAGACCGGAATGCCGAGTTCATCGGAATGTTCGGACGGATCCCATCCGTAATTGCCGCACATACCGTAATAAAGAGAGATCACGTCCGCTCTGTTACGATATTTCTTAACCTGATCGTCCAGTGTTCCGCGCAGAAATTCCGGGCGCGAGTGAAGACCGAGATCGTTCATGATTATGACGATATTGAACTCATCCTCGCTCATTTCGGCGTAACCGTTGTCAAAATCCCACTGATCGAGAATTGAAAATTTAATCTCCGTCCGTTCTAATTTTTTAATCAGAGTGTGCGATGACACGGTATCGATGACATACAAGTTCTTCTCTTCTTTATCGGATATGAGAGAATGGACTATCTCATCTTCAAGAACGGGACAGCCGATGATGCACAAGGTTCCTCTGACCATTGTCACGGAATGCACCGCATGCAATAAAAACAATGCCCGTTCATCGAGCATATGATGAAATCCGCATTCATGACAGGGACAGGGAGCGTGGAGGGCGAGATTTGAACTCGCGAGTCCTTTTGGGACAATAGATTAGCAGTCTATCGCCTTACCTGGCTGGGCTACCTCCACATTTGTCGTGGTGGGCTCGGCCGGATTCGAACCGGCGACCTTTGCCGTGTGAAGGCAACGTCATAACCACTAGACCACGAGCCCTTGATTCCCGTCAAGGCATAACGGGATATATAACCGTTCACTCCCGCCGAAATAAAGGGAAAACGGAGGCTTTCAACAGTAAAGGTTAACTTCAGGTCCTTCTTCTGGAAATATTATGAGACATATTCAGGTGACCAAAGATGCGTCTGAGGACGGTGAACAAGACAAAAGGTTTGACGGTGCTTTGAATTCCGTCCTGCACATGGACAAGAAGGATTTTCCGTGTTATGTGGGAGGACTGATGATAGCATCCGGGAGAGAACATACGGTGTCAAGCCCGGTGGACGAAAGCATACGGTTCGGAAGATTCCAGGAACCGGAGGACGGTCTGGCGGATAAGGCTGCGAGTGTTGCCCTTGAGGCGTTCGGGACATGGTCGAAGACCGACAAAGAAAAACGATCCGAAATTTTCGTAACGGCACTGGAAACGATAAAGAGGCAGAAGTACAAACTCGCCGCGGCCATAACGCTGAGTTCCGGAATGACACGCGAGGATTCCGTCTACGAAGTTGAAAGACTGATCGAGATTATTGAGGACGATTCGGAAAAGATAAAGACCGCAAAAGGAAAACCTACGGGCGCATGGGCCGTGATATCGGAATACAACTCTCCGCTGGCGGCACCGATGGGTTATGCCGTTTCCGCAATGCTGGCGGGAAACAGCGTCATCATAGTGCCTCCGAAAGAATGTCCGTTCCCCGTGTATGCGGTTTACGAGATAATCGCCCCTCTGTTGCCGGACGGCGTTCTGAACGTCATATTCGACAGGACCGGAAAAGCGGCGAACGCGTTAATAGAGAATGAGAGCATCGTCGGTGTTGCCGCCATAGGCAGAAGCGACAGATTCGAAGATTTAATGTTTGCCGCGGTGAACGATCAGTTGCTGTTCATAGGCGAGTTCAAAGGTATGAACCCGCTGGTGATATACAAACCGTCGTCAATGCAGACCGCCGCGAGTATCGCGGTGGCATCGGCGTTCAGATACAGCGGACAAAGAATCGATTCCTGTTCAAAAGTAATAGTGACAATGAACGAACAGAAACAATTCATTGAACATCTTCTCGAAGAAGCGAACAAAATAGTCGTGGGAGATCCGGCCGAAAAAGGAACATTCGTCGGTCCGGTGGTGTCCAGAGAGAACATGGAGAATTTCCTCAGGATAGTGAGAGAGAATAAGGATTATCTGATATTCGGAGGAAAAAGGGTGACGGGAGAAGTGACCGATGCGGGATATTACGTGGTTCCGGCAATATTCGCCGGTCTTCCGGAAGAGCATGAGCTCAATGCGATCGATCACAGCTTACCGATACTTTCCGTGCAGATCGTCAGCGATTTCAAAGAAGCGATCGAGATGGCCGCGGACTGCGAATTCGGTATGAGTTCGGGAATAGTATCAAAGGATGAGAAGATCATAGAAAGATTCCTCGGAGAAGTGAATCCCGATGTTGTGTATGTGAACGGACCCAGCGAAAGCGTGGGGACGGCCACAAGGGCGGACGTATCGGAATTCCTGAAATGATGTGAATAAATTCAATACGGGACGTATCACGTCCGTGCGCTCTCATACATAAAAGCGAGACTCGGCGGATAAAGAACGGATGTTCCGCGAGGATTCGGTCTTCATCGATTTGAAATACGGCATCCGTTGCAATCGGCAGATTGCGCGGCGTACCGTACGGTTCAGATACCGCGAACTTTAACGTCTTTTATGTATTCCTTTGCAATCTCAGCCATATTCATCAATTTGGATTCGGGATACGGATTCAGGACCGAGAGTGTATCATCCATTGTAATTCTGTTTCTGAACTGATGGATGCGGTATCTGTTCGCTCCTTTGATATTCGTACATATATTTTTTATATCATCTTCTTTCACGTAGATGGGCACGGCCGTCGTTCTGAACTCATGGTCGATGCCGGAATTGATTATAATTTCAATGCTTTTTCTTATTTTATCAAGATCGACACTCGTGCCGGCAACGGCGTTATATCTTTCGTTAAGCGATGATTTCACATCCATTGCAACCGCGTCCACAAGACCGGCGCCCATAAGGTCGTCCAGAACTTCGGGGAAAAGGCCGTTGGTGTCTATCTTCACTTTTACTTTGAGTGCTTTCAGTTTTCTCAAAAATTTACCGATGTCTCCGTCCATGAGCGGCTCTCCGCCGGATACCACAACGCCGTCGATGAAGTCCAGATTGTTCTCGATGTATGTCAGTACGTCTTTCTCATTAATCTCGTCAACCGTATCCGCATTCAGAACTATCTCTTTGTTATGGCAATACGGACATCTGAAGTTGCAACCCGCCAGATAAACGGTGCAGGCCACCATCCCGTCCCAATCAAGCAATGTCGTTTTTATGAATCCTGCGATTTTCACGATATTCGCGCTACGCCGGCGTGAGTATATGTAATTATGCCAATGCCGCTCGGTTACATTCAGCGGGCGAATATGACGTGAACATACTCCGTACGGGTATTCACAATCATGCGACCCGCGGCATGAACGGACGTTCGAGGCAACAATTTGTATATTGTCGCTGTTCCATTATCATCCGTGCGGTGATGCTGCGGTGAAATTCAAAATAAGATTCCTTCCGTCCGACGTACACGCGATCGTTGATAATGATACTTTGATATCGGATGCCGCGAAGGCTGCAGGCGTTGTCATCGGGATGCCCTGCAACGGCAACGGAAGGTGCGGGCGCTGCAACGTCACAATATCGAAACAAAACAATCCCGTGAGGGTGCTCGCATGCAATACCCGCGTGAACGCCGATATGGAGATATTCGTACCGTTGAATGACGACGGGATAACGGCATCCGACGATCATAAGAACATCGGGATACACGATTTGACGCCGATCGCAAACAATTGCGGTCTGGCAGTTGACATAGGAACAACGACCATTGCTGTTTCCGTCGTTGACACGGACAACGGTACGGATCTTTACTCTGCGACGGGTTACAATTCACAGGGAATTCACGGAGACGATGTTCTCTCGAGGATGGAATATGCGCACGAAGGCGGAACGGAAGAATTGAGAACATTGGTCACGGACGCGATAAACAAACTCATTGATCCGTTTGTTCACGGTTCCGTGAAGAACAATGACGGAAAAACATTCACGAAAGATGACTTGAACGCCGTATACGTGTCCGGGAACACGACAATGATCCATCTGTTCCTCGGCGCGGATCCGTCCTCAATGCGTGAACCTCCGTATGATCCGGTGATAAAGGAAGCGAGTATAACGGGTAAAGAAAGCAGACTCCGTGTGAACGATGATGCGATCGTTGTCTGCATGCCGTCGCCCGCCGCGTACGTGGGCGGTGACGTGACATCCGGCATAATCAATTCGGAGATGGACATCAACGACGGATTGTCTCTTTTGATAGATGTCGGAACGAACGGAGAGGTCGCACTGGGCAACAAAGATATGATGCTCGTCTGCTCATCATCCGCGGGACCGGCGTTCGAAGGAGGCAAGATGACATCCGGCATGATGGCAAAACCGGGCGCGATAGACGGTTTCAAAATAACGGAGGGGAAATTCAATTACACGGTGATCGCGGGAAGTAAGGCAAAAGGAATTTGCGGTTCCGGGTTGATCGATATACTGGCACAGCTGTTTATTCACGGGTACACGGACAAAAAGGGCAAGTTCACGGACAAAGCGAATGTTGAAACCGTCGGCGGCAAAAGGATGCTGACGATAGCGGAAAATGTGTACATAAGCGAGGATGACATACATGATGCCGTACTTACCAAGGCGGCGATCTATTCCGCTTCAAGATCTTTGATGCGTAATTTGGGCGTGAACAACGAAGACATTGAAAAGATATACATCGCCGGCGGCTTCGGGAATTTCATAAACACCGAAAACGCAATAGCAATAGGCATGCTTCCCGATGTGCCGAGAGAAAAGTTCGAATATCTGGGTAATGCGTCGCTCGCCGGAGCGAAACAGGCGTTGTTGTCATCATCCGTAAGGAAAAGGATCGATGAAGTGTTCGGAAGGATGACATACGTTGACCTGAGTTCGGATCCGTCGTTCTCGGACGAATACATGTCGGCATTGTTCATTCCGCACACGGATGCCTCCCAATTTCCGACATATGCGAACCGATCTACCTGATCTCGTTCATCACCATTTTCATAAGATGCGCGGCAGTACGTTCATTCACGCGGAATCTGAAGTTTTCGTACCTGCACTTGTTGTATTTCATATCGCCCACGGTGAATTCGTATCCGCCGACGCATTTCGCGCACACTCCGGTTTTGGACGGGTCACACGCTTTTCCTCTTTTGATCGCGTTCAATATCGGAGCGGGAAGGGACATGAGGTCGTTGATGTATTCCTTTATGCGGTCCGCGTAAATGTGGATGAGAACGTCACGCCCGATCGTAAGAGAGACCAACGATCTTTTCGTCCCCGGCCTTTCATACGTAATCTTTGAAACGCCGTCTTTAATATCGGCAATCTTTGCGGTGCACGACTTTTTTTCAAGCAAACTGTTCAATTCATCGACAAATTTTTTACCGGTTTCGTCAACATTCGTTGTATATTCGGCAAGCCGCATGAATATGAATGTCATCGCATCATAAATAAAACATGAGGCCGCCGGACTCGGATCGGGACATGTTTTTCAACCGCATAGTTGAAAGATATGATACGAACGGTGACCTTTAATACAAAAACTGACGTTGGTGACCCGATGAACTGGAATTTTGCAACAACATTGATAGGTTCATTACCGTATGGTGATGCGAAACTCGCGCTGGATAAAGTATCGGACGGAAGAATAAACTGTCCTGCGTGGCCGCAACTTCCTGCCATGGGGTTTACGGAGAGCATGTACGTGCAGACCGGTTGCCGCCTTCCGGGAGTGAACATAGACGAGACGGCAAAAAAAATAACGGTCGACACATCTTCTTACGATGCCACTGAAATATACACTGCCATATTGTCCGATGACGTGTCGTATTTCGAACACCCGGAAAAGTACCATAAGGGATTATATGAGTTTTTTAAAAGGGACATGTCAAAGTTCAAAGCGGTAAAGGGACAGGTCACCGGACCGATCAGCGAAGGGTTGCAGATACAGGACAAGGACGGAAGATCGGCGATATACGATGAAGCGTATTCCGAACTGATAGTAAGAACGGTGAACATGACGGCGAAATGGCAATCTCGGGAATTGTCAAAGCAAAACAAGAATGTGATAATCTTTTTCGATGAACCTTCCCTCTCCTTACTGGGGACGCCGTTTGCATCGATATCCGACGATCTGGCGGTGAAATGGATCAACGAGTCGATGGAAGGCACGGAATGCAACAAGGCGATACATTGCTGCGGCAACACCGACTGGGCACTTGTTCTGAAAACGGATACAGACATACTGAGCTTTGATGCTTACGCGTATGCGCACACGATCGCGATGTTTCCGGATGAGGTGTCCGCATTCCTGGAGAAAGGAGGAGCGCTGTCATGGGGCATCGTGCCCAGCGGCGATGACACGACGGCATCGGAAAATGTCGATTCAATTGTAAAAAAATTCAAAGAAGGTATAGCTTCGCTCGTCAATAAGGGTGTAAGCGAAGAATTGATAGCAAAACAGTCGCTCGTGACACCGCAATGCGGCCTCGGTCCGATGGAACCGAAGAATGCGGACACGGCACTGAATATGTTGCACGGTGTATCGGAAGCAATGAAAGAGCATTACGGTGTAAGAGAATGATAATCGCACTGGCAGGGAAAGGCGGCGTGGGAAAGAGTTCGATCTCATCACAACTTATATTACGGCTGTCGAAGAAAGGTTTGGTACTTGCGGTTGATGCCGATCCGAACACAAATCTTCCCGATAAATTGGGGATTCCCGCAGGAATCACCATAGGTGAAATAAAAAACCGTGCCGTTACGGATCCGAAATCCATTCCGGACGGGATGAGCAAACATGAGTACATGGCGTTGGAAGTACGCAAGGCGATGCACGAACACGACAATATCGATATGCTTGTCATGGGAAGGCCCGAAGGAGAAGGATGCTACTGTTTCATGAACAATGTCCTCAGGGAATGTTTTGCCGGAATGATAAAGAATTACAAATTTACGGTTGTGGATAACGAGGCAGGCATGGAACATCTGTCCAGAAAGATACTTCCGAGAACGGACATAATGCTCTTCGTCTCCGATCCGACGAGGATCGGAATAAAGACGGCGGCACGGCTGGCATCGGTGGCATCGGAGGTCGGGATGGAAATGGGCAGAAAAATTTTGGTCATAAACAATTTACCCGGAGATATTCCGCCGGAACTTTCCGATGAATCAAAGGCAAACGGATTTGAGGAAATAGTTTCAATAAAACACGATCCGCTTGTATACTCCGCCGGCCTGGACGGATCTCCGCTGAGATTACCCGACGATTCCGAACTGAGCAAAGGCGTATCATCAATAGTAAGTATGATACAAAACGAATCTTGAAGATTCACGATCATCAGGGAGGTTTCAGATTTTTCAGGAACTTCGGTATGTCCCGTGATTCGTTCGTGCCTATGATAACCTCGCGATCAAGAAGTTCCCGCAGTTTGGAGGACATCCTTGCCACCAATCCGGGAATTACGACGACTCCGTCCGATTTGGTCAGTACACCGCTTTCGTTCAACGCCTTCGCAACGTGTTCCGGGTTAAACTTACCTGCGGAATAAGCGGTAAGCACGGACAATCCTTCCGTATCAACGATCTGCAGCCAAACCGGCATCTTCGACTTTTCTATGTCCGCACGCACGGTGAAATACGTCAGCGAGAAATTTGTCGTAAAGAATATCGGCGAATGTTCGTTCGGCTCACCTATCGGATAAAGGCCCTGTTTCACCTGTATCGGCACCTGCGGGTCAGTGTAAATATTCTGCCGGAGCGTGAACAGCGGCAAAGCCTCATAATTCTTCAGGTCATCGAATATCACCAGACTGCCGTACTTCATCGTGGACATGGCGGCCATTGCCGTCGCATACTCTCCGGAGCCGACACGGTTCATCAACGGGTATCCGAACTGTCTGAATTTTTTCTTTATTGCCGACCGTCTTGCGATCGTGTGTTTTTCAACACACTCTTTCAGATTCGCCGCACACATGTCGAGTACGATATCTTCAACTCCCGCCGATTTCATTCCGTCGGCGAGATCGGCGAGCAATTCCAAATTTGATTCACGCAATACCAACGGGCATGAATATTTTTTCGAAAGAGATGCCATTTCATCCCGGTTCTCCGCATCGGCGTAATATATCAGAGGCCTGCGCGATGATGCGGCACTCAGTGCCGGCTCCAGGACGGAAGCGCGGCACTCGAGAGCGAAAGGCTTCTCCCACACTTCCATCACGGAAACGACGGCATCTTTGAACATATTCGGATCGCCGGAATCACATTTGATCGATACCATGTCTATATCGAATATCATACCGACCCTTTCGAAGCTCAATTTTTTGATATTTTCGATACGTTTGCGAATGTCTTCTTTGTCGGAGACGGTGATCGCATACGCGATCGGATTCATGAATCTGCGTTCGTGTCTGTAAACGACGGTCTCGCCGCCCATCGTTATTTTGTTATCTTTTCCGACGATGACCGTTCTTATCGGCGGTGCCGATGACTCTTCCATCGCACTTTTCGAATCTTGGCTGACATACGGACAATCGTCCATCTTTGCCTTCTGATTTGCAAGAAGCATCGCAAACGCCAGACACGTGGGCTGACCGCATTCTTTGCAATTGGTCTTGGGAAGCAGTTTGAAGAACTCTATCGCCGTCGGCATCAGTCGCACCTCAGTTCATCCGCATATCCCAAAATCATATCGGCCGCACCCGGTCCTCTTATTATCACGATATCCGCGCCGGATGCCATTGCCGCCATCGCGGTCATCGTTTCCCACCATGTTACCCGGTGAACGGCATCACCCGATTCGGCATCGTCTTCATTGACCGCATCGCCCACGTCCCATGCACCCGTGGCATCGCATATCATCGGTATCTGCAACATCTTATCTCCGGACAGGGCGGCAAGTCTTATTCTTTCGTTAACCGAATACGAATAATCCAATCCCATCCCCAACGGGGCCATCAGCGGATCCATAAGGATATCGGTACGCTGAACTCCGAAATCGGTGAGGACTATGTTCATCTGTTTTGCCAGGTTCAGGTCGAGATTGGAGAACGCGATCAATGCGTGCTTTCCGGCAACGGCGGCGGACGATATCGTTTTGTGACCGTCCTCGTCGGCTTTTGCAAGCACCAGTCTCGTGCCTTTGACCGATCTGCTTATTTTTTCCATCAGTTCGTTATCAACATCCGGTGTACCGCATCCGTAAACCATCACGGGAAGTTGTGTTGCATCGGTAATTTTCTTAACAAGTTCGGAAGCCTGTTCCGTCGTAATGCTTTTTTTATCCGGGTCAATGCCTCTGATACGCAAACATACCATATCGGCACCGATCGATTTCCACATCACGGCCCATTCGACGGGGTCATTCTGACGGCCGTTGAACATCGACGCCGCAAGTTCCGGGTAATCGGAAATATCATCGAACACCTCTCCCGCGACCATAGTCCTTCGTTTGCTCGTGTTCTCAAAGGAGAGGAAAGGCATCCCGTCAGATCCGCCGGCAATATAGTCTCCTTTACCGAGAACGATTTCGCCGATCTTACCGGAATACTTTTCGCCGACATCAGGTATTTTCATGGTATCACTCTATCAGCGGAGGCATGTTCATTGCAGGATGTTCTTTCTCGGCCATCCACATCATAAGGCCTTCCGCATCCTCCGTCACCGTTTCATCCGCTATTTTATCGTAAAGGTCCGGGATGCCCGCTTCTTTCCCCATTCTTTCAATATCGTCGGCAAGCGATTCCTTCAGGTGTTTGGGCATCCACGCCACGCGTATCATGCCTCCTTCGGCGGATATGAATTTTCTGCTCGTTATGTATTTCTTTCCGATGCCCATGAATCCCGGAGTCTGTCTTCCGCCGCCTATGGAGCCGGCAAGCGTCGAGAATTTCATCCCGACAGGTGTCATTCCGGTGTGATCACGATCTACGAGTACGACAGCCTGCATATCGGCGGTCATTGCAACGATCACTTCGAAGCAGCCGCAGGAAGTCATCGGCGAATCCATGAGACTGTACATACACATCCTGTCGATGTTGCCGTGCGACTGCGCTCTGACAACATCATTTGTTCCGTCCCACTCGCCTTTTTCCTCGTTCACCGCGACTCCCTTGGAAACGGGAGCGTTCGGCCCGTTGGGCGACAGTTCGTTGCTTGCTTTGGCATCAAGCCAGTTTATTGCGCCGCATAATCCCAATCTTTCGGGAGCGACTATGCACACATGATCAGGCGCAAATGACTGGCACATGGTGCATGTGTAGAAAACGTCAACGGAATCATCCGTCAGCCCTTTCAGGCGTTCATCTCTTTCCTCGTACACCTTTTTTGCGGATTCATGGTATTCCGTGACCTTTGCCGGATCCGTTATTATCGTCACCTGAATCCTCGTGACAACCTTGCCGAATTCTTCCTTTATTTTGTGTATCAGTATTTTTCCGATGTGTTCCAGCATAAATCCGCTGTCTCTCGCCTGATCGCTTATCCGTATCCAATTGGAATCCCTCTGGCCGGCGTGCCACAATCCTTCCGCAAAGTTCAGGAAATGGTGAATGTTCCTTTCTATCACCGGTTCCAGATCGGATTGCACGTCTTTACCGTATATGTGCACGAGTATTCCCAGCGGGACCGGGGAACCCTTTTCGAATCCGTCGATATCATCTCCGATCAAAATGACCTTTCCGTCTTCCACGTTCTTCTCGTCGGCGATCGTCAAAAGCTCGAATGACTCGCTTCTTGTTCCTCCGGCTTCCACGTAAGTGTTCGGTTTTCGAACAGTCTCGCCTTCGAACGCCGGCCCGTATGCCACGGGAAGGTCTATCGGCTCAAGCTTTACGGTTATTTTGCGTTCTTCCATACCAACCTGCAACATATCCAGATGTTCGTTGCAGGAACGCAACGCACCGCTTATGTACGGAACATCGCGATCCGTTATCACAACCGCGCTGTGCAGCAGTGCGGCAAAAGCGAACGCCGCATCCATACATGTGAGCGGGCCGAGATGGATGACGACAATCTTCGGCCTTTTCGAAAGGTATTCTCTCAGACGGTCTCTTTCACCTTCTCCGATGCCGCCGAACGAATATGCGGCCCTCGCCGCAAAGTTCAGAGCGTGAACGGTCGCCGTGAAACTTCCGAGCGGATAGAACATACGGTTCCATCCTATTTCGATACCGCTTTCTCTCATTTGTTTGAGACAATCGCCGGACGCGCATGAGATCATTCCTTTTGACTGGCAGTTTCTGACCATCTTCCTCAGTTCCGGAACTTCCTTTTCCTTTCTTCCGAGGAACAGGACCGCACCCGGTATCGTTTCGTCAACGAAACTCAATCCCAATTCCCGCAGTATGCGGTCCGGTACGAAGCCTTCGCCGTCTTCGGTCTTTCCGTTGAGATATCTTACCGATTCGATTATCTCGGCGGCACACATGGCGTTCTCGCCCGCAAGAAGACCGTCTTCAATCGTTGCGCAACCCGCTTCTTTCAGACCGTCGAGAAACGTCAGAGCACCGTCTGTGTCAATGTCCGAGATACCTTTCCATCCGTAGAGCAGCGGAAGACCGTATGCCGTTTCCGGGAACGAGAGCTTTGCGTTACCGTGCTCAGCCTTTGCTTTAATGACAATCTCTTTGGCAAGCGAAATAAGTTCTTCGGATCCCTTCGACGCCATGGATATCAGTGCGGCGGCATCTCCTCCGTCCGCCGAATTGAGCAATTTATCCAATGATGCGCCGCCGATTCCGTATGTTTTTTCAATGTATTCTCTGCTCAGTTCCATCAACTCAGTTCATTTTTTTGTATTCGATCAATTCGAATATTCCATTCATTTTATCAAGTGCTTTCGGCAACTCCCTTTCCATCTCATCGACGGAATGTCTGCATGCGCCGAGATCGGCGGTCACGTCAAGCCGCATCGTCTGATAGCATATCTTAACTTTGCTGAACACGGACATCAGATTTACGTTCTCCTCCGCCAGATAATCGACCACCTGCTGTATCGATCCGGGGCAGTCGGGTATGCTGAACTTCATTCTCACAAGTTTCGTGCCTTTCCTGAGGAACGTTATCGAAAGCATCCATGATTCCGGATCGGCAATGATCATTGCCGTGGATCCGTTTATATCCTTCAGGATATCGGAATATTCGGCGGACGTGTCGAACGTGCCTCCTTTCATGGTGGCGGGCGCACCGCGCCTCAGCTCGGCTTTATTGCTTCCGACAGTACCGGAACGGAACACGCGACCGATGTCCGCGGGCTTCACGTCAATGTGATCCAACTTCGACACCGACGGGTCGCCCGCATGCTTCAGCGATCTGAAAGATTCGGCAAGTATGTCCGCTTCTCCGGCAAAGCTGAGGTCAACAAGCATCTTCCATATGATGTTGGTGTCCGAAATGGCATTCAGCGAAACCGAATTGAGAATGTTCACGTTTCTGGAGCCGAGAAACCTGGCGGCCTGTGCCGTCGCTCCCGGAACGTCCGTCATGTAGGCAGTGAGATGAGTCAGCGTTCTGTAGTTTTCCTGAGGAAATGCGGAGAGGATAAGCTCATATTCTTTTGCGCCTCCTCCCTTATGTTCGAACAAAGTGCTGTAAACGAATCCTCCGTCCACAAGACCGATGGACTCCGTCAGCCCGCCGTCGATCTTTACTTTCGAGTCCGCAACCTTAACAAATTCCCACACTTTCATTCATTATACCCGCTGTTTCTCTTAAACAATTCAATCATATATCTTTTCGGTTCGCATTTTCATCGGACGGCAGCGGAACAACCCGTTCCGGTCGTTCTCCGCTGCGGCCCTCCATGTCATTGATAAGGCCTCTGAGGCTGTTTCCGCCGTCTTTTGAAGCGATGATCTTTCGGATGCCGTCACGGCATCTTTTCCCCTTCCCGCGGTGTTCCGTCCCTTCCGTTGCTCTTTCGACCATGGCCGCCGCTCTTTTCATCAGTTCGGCGGCATCTTTGACGAGAGAGACACGATCTTCGACCGCATCCCGTAACCGCCTCTCGGTGAAGATGTATCTTCCCGGCATCTTTTTCTTCATTCCGGTATGGTACGGGCATTTGGTGCATTCGCGGCCGATTTCGGCATCGCGGCCGTCAAGCGTCGTGTTACTGATCGCATCCGTCGGGTAGCCGCATACCGGACAGATGTCGGCACACGAACGGCCGTCGTGCAGATTGTATTCTATTTCCACTTTGAGGATCCCGCGCTCAATGGCAATTTTTCTGATACGTTCTCCGCTGACGCGATAATTTTCACCGTCACGTTTCAACTCATTGTGAACCGATACGGTCATCGCCGCCTGCGACCTGACATGGCGCTCACGCCTGATAACCGTCCGTATCGCCTCATCAAGCCGGTCGTCATCGGGTATTCGGTACACAATATCGTTCTCCCGCGGTTATATTGCCTCATGTATTAGAAAATGCGCGGACATACGCCGATCGGGCGGTTCGCTGGCCGTCTCCGATTGCGGAAAAACACGCTCGTGCTTTATATAGTAAAAAAGTATATTTTTTATATGATATACTTTTATTGTCCACTCATTCATATAGGTATTCAGGAAGTAATTGCTTGACAAATGCGATAGACGTCACGGCTCTGACGAAAACGTTCGGATCCTTCACGGCAGTATCGGATGTCACGATGTCCGTGAAAAGAGGAGAGTACATGGGACTTCTCGGACCGAACGGTGCCGGCAAGAGCACAATGCTGAAAGTTATAACGGGAATGATAAGACCGACATCCGGGACCGTATCGGTGAACGGCATCGATTGCAGGAGACACAGGAGGGCCATGGAAACGGTCGGATGCGTAATCGAGACGCCCGAATGCTATCCGAACTTCACACCGACGGAGATCCTCGGTTACATCGGAAGATTGAGAGGATTGAGCAGGAACGAGACCCGTACAAGGATAAGGGAAGTGCTGGAAGAAGTCAGGATGTGGGAGTGGAGAAACAAAAAAATAGGAAAGTTCTCCAAAGGCATGAAGCAGCGCGTGTCACTGGCACAGGCACTTATTCCGGATCCCGAGATATTGATAATGGATGAACCGACATCCGGTCTCGACCCCAGAGGACTGATGGAGGTCCGCGAAATCCTGAGAGACATGAAGAAAAACGACAGATCTCTTTTGATATCGACGCACATGCTCAACGAGGTATCGGAAGTATGCGATTCCGTCACCGTCATCAGGAAGGGAAAGATGATGATGTCGGGCAACGTCAGAGACCTTTCGAGGAAGGCGGTCGAGAATGCCACATTGGAGATATCTCTCAAAAGGAACATGACTCAGAGGTTCATTGCCGATCTCCGTGACTTCAACAATGTTTCTTACGCCGAACGTATCAATGATTATACGTTCACGGTAAGTTTTACGGGTGCCGATGACAGAGACGGTCTGATAGATCTGATAAGGTATCATAATCTCGGTCTTCTGACGCTGAGTCAGAAAGGATCCGATTTGGAATCTGTATACATGAGTCTCACCGGAGAGGACGATAAAGATGACGTTTTATAGGCCGGACGAGGAAGAGGATGCCGACGGCATTTTCGGCAAAGGGATCGAAACGGTCGATGATTCGCACGTTGAAGACAATTACACGGGCAATTACGACGAAGAGTACGTCGAAGATCCCGAAGACAATTACGTCGACGGTTATGATGAAGAATATGCCAAAGATACGAAAGAAGATTACATCGATGAAAGTTACTCCGAAGAAAACCGCGCAGAACAACACACGAACGGTCGCGTTGAGTATGAGGACATGAATGCCGGCGGCATAACGGAGGCCGATGTCGTATACGCTCCTCTCATCGTGAGTACGGGCCGCACCGGAAAAAAGTACAAACTGCCGTCGCAGATAAGCCAGATGTCATCGGTTTACGCCGTGCAGATGAAACAGTACGCGAAGAGTCTGAAACCGTTCCTCTTCATTATGTTGGCGGCACTCATTTTTCTGGTGCCGTTCGCGGTCGAATCCGTTTACCCCGATACCTTTGCCGATTCCGAGATAAGTCTGCTGTTGACCATGTTGCCGTACATGATAGCGTTCATACCTGCCATGTTCGCAGGCAAGATATTGTCGTCCGAGTTCAAGAACAGGACCGCATACATGGTGTTTCCTCTGCCGATCTCAAGGACGGCGTTCTACATGGGCAAATTCCTGGCGGCATTGACGCTTTGTTACGGCGCGGTACTGCTGGGATTCGGCATTGCGCTGGTAACGTCGGACATGTACGGACTGTACGTTCCGGAGACCGTATCGACGGCGATTATCCTTGCTCTGTGCGCGGTCTTCGCAATAGCGGCCATGGCGTACATGCTGAGCACATTCCTCAAAAAAGGCTCTTTGGGAGTCATGATGGTAATCATGTTCGTGATTCCGGTGATATTGGCCGGCGGATGGGCATTCTTCCTGGAATACATGATCGGAGAAGGATACATAGACACGCAGATGGCGGATGCCACCGTGAAAGTGCTCATATTCCTGCCCATATATGCCTACGCGCCCGTCATGCTCCGGCTGGGCATAGGCATGGAAGGATTGCCGTCCCTGCCGTTCTACACGATGGGCTTTGATCCCGGCTTTGCGAATGTCCTGCTGTTCGAACCGTGTGACTTCGCTCTCGCGTTCTTGGTCACGGGAATAATATTCCTCATTATCGGACTGATTAAGATAAACAGAAAGGAGCTGTGAACATGATCGATCTGTCAAGCCTTGAGTTGGGTTACGTATGTTTGGCGGCGGGAGCGTTATGTTTCGTCATAATGCTGGTGCTCGGCAGAAAGCGGCGCATAAAGTGATTGAGTTCACATGCATCCGAGCGATGCGAGGTTTTAAAACGATGCGCAGGTTGCAGATAATCATGCGCGGGGGTAGCCGAGTTGGCCAAAGGCGCAGGACTTAAGACTCCGAAGAGGAAGAAATTCTGTCTCGCAGGAGTTCGTGGGTTCGAATCCCTCCCCCCGCACCACCTACCTCTAGCCAGACAGTCATTTTCAAAAAGTTAACGATTTCATTCAAAGGTTCACCAAGTGCTCATTATCTTCGCATTTGCCGCCTCACTTTTCCTTCTCGCATAGTTGATCTCCGTGGTCTTCGTGGTGCTGTGGCCCATCGCCACCGACACAGATTCAATATCCACGTTGGCATCGACCAACTGCTGGCCGAAAGTCCTGCGAAGTTTCCGGAAATCGAACTTCTCTCCGATATCCGCTTCAACGATGCTTTTGATCTTGCGAAGCGTGTTCGCACTGAGGAAACCGTCCTCAGATTGGTTTGATGGAAAGAGTGCATTGGACTTCACTGAATTCTCGATCAGCCGTTTCTCACGCAGCGGAAGGTACGATTCCACGATATGCCGAATCTCCGGATTTATGGGAAGGGAACGAGGTTCTCCGTAAGTGTCCTCTCCTTTCACGTGGATTATATCGAACATCCAATCCTTGGTATCAAGATCGCTCAGTTCCGCAAGCCGCAGCTCCTTCGTTCTCGCGCCGCTTTTGAGACAGAGGAGAACAAGACAATATGCGCGGTTACGGGCAAAGTCGTTCGGATCGATGTTCTTGGAGATCTCAACTATCTTCCGATACGTTGAATCATCCATCGCCGGAAGGCGCACATGCTTCTTTCTCACCTTAAGGATAGGATAATCGATCAGACACTCGTCAAAAGCTTTGTTCTTGACAAACTTGAAGAGCTTCTTCATTGCCGATCCATCGTGCGAGTTCTCCTTACTCGATAAGTTCAACGATTTGCGGTACATGAGATATGCGTGCACATCGTCAACGGACATCTTCTTCGGAGAGACCGTTGAGATCTTCTCCTCCTCATGGAGTTTCTTGATATCTTTGTTCATCCGCTTGTACCGGCGCATAAGATTAGACCATGTGGTGTCCGCATACGCGCCCTTATTGCGTTTCATGAAGTCGTTCACATAGGTCATGAATGGATATTTCGCCATTTACACCCCCTGCACTGTGTTTGGCCGGTGTTTCCGGGTAATGATGTTGCGTGTCATTGGTAATGATGATTACCAACAAGGTATTTAATACATTGGTAATTATTATTGGTAATATGAAGAAGCTTGTGCTGTTGGGTGAAAGTAAGTTTGATAAGTTACGAAGGATCAGTCTGATAAAGCCGATAGCCGACGATCTCGGCATGAAAGAAGGAGATCACATCGTATTCTTCATGGACGAGGACGGAGACATAATTTTAAGGAAAAAACCTGAAAATATGCACATAGTCAATACACACGATGAATCGCTGAGTCCAGAACATCAGAAGCTGATAGACGATGCTATTATGACGATCACAATGGAGTTCTTCAAAAATCCCAAAGGAGCGAAACCTTCCGAACAGTCGGCCAGAAAAATAATTGAAAGCTTTCCAGAAGAGAACCGTTTGTATCTGAAGGCCAAATTCCAAGAGACAATACTGAAAATGGGAGAGGAGATACTCAACATCTCTGAAAAAATTAAAAGCAGATGAATAGGGAAGCAAAAGGTATCTTAACAGGTTTCGAATACACAGTCTCCGGAAAAGGAAAGTATCTGAATGACAGGTTTGATAGCAATTGACGAATCCGGAGACCTCGGAGAGAACGGAACGAGTTTTTTCGTCATGGCGGCAATTGTGTCAAGGCGTTCGAGAAAACTATTGAGCACGTACAAGAAGATCCCGATAAAGGATTACGAATCAAAATTCAGTAACTCCTCGAATGAAGAAAGAACAGAGGTCCTGACGGAAATGGTGGGCAGCGATACGCAGATCGTTTACGTCTGCATCGATAAGAACGACCGTGAAGAACCATACACATGCGGCAACATCCTTTATCAGAAGGCGCTGGAAACCATAATGGAATACGCAATGAGTGTTGCAGACTTCAAAGATATGAAAATAGTTGTGGACAAAAGCCGTTTCATTAAGATAGAAGACATGAAGGCGGTTTCCAAAAGGATTTCGGC
>Ga0123353_10001911_pt1 | contig 25617 bp, 24 predicted proteins | sample TergutLab28metaG_3_FD_92763 | JGI IMG/M metagenome (GOLD analysis project Ga0123353, IMG submission 92763) | Labiotermes labralis P3 segment gut microbial communities from Petit-Saut dam, French Guiana - Lab288 P3 | ecosystem: Host-associated > Arthropoda: Insects > Digestive system > Gut ...
CGGCGAAGCCTATACCGAGTGGGTGGGCTGGTACTACGGCAACGTGTGCACCGATCCCTGGATGCAGGACATCCAGCCCGGCGACTTTTTGGCGCTGGACGTAGCCGGACTGGACGTGGGGCTGCTGGGTTCCAACAACACCCTCACCGGTCTGCTCAAGGGCGCGGTGGGTTATTTAACCAACGGCGGCGGCATCCGGGATACCGATGAGGTGATCCTGCAAAAGATACCGGTGTGGTCCAAGCAGATTTCTCAGGGTATGGATCAGGCCCGCATCCGCTATTACGAAAAGGATATCCCTGTGGCCATCGGCGGTGTGGCGGTATACCCTGGCGACGTGATCGTAGCCGATGGCGACGGGGTGATCGTGGTGCCCCGCAAAGCGGCCCTGGACGTAGCCAAGTACGCCTGGCAGGAGATGAACGGCGACAAGGCGGGCCGCCAGAACCTGTACAAAGAACTAGGCTGGGAACTGGACGACACGGTGATCCCGGTGGAAGAGATCAGCTAAAACTTTCCGTAGGAGACCCGCTCACTAAAAGCCAACTTGTCCCGGCGGGATCCCGGCCCATCGGGCAGCCCCACCGGCAACACCACCCGCAGATGATACCCTTCCCGCGCGCCCAAGGCCGCCAGCGCGGCCTTTTGCTTGGCTTCGCCAAAGAAGGGGCTGTCCAGCCACACCGAAGCATAACCAAGAGCCGTGATGGCCAGCAGCATGCTGCCCGCGGCCACGGCGTAGTCTTCTACCTCAAAATTGAACCCGCCCTTTTGCCCGGAGGCATCGGTCAGCAGGGCGATAGCCGCAGGCGCGGTACGCAGCCCTTCTGTAGGCGATACGTCGCAGAGAGGCTGTACATATTGCCTATCTGGCAATATGACCAATCGCACGCATTGGGTATTGTTGCCCGTGGGTGCGGCAAGGCCGGCCTTGGCGATGCGCTCAAGATCGTTCAGCGGCACGGGATCGGGCAGGAAACGTTCTTTGTGGGAGTATCGGTTGGCAACGGCCTGGAAAAAGTCCATGTGCAACACCTTCTTTGTTTTTGTGTCTAGTATTGTACAACATGGGCGCAAAGGGATCAATAGCGACGACAGGCGCACAATGTGCATCCCTACAAGAAAAGCCGCGCCGTCTTTGTAGGGGTGATCATTGATCGCCCGCAATCTCTTCGGCGGGCAGGCGAGTAACGACCGCACAACGCGTGCCCCTACACGGAGCTGTTGTTTGTACATTATGTTTTCTACGTCATTTCATGTATTATCTGCATCATTTGGAGATGAAATGATGTAGATTGCTATCCCCTATTTCGCAATCACCCGAATGGATTCCCCTTCGATGATGCTGCAAGGCAACACGACATTCGGCGTGCGCACATCCCGCTTGTGGATGCTGCCCACCAACAGCTTTGCCGCCCGGGTGCCGATCTGCCTGTTGGGCAGCGACACCGTGGTGAGCGGCGGGTTTACCAGCTGTGCAAACTCCCGGTTGTCAAAGCCCACCAGGGAGATGTCCGCCGGGATGCCCAAGCCGTGGTTCTTGACGGCGCGGTAGCAACCGGTGGCCATGGTATCGTTCATGGCAAAGATGGCTGTTGGGCGCACGCTCATCTCCATCAGGGCGTTACATTGCTCCACACCGCTCTCGTATCCCCAATCCCCCCAGCGGATGTATTCGGGGGGCACGTACAGCCCGGCATCGTCCATGGCCGCCCGGTATCCCTCCAGGCGGAGCCGCGCGTCGGCGGACGCCGGGTGCCCCGTCACCAGGGCGATCCGCTGGTGATTGGCATGAATCAGCTTGTTGGTGATCTCGTAGGCGCTGCGCTGGTTTTCGTAGGTAACGCTGCAGGCCTCCTCGTTGTCGGCGGTGGCGTAAGCATAGGCCATGGGGATGTTCACGGGCTGGCGGATGCCGGTGATGTGGCGATCGTGCATGGCCACGTAGATGATACCGTCCACGCAGGCGTTTTCCATCAGGCGCATGCCCTGGTTGATGTCTTCGATGTACTTGTTGAGTTTGTCGTACTGGTTGAGCAGCTTGTCCAACAGGCGCAGGTTGTACAGCAACATCTGGTACCCGGCCTGCTCCAGGTAGTCGCTGATCCCGTCTACGATTTCGGGCACCGGCATGCCGCAGATGTCCTCCACCAGCACGCCGATGATGTTGGTTTTTTTCATGCGCAGCGACTTGGCGATGGTATTGGGCCGGTAATTGGTTTGGCGCACGGCCCGGAGCACCCGCTCCTCCACCTCGGGGCTCATCTTCCTGGTTTTGTTCACCACATAGGATACCGTCGCCACGGAAACCCCCGAGAGGCGGGCGATGTCTTTCATAGTAGACAAGCTGCTGTTCACTCCCGTCAGTTTTTCATGCCCGTCATCACGATGCCCTCTACAAAATACTTCTGGCCGATCAGGTAAAACAATATGCCCGGCGCGAAGGACATGCAGGTGGCCGCCATAAGCAGGGGCCAGTCGGACTTAAGCGCCCCCCGAAAGATGGTCAAGCCAATGGCGATGGTCCTCATGTCCACGGCTTTGATGTATACCGTCTGCTGCAACAGGTCGTTCCATATCGTGATAAAGATAAACAGCGCAACCACGATCATCGCGGGTCTGATGGAGGGAACCAGGATACTGACCAGGATGCGCATGTGCCCGGCGCCGTCGATGAATGCGGCCTCATCCAGTTCCCGTGGGATGGAGCGCATAAACTGGCGGATCAAAAAGATATTGAAGGCGCCGCCGCCGCAAAAGTAGGGCAGGATCAGCGGCCAATAGGTGCCGCCCAACCCCAAGCCCCGGGTCCACATGATGTAGAGCGGGATCAGCGTCACCATGGAGGGCAGCAGCATCGAACCGATGCACAGCGAGAAAATAAACGTCTTCCCGCGAAATCGCAGCCTGGCAAAGGCGTACCCGCACAGGGTGGCCGTGAGGGTACCGGCAATCACCGATGGCACGATGATGGTCATGGTATTTTGCAAATACAGCCAGAACTTAAAGTGCTTGAGGGTTTCGATATAATTTGAGAACAGCCACTTGCCCGGAAAAAAAGCCGGTGGGTTGGCGTACAGCTCGGTATTGGTCATCAGGGACGAGCGAAACATCCACCAGATGGGGAGCAGCACCGCCGCCACAAGGATCATCAAGGCAGCAAAGGCCACGATGCCGAATAGGGTCTCGCGGCGCTTGCGGCTTTGGGCCCGAGCGCTCGGCGGATTTTGCAATAGCATGTTGTTCACTTATCGTCGCCCCCCTCGTAGAAGATCCAGCCCTTGGACGTAGCAAACAATATGGCGGTAAAGATGCCAATGAGCACAAACAGCGCAAAGGAGATGGCCGACGCATACCCCAGCTGGCTGTTTTGAAAAGCTGTCCTGTAGATCAGGAAGGTCATAAACATGGAGGATTTGCCGGGCCCGCCGTTGGTGAGGGAGAGGGCGGGCACGATGATCTGCATGTTGGTGATCAGGCTCATGAGCAGGTTATAGAAGATGATGGGCGACATGCAAGGAAGCGTCACATGCACAAAGCGCCGCCAGGCGTTTGCGCCGTCGATTTCGGCCGCCTCGTGATACACGCGGGGCACGTTTTGCAAGCCCGCCATAAAGATGACGATCAGATTGCCGGACAGCCATACCGACACCAGCGCAAGAGACTGCAGCACCATCTTCGAGTCATATAAAAACAATGCCCGCTTGATGCCCAGCGCATTGAGGATGTAGTTGAACAGCCCGTAATTGGGTTCAAACAACCAAGACCAACCTACATACACCGCCGCCGCGGGCAAGATGTAGGGCAGGTAAAAGATCGCGCGGAACAAACCCCGGGTCGGTAATTTTCGATTGAGCAGCATGGCCACGCACAGGGAGTAGATCATGCTGCCAAATACGGCCATGAGGGAGAATACAACGGTCACCCGGATAGAGTCCAAAAAATAGGGATCGGTGGTAAAGAGGCGCACATAGTTGCCCAGCCCGGCCCACACGGGGCTGGAGGTAGCTTTCCAATTGAACAACCCAAGCCCGAACACAGCCATCAAGGGGATGTATGTGATGAGCGACAAACCCAGAAATGCCGGGATGAGGCAAAGGTACGCTACCCTCTCCTCGGTGCGCGCCATGGGCGAGTGCCGCCTGCGTTTTGCCGTAGCGGTAAGCATAGATCATCCCCCCTTCTTGATGATGAAAGAAGAGGGCGCCCGCCCGGCACCGATGTGCTGCGCACGGACGCCCTGCTGTCTGCCAATCTGCGTAACTAGGTGTTATTCGCCCCTGGAAGCGGCCTTGAGCGCATCCAGATTGCCGCCAATGGCCTGCTCTGCGGTGATGTTGCCTGTCCATACATCACCCAGGGTGGCGGTGAGCAAATCATTGAAGGAAGCGGTGTTGTTGACAAAGAACCAGGAGGTGGGCCGGGCGTAATCCCTGGCATAATCCACCACGGCGGCCTTGTACTCGTCATAGGGCGGGAAAGCGGGGTTTTCCACCCACTTGCGGGTGAGAGCCTCGTCGGTATACCACTCGGCGATGGGCGGCATCCAGATGCCCGCCTCTACCAGGAACCAGGAGTTTTCAATTTGCGTGTACCACTTCACCCACTCCATCGCTTCCTCGAGATTCGGGGCCGAAGCGAACACGACGGCGGCGCCAGCGGTGTTGATGGTAACCTTCTCCTTCATGAAGGGCAGTGGAGCCACGCCGTAGTTAAGGCCTTCCTCCTTAGCGCCGCTCAGGCAGGTGCCCACATTCCACTGGCCGCCTGTGGCCATCGCCACGTTGCCGGCGATGATGGAGCGCTGAATGCCATCGTCCATCAAGCCTGAGGACAGGGGAGCCACATGATGAACCAAGTACAGGTCGGCCACCTTCTGGATCGCTTCGATGGCTTCGGCGCTTCCAATGATCACTTCAGATCCATCCTCGGAATAGAAGCCGCCGCCGTTGGACAGCGTCCACACTTCCAGCATCCAGGCAAGGTTGTCCACCATGCAGCCATACTGCACGATGTTGTTGGGGTCAAAGCCTTCATCGTTGGGGGTCAGGCCGTTGACGTCAAAGGTCAGTTGCTTGGCGACCTCCACAAACTGATCCCAATCCCACGCCTCTTCAGGGCTGGTGGAGGGATAGCTTACGCCCGCCGCGTCGAACAGATCTTTGTTGTAGTACAGCAGCAGGATCTCGTTGGCCGTGGCATATGAGACAGTTTGGCCATTGTAGGTGTACGTCAACGAATCGAGGGGTTTGCTCTCGCCTTCGCCGTACATGCCGGAGACATCGGCCAGCATGCCGTCCGCCGCCCAAGCGATGACCAGGGGCTCGGCCATAAACGACGAATCCGGCAGCGTGCCGGAGGCCGCCATGCTGGTGAGCTCCGCTTCGACGGTCTCGCGGGGGATTTGGATGATGTTCACCTTGATGCGATCCTGCTCCGACTCGAACTGCGCCACAGCAGCCTCCACCGCAGTGTACTCGTCGGGCGTTCCCCAGAACGTCCAGCTAATCTCCACGCGTTCGCCGCCTCCGGCCAAAGCGATGGATGCGCTGCCGACGGCCATCAGCACGCACAGCAACAGAGAAACGATCTTTTTGGTTTTCACGGGATTTGCCTCCTCTTGCTTTTTTATTTTATCATACAACGCGCCCGTGTGCGTTGAAGATCACAAATTACACGGTTTCGTTTATCCACACCCGCATCTCGCCCTCGCCCCGGTTGTTCCACTGGCTGTAGGGAATGAAGGTAAGCGCGGCGGGTTCGCCCTGGGGAACCGTCTGGGCATATGCGCCGGTCCATCCGGCCTCGCTGTAGCGGATGCCCATAGTCCGCCAGGCGCACATGCCCTCGGGCAGCCAATCCATTTGAATTTTTTCGAACTCGCTTTCCCGGGGCAGGGCCAACTGACATAAACCGGGGCCGTTGTCCGCCTCCTCCAGGCAATACACGGTTTGGCCGTGGGCCAAGCACACCTTGCCCACATTGTGGGCGATGCGCGGATGGGCGTGGAGCGCCCGCAGTTGCGCAACCAATTGGTACGAATAGCTCGCCTTGCCGCCGGGATGCTGTACGCAGAGGTATCCGTCCCGCACCTGGCCCCACTCGGCGCGCAGGTCAAAACCCTCGGGGACGCGCAGGTGAAGCTCCGTTCGGGGCCCGTCCACGGCAAAGCAGAATTCCTCCCCCTCATGGGACAACTCGGCATGCAATCCCTCCAAGGTCAGGCTGCTGTCGATGTGGGCCAGCAGGTAAAGCCCCTCGGCCTCCAGGGCATAGATCAAACGCCCGATGGACAGCACGGTGCGGGCCATGTTGGGCGGACAGCAGGCCACGCCGAACCACTTTGCCCGGGTGGTGAGCACATGGCTCATGCCGGGATTCTCGCGCACGACGGCAGGATCGATAGTTAAAGGATTCACATAGAAGAAGGATCGCCCGTCTTGGCTCATGCAGGCCAGCACGGTGTTGTACAGCGCCTTTTCCCACACGTCATAACACGCCGGAGACCGTGTCAGCGCCCACATGCGGGCCGAAAACATCATCAGCCCTACGCTGGCGCAGGTTTCCGCGTACACGGTGTCATTGGGCAAATCATAGTCGGATGTAAAGCGCTCCCCATCGGCGGCGGCGCCGATGCCGCCTGTAACGTACATCTGCCGCGTCACCACGTTTTCGTAGAGCCCCCGGCAGGCCTCGCCAAGGCCTTGATCGTCAGCCAAGCGCGCCATATCCGCCATGGCGCTGTACAGATACATGGCGCGCACCGCGTGGCCCGTCGCCTTGCGCTGCTCCCGCACCGGCGCGTGGGCCAGAAAGTAACTGAGCGGATACCCAAAGAGCATATCGCCCCAATGCTTGCGAAAGCCCCCGGCCGCCAACTCGACCTCCCGCCTGCTTTTCCCCACGCCCCGCACATCCAAGAAGTAGGCGCACAGGCGCAGGTAGTCGTTATTGCCCGTGGCCTGATACAGGCGCACCAGGGCCAGCTCCACCTCGGGGTGGCCGGGGTATCCCCGGTTTTCGCCGTCCCCAGGCAAAAACGCCCGCACCAGGCAATCGGCAAATCGTATGGCCACATCCAGCAACGTACGCTTCCCCGTGGCCTGAAAATAGGCCGCCGCCGCCTCAAACAGATGCCCTGCGCAATAGAGTTCGTGGCCGTCGGTTAGGTTTTGAAAGCGTTTATCGGGCTCACAGGTGGTGTAGTAGGTGTTTAGATATCCATCGGGCTCTTGAGCCCGGTTAATCATTTCAATCGCTTCGTCGGCTTGGGATTCCAGGCAAACATCGGGCTGGAGCGTAAGGCTGTACGCCACGGCCTCGATCCACTTGTACACGTCGGAATCCTGAAACACCACGCCCCGGTGGCCGCCGACCTCTTTGTTGGCCGCCGCCCGGAAGTTTTGCATGCAATAAGTAGGTTCCGCGCCGGGTATACGGTCGTTGAGCACTTCCCACTGATAGGGCAGCACCGCCTGGGTGACCCTGCTTTGCATGCCGCGCCAAAACGGATCATGGATCCGAACCGACGAGAGCAAAACCTCCGACCGCGTTGAATGCATCTTGCTTGCCTCCATGCATATTTTCTGTGGATGTCATCAGTATAATCGTTTAACAAGGGCCGCGTCAAGACATTTTGCACAATTTTATGTTTTCTTTTTTTCTTTTGACATATCTGGCCCTTGACTAGAGACCCAATTGACTATATAGTATAAGTAAGTTCTGATTGCGGAAAGGAGGCTTCAAATGCCAATCATATCGCATTTTTACGGCATACTCATCTATATATACAGAGAATTAGGCGGGAAACACAAAATGCCCCATTTTCATGCCAAGTATGCGGAATACGAGTGTGCTTATGACTTTGAAGGTAAAATAGAGGGGCTGAAGTAAACAAATGCTACGCCCAAAAGCCGTAGACGTAACCCCGCAAGCTGATTATTGCTTGCTCGTGACTTTCAGCAATGCCGAAAAAGGCTATTTGACGTAAAGCCTTATCTCGACTTCAAACCATTTAGCGAATTAAGAAACCAAACTGTTTTTAGTACAGTTAGGCCTGCCGGATTAAGCATTGAATGGATACACGGCCAAGACATATGCCCCGATGAGCTTTACTACAATAGCGTACCGATAGGATAACTACGACACCAAGAGGAGGAACTCATCATGAAGATCACCGGATTAAAAGTGGCTCGCGGAATCGGCCTGCTGGCTTTGGCGGCATTGGTAGTGTCGGCCGTGGTATCCTGGGTACAAAACGGAACGCCCGTCCCGGCTTTCCTTTCGGAAAATCCGTACATTGGGGCGGCTTTTGTGGCCTGCATTATCCCCTTCATTTTGAAAGAGAACGAAAAGAAAGAAGATTAAGAAAAAGGATTAGCCCATCTCCGGAATCCAAACGCGCATCTGGTTCAGGCCCCGGTTCCCCCACGCATAGTAGGGGATCAGCGTAAGCGTGCAGGGCTCGGCTTTGGGGCGCTCCGGCGAATAGAGTATGTCGCCGCTTTGCATCCGGCATCCGGCGATCTTCATTCTCACGATGCCGTTCAGCTCATCGATCCGCTCGGTTTCAGGAACCGCGTCTTTTTGCACGCGCAGGCCGAGCACATCGCCGCCGTTGTCAACGCCTTCCGCGCAGTAGACCAACGGGCCCCGCATAAAGGCCACCCTGCCGCTGTTTGCGCTGATTTGAGCGGAAGGAAAGATGCGGCATACCCCCATGTCGAAGGTAACGGTCACTTTGTCTTCGGCGGCAAACGGGCCCGGAATCATGGCGTAACCGTTTTGCTGCGCATATTCGACCGCTTGATCGTTGCGCTTGATCACGGTGGCCTGGCTCCACCCCGGCAGCCGGATCCCGAGGGTCAGCGCCATGGTTGATTGTTGTGGCTCAAAACGGTAGGTGACTTGATTGCCATAAGGATACTCAGTTTCCACGTGGATTGTCCCGCCTGCGGTATCGGCAAGGTTCAGCGAGCCGCTCATGAACAAATGGGAATAGACCACGTCTTGTTCCATACCCCAGGCGTACCTGCCGATGGAAGCCAGCAACCGCGCTACATTGGGCGGGCAGCAGGCGCAAGCGAACCATTTGGGGCGAAGGGGCAGGGCATGCCGCATGGACACCGCCTCCCCCGCAATGCTGGGGATCACCTCCAGGGGGTTGACGTAAAAGAACCGAGCGCCGTCCAACTCCATTCCGGCCAGCACACAGTTGTACAGAGCGCGCTCCATCACGTCGGCGTACTCGCCGCTTGCCTCCAGCGCAAGCATCTGCCGGGCAAAAAAGACCAAGGCAATCGAAGCGCAAGTCTCGGAATAAGCGGTGTCGTTGGGCAGGTGATAGTCCTTGGTGAACCGCTCGCCCTCGTAGGCCGATCCGATGCCCCCGGTGACATACATCCTGCGTTGGGTGATGTTGTTCCACAATGTCTTGCAGGCGTCGATGAGGCTCTGATCGTTGGTTTCGGCGGCCACATCCGCCATGCCCGTATACAGATACACGGCGCGCACGGCGTGGCCCAACGCTTCGGTTTGTTCCCGCACCGGGGCGTGGTTTTGCATGTAGATCTTTTCATGGCAGTCATTGCCCCATACCGTCCAGGGGTGCAGCGCCCTCTCGCGCACATAGTAATCGCTGTCCACGCCCCGTACATTCAAAAAATGCTGGGCCAGCTGCTTGTAGTTTTCATTGTCGGTGGCCCGGTACAGGCGCATCAGGGCAAGCTCGATCTCGGGATGGCCCGGATAGCCGGGCGCGCGCTCCTCCACAAAGCGCCGGTAGATGTGGTCCGCCAACCGCCTCCCCACCTCCAGCAGCTTGGTTTTGCCCGTACACTCATAGTAAGCCACGGCGGCTTCTATCATGTGGCCCGCGCAATACAGTTCGTGGGCTTCGTGGAGGTTGGTCCAGCGGTTTGGCGGATCCTTCACCGTAAAGTAGGTATTCAAATAACCGTCCGCGTGCTGCGCCCTTTCAATCAAAGCGATGATAGCGTCGCAACGCCCCTCCAGCAGCGGATCGGGATGTTTCAGCAAGGCGTAGGCCGCCGCCTCGATCCATTTGGCCACGTCGCTGTCCTGGAACACCATGCCATGAAACTCGCTGTCGCACTTCCCTGTTTGGATCACCTGGGCCGCCAAACGGAAATTATCAAAGGCATGGCTCTTCTCTGCACCTTCGATTTCGTCGCTCAGCATCCTTTCCTGATAGGGGATTACCACGTCGTTGACAAGCCTGTCATAGCGCCCCATAAACCCGCCGGAAACGGTAAAGCGCGCCAGCATATCGGTCATCTTTTTGCCCTCCTAGCCTATGTTGCGTCCATTATACCATCCCATTGGGTTTTGTGGTATAATGCAGCCATGAAACAACGAGATTACGCTTCCATCGAAATTGTCCGGCCCGCCGCCCGCTCCGGCTTTCATTCCGTCGTGCTGGATTTTGACGGCACCATCAGCTTGATCCGGGAGGGCTGGCAACAGATCATGATCCCCTACTTCACTGATCTGCTTTGGGATACCCCCCGCGGCCGGGACACGGATCGCGCTCTATTGGAGAACCTAGCCCGGGAGTTCATCTTTCTGCACACCGGCAAACAAACCATCTATCAGTGCATCGCCGTAGCGGAAGAGATCGAAAAGCTGGGCGGCATGGCGCAAGATCCCCAAGCCTACAAGGACGAATACCACCGGCGCTTGCTGGAGCGCATCGACGGGCGGCTGCGCGGGCTGGAAAACGGGCTCCTCGACCCGGAAACCCTCACCGTACCCGGCTCCTATGCCCTGTTGCAGCTGCTGCGGGACCGCGGCCTTACCCTGTACCTGGCCAGCGGCACCGACGAGGAATACGTGCTGCAAGAAGCGGAACTGCTGGGCGTCACCGGCTTTTTTGAAGGCCGCATCTACGGCGCGCAACGGGAGTACAAGGCTTTTTCCAAGCGTATGATCATCGAGCGGCTGCTACGGGAGAATCAGCTTTCCGGCGAGCAGTTGCTCGGATTCGGCGACGGTTATGTGGAAATCGAAAACGTAAAGGCCGTGGGCGGAACCGCTATCGGCGTCGCATCCAACGAAGCGGAGCGCTGCGGCATCGACGATTGGAAGCGTGAGCGCCTGCTTCGGGCCGGGGCCGACGCCATCATCCCCGATTACAGCGATCTGCCCGCGCTGGCCGACTATTTATTCTGAGGGAAACCATGCGAAGAGAGCGTTTAATCGAATTGCTGGACAAAATGGCCGCCGCCCGGATCTGCGTGATCGGCGACCTGTTTTTGGACAAATGGGTGTTTGTGAATCGGTTGTGGGACGAACCTTCCCTGGAAACCGGCTTGCCCGCCCATCAGGTGGCTTACATCCATTTGTATCCGGGCGCGGGCGGCAACGTGCTTTGCAACCTGCGGGCCCTGGGCGTAGGTTCGGTTTCCGCCATCAGCATGGTGGGCGACGACGGAGACGGCTTTGAATTGCTCCGGGCCCTCACCCAGCGGGGCGTGGACACGACCCGTGTGGTGCGCAGCGCGGACATCGTAACCCCCACCTACCTCAAGCCCATGTTTCTGCAAGCAGATAGCGCCGCCATAGAAGCAAGCCGATTGGACTTTAAGAACCGGGGCGTCACGCCCCCCGGCCTGCAGCAAGCCCTGCTGGAGAAGGCACGTGCCGTCGCCCCGGATGTGGACGCCCTGCTGGTGCTGGATCAGCTCACCGAAGAGAACACCGGCGTAATCACCGAGTCTGTGCGGGAGGGGCTGGCCGCCATCGCCACCGAATATCCCCATCTGCTCATGTGCGCCGATTCCCGGGCCTTCATCCGCAAGTTCCGCAACATGACCCTCAAGTGCAACAACACCGAAGCCATGCAAATGGCCCTCGGCACAGAAAAATATTCAAAGGAAACGGTCTTTGCCGCCCTGGACATTTTGGCGGCACAAACCGGGCATCCGCCCTTCATCACCTGCAATGCCCATGGCATCGCCTGCAAAGCAAACGGCAAAAACACGCTGGTTCCGGCGGTGCGGCAAAAGGGCCCCATCGACGTTTGCGGCGGGGGGGACGCCTGCAGCGCGGGCATCGTCGCCGCGTTATGCGCAGGCGCAGACAACGGGGAGGCGGCATTCCTCGCCAACTTGGCGGCGGGCGTCACGGTGCGCAAGCTAGGCCAGACCGGCAGCGCCAGCCCGGAAGAAATCCTCGCCCTGTTCGACGAACAATACGCTACTCCATAAGCGGATGCCGTTGGGCGCGCTTTGCCGGAACCTCCGGCAGGATCAGCTCGATTTCCAGCCGGGTAAAGGGGATTCGCTCCACAAAGTGATCCTGCGTAAATGCGGTGCGGCTAAAAGCGTCGTACTCCTTTTGGTGTTTGCTGAGCCATAGGGGCCTGGGGATGTCCATGCGACGGCAAAGCTCTGCAAGGGCCGTTTGAGGGTCGGCGGGATCGCAGGGTTCGGTATCGCTAACGATGATCTTCTGGCCGCGCATCTTGCGGGCCCAGAGTTTGGGTGAATCGGTCATGTGAGCGTAGCCTCATTTCGTATGTCGTAAATACATTATACCATACGTTGCATTGTATTGCTTGCATGTTGTATACTGAGTACAAATGAAAGGATTAAGCAAGCATGAAATTATTATGGAAACTGGCCATCCCGCAGATACTCATCGTCGTTTGCTTTGGCATCGTCAGCTTTGTTGTGATCAACACATCCTTTCGCAGTGTGCGCGAACAGTACGTGCGCGACGTGATCGAAAACCAATTTCAGTTCATCACCAATGAGATAGAAGCCAGTTCCCAACGAGCCGTGAGCGAAACCTCCGTGTTTGTGCGCCTGCCCGACGTATGGCAGGCATACGAGATGGCCCTGGCCGGCGATATCAACGATCCCCATTCGCCCCAATCCCAGGCGGCAAGGGATTTTCTGCGCAGGCAACTGGCGCATATGTTGGACAGCTATAACGAGCTGATGGGCAGGCGGCTGGAGCTGCATTTCCACCTGCCCAATAGCTTCAGCTTGGTTCGCCTGTGGCGCGAACACAATACCAGAGTGGATGGACAGTGGGTCGATATGTCCGACGATCTGCGGCCCTTCAGGCCCACGGTGTTGGAAGCTAACCAAACCGGCGAACCCGCTTTGGGTATAGAGGTGGGCAGCGGCGGCTTTGCCATCCGAGGGGTGGTCCCGGTCTTTGGGCCGGACGGCAGCCAGCTCGGCACGGCGGAATCCCTCCAGCAGTTTGATCCCATCCTGGAGGCCGCCGCGGAAGATGGGAAGGTTTTTATCGCCCTGTACGCCAACAACGAGGCGCTGGATTTTTCCGTAGAGCTGCAAGACCCGGAGCGATACCCGCCCATCGGCGATTTTGTGCGGGTCATCGACGCAAAGGACGGCCAGGCGGCCTCCCTGATCACCGCCGAGCTGCTGGCCAAGGGGAAGGAAGGCGTGTTCTTCGAAAGCCATGGCGCTAGGGCGCTGGCTACGCTCCCCCTTGCGGATTATCGGGGCGACCAGGTGGGGGTGATCGTATGCGCGATGGACACCGCGCCCCTCACCGCCCATGTGAACATGGCGTCCGCCGTGCTGGCGCTGATGCTGGCGGGTATGGCCGTGGTGCCTACCCTTGCGCTGCTGCAACGGCTGCGCAAGCTGGTGATCCGCCCGCTGCACGTCGTCGAGGAAAGAATACGGGACATCGCCGAGGACCGCGCCGACCTCACCGAACCGATTCCCAGCCGCCAAAACGACGAGATTGGCGAGCTGGCCGCGTGGTTCAACACGCTCACCACCAAACTAGACGGCATTTTGGCCGAGCGCGAGGCCATGGCTCACTGGTACAAATCGATTCTAGACGCCACGCCCTTCCCCATCACGGTGACCGACGCAAACATGAACTGGACCTTTGTGAACAGAGCCGTAGAGGACTTTTTAGGCACGACGCTTGACGAAATGATCGGCAAACCCTGCAGCAATTGGAACGCCCACATCTGCAACACCGAGGATTGCGGCGTCGCCTGCGCCAAGCGGGGGCTCAAGCGCACCTTCTTTACCCAGAAGGGGCGCTCCCACCAGGTGGATGTGGAAATACTCAAGGACCTGAGCGGCGAGATCGCGGGATTCATCGAAGTAGTGCAGGACATCACGGAGCTGGAAGAGATGCACAAAAAGCAGGCCGACGCCGAAGCCGCAAGCCAGGCAAAAACCAACTTTTTGGCCAACATGAGCCACGAAATACGCACGCCCCTCAACGCCATCATCGGCATGACCTCCATCGCAGAAGGGGCGCAGGACGTACACCGGAAGGATTACGCCATACGGAAAATCCACGACGCTTCCACCCACCTGCTGGGCATCGTAAACGATGTGCTGGACATGTCCAAGATCGAAGCCGACAAGTTTGAGCTGTCTCATGCCGGGTTTGATTTTGAGAAGATGCTGCAAAAGGCGATCTGCGTCATCAATTTCCGGGTGGACGAGCGGCGGCAGACATTTGCCGTGCGCATCGCAAAGGACATCCCCCAACTGCTCATCGGGGACGACCAGCGCTTGGCCCAGGTGATCACCAACCTGCTGTCCAACGCCGTTAAGTTTACGCCGGAGGAGGGTTCCATCCGCCTGGACGCCCGGCTGCTTTCCAAAGAAAACGGCAAGTGCCGCTTGCAGGTCAGCGTGGCGGATACCGGCATAGGCATCACCGAGGAGCAAAAGACCCGCTTATTTTTATCCTTTGAGCAAGCCGAAGCGGATACCACGCGCAGATTCGGTGGCACAGGGCTCGGCCTGGCGATTTCCAAGCGCATCGTGGAACTGATGGATGGAGCGATTTGGGTCAAATCCGAAATCGGAAAAGGCTCAAGATTCTCCTTTACCGTTGTGCTGGGGTACGACGACGGAGCAGACCCTTTGCCTGACGGTCATTGCGAAAGGGTTCCAGAGAACGATGATTTTGCGGGGCATACGATCTTGCTCGTGGAAGACGTGGACATCAACCGGGAGATCCTGCTGGCCCTGCTGGAACCCACCCGCCTTGCCATCGAATGCGCGGAGAACGGCAAGCAGGCGGTGCGCATGTACGAAGCCGCGCCGGACAAGTACAAAATGATATTCATGGACATACAGATGCCGGAAATGGACGGCTACGCGGCCACACGGGCCATTCGCGCTCATGGCAGCGAGAGAGCGAAGACCATACCCATCATCGCCATGACCGCCAATGTATTCCGGGAGGATGTGGAGAGGTGCCTGGAGGCCGGCATGAACGGCCATATAGGAAAACCCCTGGACGTGGACGAGGTTTTTGGCAACCTGCGGCGGTACTTATTGTAATGCAAAAAGGCCCTGCCTCCTCTGCGAAGCAGGGCCTCTCCCTTGGTGAACTCCTTACTTGCGGCGCTTCTTGATGACCACGCCCACGATGATTGCGACGACCACGACGGCGGCGATCACGATAACGGATGTCGGCATATCATTCACCTCCCTTCAGCAGGTTGTTGGCCTTTTCGCAAACCCCATAAATCTCGTCGTGCTTTTGATCGATCACCGGATCAACCTTGGCGACCGTGTTCTTTTGGATTTTGAGGTAGCAAAAGTAAGGAACGACCCAACCGGCAAAGGCGGGAACCGCCAGGATGATGCACAGCGCCACCAAACCGCCCAGGAAAGCGAATACCGAACCTGCCATAAACGCCGTGCCGATCACCCCGATGACATAGGCCGCCGTAGCCGCACCGATGGTCTTGGAGCGCTCCAGCGACACAATCTCGCCGGCCAGGGAATCGAACTGCCGCTGCAGCCGGGTTAACTCCGCCTTGTTGCGGATTTTGCGGTTGCGCTTGAACTTCATGGTCACCTCAAACAGCCCCCGCGTGACGCCCACCATGGAAGGGAAGGAGGCGTTTTGCAGCTCCCAGCCGAAATTCCCGTAGTTGTCGGCGTACAGCGTCTCCAGCTCCCGCTTGACGGTGACGTCCTTGTACTCGTACCCGACGTACCCATTTCCGTTTTTTGTTTCGCTCATGATGATTTCATTCCTTTCACTTTCCGTTTCCGGTTGATGGGCTTATCTTACCGCCTGCATATTTCTGTTTTGCTTGTTTATTGTTTGGAATATATGAATAAAACAACCCAGTTTCATTGCCGAAACTGAGCTGCCTGCATCCTATCTTACTCTATTCATTCATTTTTAAGGTAACCGTAAATACAGCGCCTTTGCCCGGCTCACTGGCGACGGCGATAGAGCCGTCCATCAGTTCAATGGCCCGCAACGCCAGGGCCAAGCCCAAGCCATTCCCCTCCTGGGAATGGGAGGTGTCGCCCTGATAGAATTTCTCAAAGACTTTCTCGGCAACTTCGGGGCGCATCCCGCAGCCGGTATCGGCCACCGATACCGTCACCGTGTCCGCATCGGAGGTTTGCGTCAATTTCACCGTGCCCCCCGGCTCGGTGAACTTGATGGCGTTGGACAGCAGGTTCTGCCACACAATACCCAGCATCTCCTCATCGGCATGGATCACCGCCCGGTCTTCCAAGTCGGCAATAAACGCAATGTTTTTATCCTCCCACAGATCCTCAAACTGCAACGCAAAGTCCGTGAGCTGGCGGCACAGATCGTAGGGCTCGGCCACCGGCGTGATCTCCTGGTTTTCCAGTTTGCTGAGCTTGAGTATATTGGTGACCAGCGCCGTCAGCTTTTGCGATGCGGAGATGATGGTGGCGCTGTATTCCCTTCGCACTTCATAGGGCAGATTTTCTTTTTGCAGCGCCTGGGCATAGTTTTGGATGACGGCAAGGGGCGTCTTGATCTCATGGGATACATTGGCAATAAAATCGGCTTTGAGCGTCTCGATGCTGCCCAGCTCCTGCACCATCTTGTTAAAGTCCTCACACATCACATCCATGTAGTTGTATTTGTCCGGGGTATGGATGGGCTGCACGTAGATGGAAAAATCGCCGTTTGCCACATCCTTTGCGGCCGTGCTCAGGCGCTGCAGGGGTTCGTCAAACCGCCAGCGTATCTGCAGGTGGGTTATCCACACAAACGCGCCGGAAACCAGCGCCCAATACCCGGCCATACCAAAGATGTAATCGGAAGGCATGGTGGCGAAGTCCATGTACTCCGCGTAAATCATCCACTGCCCCGCCGAAAGCACGGACAAAACCGCGTACGTAATCAAAAACCCCTTCCACGAGAAGGGCGAAGTCTTGACACGGGGATCAAGATGATTCTTTGCTTTTTTCATTGAGGCACCGCCTTATACCCAAGGCCGTGAACGGTCACGATCTTAAATCCCCCACAACCGGAGAACTTGTCCCGCAGCTTGGTGATGTACACATCCACGGCGCGCAAGCTGGTATCGCTGTCGATACCCCAGAACTCATCCATGAGCTGCGCCCGGGAAAAGGTATGTTTGGGGTAAGAGAGCAGCTTGTACAGGATGTTAAACTCCCGCACGGTCACCGCTACCTCCTCTTCGTTTACCGTAGCGGTCATCCCATCGGAATCCAGGATGAGATTGCCGATGGTGAGCTTTTTATCGGCAGCAATGCCCGCGCGCCGCAGCAGCGCGCCGATGCGCAACACCAGCTCATCCATATGGATCGGCTTGACCATATAGTCGTCGATGCCGATCCGGAAGCCCTTTTTCATGGCGGCCATGTCGTCCCGGGCAGTCATAAACAAGATGGGAATGGTTTTGTTGATATCCCGTACGGTGCGCACGAACTCAAAGCCGTCGATTTCCGGCATCATGATGTCGGAAATGATCAAGTCAAATAAGGCATTGTACATGGTATCGTACGCCTCTTGAGCGCTCAAGCAACCCGTCGCCTGGAAACCGCTGTCCCTCAAATGGGCGCAGACGATCTGGTTCAGCTTTGGATCGTCTTCCAGCACCAGTATTTTGATCATACAAATCCCTCCATATTCCGTGTGGAATCATCGGAGTATAGCAGGCAAATGTTTACGAATTGTTTATAAAAACTTGTTTACACGAACTGCATCCGGTAGAGCTGGGCGTACCGGCTCTCCCTGGCCATCAGCTCCTCGTGGACGCCCCGCTCCACGATGCGCCCTTCCTCCATCACGACGATTTCGTCGGCATGGCGTATGGTGGAAAGGCGGTGGGCGACGATCACGCTGGTGCGGCCCTGCATCAAGCGGTCCAGCGCCTCCTGCACCTCCTGCTCGGATTCGGTATCCAGAGAGGATGTAGCCTCGTCCAGCAGCAGGATGGGGGCGTCCTTTTGCAGCGCCCTGGCGATGGCCACCCGCTGACGCTGCCCCCCGGAGAGCTGGGCGCCCCGCTCGCCCACCCGGGTCTCAAACCCTTCGGGCATGGATTCGATAAAGGCCCACAGCCCGGCTTCCCGGGCTACTGCTTCGACCTGGGCATCCGTAGCCCCCGGATTGCCCCAGCGGATGTTCTCCCGCATGCTGCCGTCGAAGAGATAACAGTCCTGGGGCACGTAGGCGCTCATGGCCCGCACCTGGGTCTGCGAATAAGCATCGATGTTGTGGCCCATCAGGCGAATGTCGCCCCCGCTCCTGGGCGCGAACTCCATCAGCAGCTTGATCAAGGTGGATTTTCCGCCGCCCGACCCGCCCACGATGGCCACGCGCCTGCCTCTTTGTACGTTGAGGTTCACGCCGTGGAGCACCTCACTGCCCTCATCGTACTGGAAGGCCAAATCGGTGAGCTCGATGGCGTTCTTGGCGTTTAGGTTGGGATATGCACCCCCGGGCCGTTCCTGTTCCTGGGGCATGTCAAATACGTCTTTCACCCGTTGGCAGGAAGCCGCCGGGCCCAGCAGTCGCTTATAGTTGCGGCCTATGCCCAACATGGCAAAGTTCAGGTTGAGCTGCAGGTGGCAGATAAATACCGCTGAGGCAATGGAGATCGTGCCGTTTGCCGCCAGCAGCGCGCCGATGGCCAGGGTCACAAACGAAGCCAGCCACACAAAGCTGGAGCCCACCGAATTGCCCAGCACGCCCCAGCGCGCCGCCGCCTGGGCGTGGCCGTAAACCTCCTTGGCTTCCCGTGCGTAGGCTTTTTCCTGCCTGCCCACCAGGCCAAACACCCGGGCAATGGCAGTGCCGCTCAGCACGTCGACCATCACCTGGGTGAGCGCGGACAGGGCGCTTCGTTTCTTTTCCTCGGCTTTTTTTACGTGGGGAGTGATCAGCAGCGTAGCCCCAAGGGAAAAGAGGCTCAGAAACACCGCCGCGCCGCCTGCAAGGGGGCTCTCCAAGATCACCGTGGCGCTTAGCACCGCCGTCTGCATCACCATGGCGTAAAAATTATACTCACCCACCCCAGGCCAGCCGAACATCTGGGTGGCGCTGATCACATCGGTGGTAAAACGGGCGGAAAAGTCGCCGGAAAGCTGTTTTTCCATCAGCGGCACGGGCAGCCGCTGCACATGGGCAAAGAATCTTCTTAGCATCTCCCCTTCGCCCCTCGCGAAGCAAATATAGATTTGCATATAGCTCATGGCAAAGAGTACCGCGCCCGCGATCACGCTGATCACCATGACGGCCAGCGCCCTAGGCATCAGGGCAAAGCTGCCATCCACAAGCGATTGGGTGGCGGCCTTGAGCAGGGCGGCCATCACCAGGCTCTGCCAGGCAGGCTCAAACCATACGGTGACCACAAAGGGAAAAAACCTGTATTTCCACGGCCATACAAAGCGCCACGCCCAGTACTGCATGGATAAGGTGTGCTTCATGCTCTTCCACAGGCCTTGCTTTTGTTCTGTTTTCATGCGTTCTCCTCTTCCTTGGTTTGCGCCTGGTAGAGGCGAAAGTACAGCCCGCCCAACCGCATCAGTTCCTGGTGGGTTCCTTCTTCTGTGATCCTGCCGTCTTCGATGCACAGGATGCGGTCGATGCCCCGCATGGCCGACAGGCGGTGGGCCACCAACAACGTGGTCTTCCCCCGGATCAGCTCGTCCAGGGCCAAGTTCACCAGGTATTCGGATTCGGTGTCCAGGGCGGAGGTGGGCTCATCCAGCAGCAGGATGGGCGCGTCCTTGAGCATGGCCCGGGCGATGCACACCCGCTGGCGCTGACCGCCCGAGAGCCGGTTCCCCCGCTCACCGATCTCGGCGTGAAGCTGCAAATCGTCGGCTTTGGCGGCGCGTATGGCCGCCATGATCTGCTCGTCTGTAGCGTCTTCCCTGCCCATCTTTACGTTCTGCCAAATCGTGCCGGGAAAGAGATAGGCGTCCTGCCCCACGTAGGAAAACAGCCCGCGCAGCTCGGCCAGGGGGTATTCGCAGCTGTCGCCGCCCATGGCGGTGATGCGGCCGCCCTGCTGCCGGTAAAAGGCCAGCAGCAACTTGAGCGCCGTGGACTTGCCGCAACCCGACGCCCCCACCAGCGCCACCTTCTCGCCAGGGCGCAGGGACAAGGTTAACTCCTTAAGCACCGGGGCGGCGTCGTGATAGGCAAAGGCTACGTCCCGGAAAACTACCGGGGTTTCACAGGCCGGATCGGCCTTCGCCTCCCCGCTCCCCTCCTGCTCCTGGGGCATGTCCCACACCTCAAAGATGCGCTGGCCGTGGCCGGCCGCGGTAAACAGCCCGCGGAGGGTCCAGGGCAGGCTCTGTATGGGGTTGAGCACATAGTCGCTCAATAAAAAGAAAGTCAGTACCCCGCCCACGCCCATCGAGCCCCTGGAGGCAAAGTAAGCCCCCACCCCGGCAATCAGCGCGTAGGGCAAAAAGATCATCATCGTTTGCATGGGGCGCAGGGAAAAATCCACCATGCTGCACTTGATGCCGGCTTTGACGGCCCGGTCGATGGAGCGGTCGAAGCGCCCCTGCATGGCCTCCCGCAGATCGTAGGATTTGGCCAGGGCAAAGCCGCCGATCAGGTTGTTGGCCAGGGCCATGGCCTCGCCGTCGGCGGCGCTGCGCTCCAAGGAGTACTTGGACATAGGCCCGGCGGTCTTGGACATGGCAAAGCCCAATATGGGGATGACGGTATAACAAATCAGCGTCAGCTGCCAACTGATGGCAAAGGAGATGCCAAGGGCCACGGCAAAAGCTACGATTTGCGGCATGCCCCAAGTAACAAAACCGTCCATCTGGTCGGCAAATCCTTCGATATCCCGGTTCACCCGGGAGATGAGGTCGCCGGTCTTATGGGTCTCGATGGTTTGCATCTGGGCATGGGCCACCCGCTTGAATGTAAACGTACGCATGGCCATGATGCTGCGGTTGCCAAAGGTAGCCGTGAGCAGCCCTTGGCCGATTTCCAGGGGGATATAAGCCAACTGGGCCAGCAGCAGGGGCAGCACCGCCGTAAAATCACGGATGAGCCCCAGGTGGGCGTCGTCCACCAGTTTGCCATAGAAAAAGGAGCGCAGGCCCACAAAGAGGGAGGCCGCAATCGTAGCCCCTATGCTCAGCGCCATCACGGGCACGTGGACGCGATTGACCGCCAGGTACCGCCGGAGGGTCGCAACAATTGACGGCGTACTCTTGTCTCTTTTCGTTTTGGGCATGAATACCACCTGCCTTGTGTACAGATTGTATGGGGAAACGCAATGTCTGTCAAGGGATACGTTAAAGCCGCGTAATGAGCAAATTGCCCGACGCGTACCGGCGCAACCCCCGGTAAAAAAGCAGGCAGGCCAACCCGCAATAAACAAAGCTTCCGGCCAGCAGCGCGCCCATCAGCTCCCAGCGGAAGGCGCGGGCCAGGGTCAGCGGCAGATGGGCCACCAGCCCGGCCGGCATCACCGTGTACATCAACGCCCGCACCACGCCGGGGAATATACCCGGCGGATACAGGCTGAAATTGAGCGTAAACTCCTGGGCCATGCCGCCAAAGGCCGACGCGTCGCCCCAAAAGAAGGTCATGGAATGGGCGGATACGGCGATGGCGGTGATCAGCAGCGAGCCGATCATGGTGGCCAGCACAAACATCACCCAGGCCGACGCGCCGCGCTGGGTGAGGACCATCAGGATCACGCCGTACGCTAAATCGCCCCAAGAGGCCAGGGAGGTGCGGGCGCACAGGGCGCTGAGCAGCACGTTCTTTGGCTGCAGCAAAAAGGTGTCCAACTCACCGGTGAGGATCAGGCGGCTGAGGCGGTTGGCGTTGCCGAACACGATGTGGGACAGCCCAAAGGCCGAGGCGTTGCACGCCCACACAAACATCATGTCCTCAAAGGTGTAACCGCCGATGCGCCCCTGGAGCATGGAGAACGCTATCCACCAGAAGAAGATAAACGCGCTGTTGGACAGGGCCATGCCGAATGCCTGCATAAAGAAACTGGCCCGGTATTCCAATGCACCAGTCAAATTCACGCGGAAGTATTTGCCCAATAATCGCAGGTGGGAGAAAAGGGCGTTGATTTTCATGGGATCGCCTCCAATCGCAACATACTCACCCGCCATGAGCGCTCAATTTCTTTTCTCCCACCCGGTACAACCGAAGGGCGATGCCCATCGACAGCAAGAGCCACAACACCTGCACCGGCACGATCTGCCAGAACATCGGCCAGGAAAACCGGGTGATCAGCCGAGCCGGAGCCCAGGCCACGTACGAGAAGGGCAGCCAGCGCGCCACATCCTGCAGCCAGCCGGGCAGCAGCTCGATGGGCAAAAAAGTGCCCAACATAAACACCAGCTTTTGATAGATCAGGTACGGGCCAAAGCTGTCCTCCAACTGAAAGGCGCTCAGGCTCAGGGAAAGCCGGGCGAAAAAGTTGATACACACGCCCAGGGCCAGGGAGAGCAGCATCACAGGCAGATGGGCGATTTGGATGCCGGGCAGCAGCCCCACGGTCACCGAACCCATCACCAGCGCCATGGCGCCGTATACCCCAAGGTTAAACGACGTCTGCCCCATGCCGTAGGCAAACTGGTAGCCAAGGTAATGATAGGGCCGGGCAAGCTGGTAAGCGATGGCGCCGGTTTTGATGTCGTCTTCCATCTGGCCAAACTGCTCGCCCCGGGTGCTGAAGGCCACCACCTCGGTGATGCACAGGTACCACACCATCTGGGGCAGGGTGTACCCGCTCTGAAGCCCGCCGGCGTAGATGGCCCGCCACAGGAAAAAGAAGACGCACAGAAACAAGGCGTAGAATCCCACACCGCTGGCCAGCCCCGCCGGATACACCAGGGCGGTCTGCAGGCTGATGCCGGCGATGCGCAGGTACTTGCCTGCTTTCTTCATGGCCCGCTGCCTCCCCCCAGCCTTTTTTGAAAGATGGTGGTGATGATCTCCTCCATGGGCGGATCGCTCACCGTGATGTCGGCCACCAAGCCCGGCGCGGTGAGGGCCTGCATCACCTGGCCGATAGGCCGTACAACCGTGTCCACCGCCAGCCGCGCATGGTTCTCTTCGGCAAGGAGGGTTGTAACGCCGGTCATTTCCGGCAGGGCGCAAGGCTCCCGGAAGCGCACCTCGATCACCTTGCGGCCCAGGTAATCCCGCCGCATGGCGTCCACCGGCTGATCCAGCACGATCTGCCCGTCGTTGATCACCACGGCCCGGCGGCAGAGCTGCTCCACATCGCCCGCGTCGTGGCTGGTGAGGAATACCGTGGTGCCGCGCTCGGCATTCATGCGCCGGATCAATGCGCGGATGGCCTGCTTTACGATCACATCCAAGCCGATGGTGGGCTCGTCGAGAAACAGCACGTCGGGCCTGTGCAGTAGGGAGGCCGCCACCTCGCAGCGGATCCGCTGGCCCAGGGACAATTTGCGCACCGGGGTTTTGAGCAGGGGCTCCAGCTCAAACAATGCCACCAACTCGTCGATGCGCCTGCCCAGCTCGGCTTTTTCGATATCGTAGATCGCGCCCAGCAAGGAAAAGCTGTCCATGGGCGGCAGATGGAACCACAGCTGGGATTTCTGCCCGAACACCGTACCCACCCGGCGGGACAGGGCGCCCCGTTCCCTTGCGGGATCCAACCCCGCCACGGTGAGAGCGCCGCCGCTGGGCCGCAAGATGCCGGTCATCATCTTGATGGTGGTGGATTTGCCCGCCCCGTTGGGCCCGATGAAGGCCAGCATCTCCCCGGCGTTCACGGCCAGGTCGATGCCGCGCACCGCATCGATCTGCCGGTACTCGGGCCGGAACAACCCCCGGAACCCGGCGGCCAGCCCCTCGCCCTTGACCCTGGTAACATAGCGCTTGGACAAGCCCTTTGCCTCAATGATGTTGTTCATGATGTTGGCCATGGCAATCCCTCCATTTCAGATGCATACAAAAAAGGTTCGGAGCCGCTCGCCCGAACCTTACGCGATGTATCATCGTCCTCGGTTCCCGTGCGATGCGGCTATCTTGCGGCCACACCGAACGGGCTGTTGCCCATTTCGCTACGTCCGCGAGAGGGTAACCAGCATGGTAATAGATTGTTCTAGGTAGAAACGATGCGCCATCTTGCCAAACCCTCCCTTTCGGTTTATTTTTGATAGTATATGCCTGCGGTCGGTGGATTGTCAATAGCTAAATCTTATTTCTGCAATTTTTCTTGCAAACTATCGGCTCCTAGCTTTGGCCCGGTAGATCGTCTCTGGGTACTACGGTATTCCAGTGCTCTTTGTTCATATGATATCCCGGCGTTACCCCCGTGAAAGCTTGCCGCGATGGCGCATCACGGTCCACTCACTGTCCGCCAGCTCATCAAAAGGATAATCCTCGTAAGCGGCGGGGAAGGTGAGGCAGAAATCGACAAGCGCTTGGCGGGCGGTCAAGCGTCTCACAACACGCCGCCTTCCAGCCACCAAAAAACAAACAGAACGGCAGCGACCTGCAGCCCAATCATCACGGGAAGCCCCACCATAAACTTGGCGCGCTTGGTCTTGTGCCGAATGAAGCGCATGGCCGCAAGCATGGCAACGGAACCGCCGATCAAGGATACGAGCAGCAGCGTCCGCTCCTTTACGCGCCACAGACCCTTTCGGGCGGCGTATTTATCATAAGCCGTCAGCCCTATTGCCCAAAAGCTGATGGCGGCAATGTAGATGGCGATGTACATCGCTAAGTTTTCTGGTGTTTTAAACAATATTCTCACCCAATAAAATCTTAGGGATTGTGGTCAGGCAGCGATTCCACCGCTTGTAAAATTTCTCAAGCCCCGGTTTTGCTAGTCGGCCATGAACCTCTTCATTTTCTAAAGCCAAGTACAACATATAGGTAACCTTTCCGATTTGCCGTGTAAGGCGAATCGGTGGTTCTCCCGCCTTCACAGCGCTAAAATCCTTCTGGCGGTGCGTGCGTTTGATGTACCGCACATCAATGACCCCGGGTTGAGAGCGATAGAATTCGGCTACTTCGCGCATGAGCGTTTCGATTTCTTCCTGCTTTTCGATTTTTGCTTCGTATATACAGATTTCATTAAACATAGCGATCTCCTTTCGTTAAAGATGCAGTGAATTCGTCCAGTTAATCATAGCACAGATATCAAAAAACCGCCAGAAATGACGGTTTCACAGTACGCGCCCAACAGGATTCGAACCTGTGACCTTTTGATTCGTAGTCAAACACTCTATCCAGCTGAGCTATGGGCGCATGTAAGCTGATGCCGGGACTCGAACCCGGGACCTCTTCCTTACCAAGGAAGTGCTCTACCTCCTGAGCTACATCAGCAAGACAACGCTCCTATCA
>Ga0123353_10001912_pt1 | contig 25601 bp, 12 predicted proteins | sample TergutLab28metaG_3_FD_92763 | JGI IMG/M metagenome (GOLD analysis project Ga0123353, IMG submission 92763) | Labiotermes labralis P3 segment gut microbial communities from Petit-Saut dam, French Guiana - Lab288 P3 | ecosystem: Host-associated > Arthropoda: Insects > Digestive system > Gut ...
GCTGACATTGTGGGAGGAAAGGAAGCTGAGGGTGTTTGAGAACATGGTGTTGAGGAGAATATTTGGACCTAGGAAGGACGAGGTAATGGGGGAATGGAGGAGATTGCATAACGAGGAGCTAAATGATCTGTACTCCTCACCCAGTATTGTGCCGGTGATAAAATCGAGAAGAATGAGATGGGCTGGGCATGTGGCATGTATGAGTGAGGAGAGGGGGGTGTATGGGGTCTTGGTGGGGAAACCGGAGGGAAGGAGACCACTGGGGAGACCTAGGCATAGATGGGTGGATAATATTAGGATGGATCTCCAGGAGGTGGGATGTAGGTATATGGACTGGATTGGGCTGCCCCAGGATAGAGACAGGTGGCGGACGCTTGTGAGTGCGGCAATGAACCTTCAGGTTCTGTGAAATGCGGGGAATCTCTTGACTAGCTGCAAACCAGTTAGCTTCTCAAGAAGGACTCTGCACCATGGAGTAAGTATGTTGGTTGAGGCATTGCGCTATAAGCTGGAAGGTTGTGGGTGTGATTTTAGATGGTATAATTGGAATTTTTCATTGACATAATCTTTCTGGCTGCACTATGGTCCTGGGAGTTGACGGTGGCAGGTGTGCAGGGCTGACAACCTTACCACTTTCATGTGCTGACTGTCTAGACATCTGGGAGCTGCAACCTCCTGGAACCCTATGGGACTGTACAGATTTTGCTGTACCTGTACCTTTATATTGCTTACGGATGTATGACTCTTGTTTCAGACAGTTCAACATTAACTCTTTAACACACCCCTTGTACACAACTTACACATATATTTTACAATTTCATGTATTTTAACTTTTCTTCTTCTTCTGCTTAACCTTCATGGGTTTAGGCTACTAAGCCTTTTCCTGTCTTTGAAGATGAATTTGGTCCCTCCATCTTATTTTAACTTTTAACTTAATTTTATGGTCTATAAAACTGTTCCATATAATGATTTTTGATCCCTGATAATAGCTGCTAACCAAAATATATTGGTCTTTGATGTTTGTATATTATTACTTAATTCTTTCACTCACTCAACTCACTCACACAACACAAAACAAGAACAGTATATAGAGATAAAGAGCAGAGACCATACCCACTGCCAATTTCATCACAGATTTTGGGCTTATTATCATGACTAATTAATATTTCCCTAAACATTAATTATGCTGACAGCACTGTGACAAAAAAAAACTGAGAAGCAGATGCATTAAATGCCTTTGTAATTACAGATGGGATCCCCCCCCCCACACCCACACCCACACACACACATGCCTTATGCAGCGAAAGCTCTCTTATTACCTACCTTTCCTGGGAGAGATAGGTGGTGTGAGTTGTGAGGAGGCAATACTAAGACCATCTCCTCTCATATGCTTCTGCTCCAGCTTCTTTTTCAACTTGATATACTGACGTTGTGTCCTCTCATCCTTGAAATTATGCGGTGGCGGTGGCGAGTGTCCTGTGTAAGAACAGTACAAGAAACAATGTTATCATGGCTGTATCATGGGACTGTGCCATGGCTCAGGAAGTTAGTCACCAGTCTCTCACCACGAAGGCATGGCTTTGATCCCAGGCCAGTACATGGGATTAAGGGTGGACGAAGTAGCAAAGCAACAGTCCCCCCCCCCATTCTTCCATTTTCCCATCAATATCATTCCACTGGTCCTCCATACTTGTTCATTCCCTATCACTGAAGTGATACTATTTAATCTGAGCAATCAAGAGCATTGTTAAATAATACACTTCAAAAACATCACAGGATTTCATGAAACTGCTTATCACACCATAAACCTTACTGTGGTATGACTGGATAATTTCAGAAAATAACCTCCAAAATTTCTTCCAAGGAGGCCACATTTTAATTCCCTCCAGAGTTGAATTAAGCATCACCAACATGGCTGATGATGCAGTTGTTATTATCATGAACTGCACAAAAATATATGGAATGTTTTGAAAAGGGAGCACTTAAAAGTACTGTCCTATGCCAGCTTTCACCCAGAAACAATAACAAAAATAAATAATCTCAGTCAGGAGAGGTAGTTGCTTAGTTGGTATTCAAACTCAGCACATCCAAAACATGTAGGCTGGCAAATCTGTTAATACCACAGCAACTTGCTAGTTGCATGTGATATGCATGTCTCATAGCCAAAAACCAACAAGAGAATACTGGTGCTGGTGGGCTTTGCATTCATTCTGTACACCCAAACTTCCACTTTGAAAGTCTGAAGACAGAATCTTGAAACTAATACTTCCAGGTGCAAGCACTTAAACTTATTGTTTAGGTGGCCTGTCTGCCTCACCATTTCTGAACACACCCATTAGCATATTCTTAAATTGTTTTCTTCAACACATACTACACACTTTCTTAACTCCTAAAATGCAGGATCACCTTCTGAGAAAACAAGTTTAAAACACATGAGTCTTTTCACCAGAAAAATCACCAAAATAACACCAAATATGAAATATTTATTATGCACAGATTATGAACGACAGTGTTACAAAAACATGTAGAGAGCAGGAAGAGAAGCTGACTCAAAAAATGTCACGGCTGCAAGAGTATGAAAGTGAAAGGTCTTAATACACAGGGACTCTCATATCTTGGAACTAACCTGACAATGTTAATGGGTTTGCACTGTCACACACTCATTTCCTGATACTAGTGGCCACTCACATGTAGTCAGTCTCACACTGTAATTACTTCATAACAATGGGTTTTTTTGCCTATATAAAGGAAGTACATAGTGTCACACACAATGTGTTTATTGTTGAAACCAAGACCACGAAGAAGGGTCCTTCAAAAGTATAACAGAAAATTCAGAACAGTCTCCCACTATTTAAGTTCGTCCAGAAACAACAATACATCAAATGGGGAACAGATTTCAAACAGCAGGTTCATGGCTGGAGAAGAAGCAGAAATGCATGTGACCTTCTTCTGGACGAAACAATAGATACTATCTGAGTCGATATTCAGAAGCATCGCCACAGAAAACTTAACACAATTATCCTAACTGCCAGTATGGCACAATCATCCACACAATACCATGGCAGACTCTTAGGACACCTCAAAACTGTTTCTGACTTGACTGTGGCTGAGGGATGATACATAAGCAAACATAAATATTTCAGCAATGACAGTGTGCCAGTATGTATGGCATTTGTGCAGCATTCAAGATGAATACTCTTGAACCAGTGTGCCTCAATGATGTGCACTTTCCAAGAAGGTTCGAAGGCCTTGCCTGATGATATGTCATGCAGCTGCCCTCCTGGATGCAAACACTGAACTTGCTGAGACCTGTAATCTCATCAAAATAACAAGAAACTGTCGAAAACACTGCAGAGGGAAACAGTTCTACATGAGCACCTTGAATTCTGACAGATGGGTGTCAAAACGGATGAAGTTACGTTTTGTTAAACTTCTAAGAATATAATTGAGACTAACAACTATGGAAGTACAATGCTTTGTCTGCACCAAATAAATTCAAACCATCTTCTGGAAACAATTTTGGGACAATAGAAACTGATTTTCTGTTACAGGAACTAAAATGATGGAAAGGGTATTATTACTTTAGACTGAAGAAACACAAGAGAATATTGTCACATGAGGAAGCAAAATTTATCACCTACTAGATGCTTCTTCATCAAGAAGAGTACCAGGCCATACAAACCCCAAAACAACAGATGTGCCTGGACACTGCTCCTGATACTCCAACACTTTTCTCCTTCTAAAATCAGTATTATTGTTGTACTGAAGTAGTTGACAGATGCTGTTAAGTTTGAACATTATACAGACAATAAGCAGCATCTAGAATTACCTGCAGACAGCTTTGAGAACTTTTGTTTACTTTTAAGAAGTCTGTACACCAATTTACAACAGCACATAGAATTGGCAGATTATTATCAAGCCAAACTTCATGTAAAACACAATAGCATTCTCCTCACATACAGGCAGTCACTGCATATCTTCCCCACACCACCTCCAAGTGCAGCATTCAATGAGAATCATCTTGTAAGCACAATTAACTTACCCTGCTGTGCTGGTGGAGGAACATGTCCCATAACACCTGGCTGCATTGCACTTCCATGGCCAAAATGTGGCGGTGGATATCCTGGTGGCAAACCCTGTGGTGCAAAGAATGGTTGTGGTGGTTGATTTGTACTCGTCCCAGGCCCTGGTCCCTGAAAATGAATGAATACACAAATAAATAAATCCAATGCTGAACATCAACACCCAGAAATAGATATCAGCCATTACTCCATAAATATGAAGACAGATTAATTATATGATGACAATGATAGATGATAATGATTAGGATGATAGAAATAAAAACAATAACACTAATGATTATAGTCATAACAAGGCGGTAGTGACGGGATGATGATGATGATATGGTGGTGATACTACACAGGTTCAGACCTCTGACACATTACATTACAGACTCAGGCCTCTCAGACATTACATTACAGAAAGTATTTCTGGAGGTCATTCTTTTTCTGTGGCATTACACAGCACATGTTGGCAGTCAGATATTTTGGGACAATGGTCAAGCAGTCCAAAGAGAATTTCTTCTTGGACTGCTTGACCCTTCAAGATGGGCTGATTCGTTGTCCTGAAACAAAGGCAAACAAACTGCCAACTTGTGTTGTGTAACATCCCAGCATGATTACCTCAGCTACACTTCAGTGGAAGCCTGAAATATCCAAGATATTTCTTAATGACCTACTAGTTGTGAAATGTAAAAAATGCAACTGACAAGAACACCATTGTGCAAAATATTATATCCACAGATAGATTTTAGTATTATTTAAATACAAAAGTAGTAATGACAACACAACTAAACAGACACATCAGGAAGTCATGATGAAAAAACATTTTAATAGGAACTTCAATTGCACAGTACTGGGATTGGGACACCTGATAATGAAACATGCCCAACAAATCTGATAGCACATCACTTGACAACACATCACATATGTAGCTGATATAGTTGTTCCTAGTAATGGGAAATGGTACATAGCAAGAAGTCCAGAAATAAGCACATGAATATCAAACAAAAGTGGCATGTGGACTCGTGACAACAGTACCAAGAGTCCTGTCAGCAGCTGGTGTAGTGCCTAATGTACCTATACAAAAGTCTGAAACTTTTAAACATGAAACACGACTTTGAATTATGAGATATTTACTTTTATTTCAACTTCCATTATTCCTTAATTTTAACATCATGTTCCACTTTGGTGTTTTATGAAGAAAGCTGCCATACAGCAGACTACTACACAGTATCAGACAAAAAGTTATGTGTAAAGAACACATTATTAAGCCATTAATTATCAACATAAATACACCATGACACAGCCTTCGCCAGATACCACAAGAAAGAATGTAACATTAGTCTTACAGCCATTTTCTTGTTAAAATAAACTACCGCAGAAAAATATAGGGATATTCAAGAACAGGTCTGGCCACTCTAAATTCCAGGAGACAAGACTACTGTAATGGAATTTTCCTTTGTTCCCTGACAGATTTCTGTTGTGCACAGTTTGTTCACCACACAGTTTACTGTCACCCTGTTGTTTATGGTCAACTGTGCTGTATTACATCCACTGCTAATTTAAATATTATACGCTACATTATATAGTCATAGCCAATAATAATTAATACATATAAGCAAACACAACTATTCACTTTGATCCAGAATGACCAAGGAGCAACATGGTGCAGTTTACAAAGCCACACTATCATCCAAACTTTAACATCCTCCATTACATAGTGCAAAACTAGCTCACATGTTGCATGCCATGCTGGCACTGTACTGAGACCAATCGTAAAAACAGAGGCAATGTTGCCTCTAGTGGCACATATTCAATACTAAATTTCATTAAAATCCTTAAAGTACTTCTAAAGCTATTAATGAGCAAACAACAAAGACAAGAAAACATAAGCCTGTCTTTCATCATAAAACAACTTAAAAAATGTATGTAATGCGAAGCAATTCCGGTTAATTCACCCTCTGTAATTATGCTGACACCTAATAGACAAAGGAAAGAAAGTTTTGTGCATAAGCATACACACGAATTGCTAACAACTATTTATTTTACTGCACTCTTCGTGAAGATATTTTGCGAGTTCCGTGTGATTTGTTGATTGCCTTACTAGTTAATATTGAAAGCCAATTTCACCCTACAACAGGCCATTTAGGCCCAACGAGGGAGTATTAGTATAGCTATACTCTTTCTTTAACCTCGGCACTAGATGGGGGTAGGTGAGCAACGCCACGTCGCAGCTGCTTTACCCCCGGAAAAGTGACCCCGTACTCACTGTACGGGTGGGCCCCAGGGCTGATTTGGACGCAGTACCACAGCGGCATAAAGAAGGCAAAAATAACGTTATAGTATTAACGAAGCGGTCCCCTGTAACAGAACGATAAACTATTTTTAATTAATTCACCGTGTATGTGCGCACAGTGGCCATCAATGCACGAAGTGACGCGGCAGTCGAGCGAGAATGTTCCTCACGTAGTACTGTCATGTGTTTGAGAGACCACTGTTGACAGCCGGCTTAACGGTCCCTCTTGAAAAGCCAAGTTAACTGCTGGTCAAGAAATTCCCGCACTTAATGTTTCCGCAGTTTCATTCCCGTATTCACAACAGCCAGTCCCTCTATCTACCCTGAAGCAGCAGCAGTCCGCACACAACCCATCAACCTACTTCTCGTAACGCCCGTCTTAATACTGTCCTCCCATCGACGCATTTTCTTCCACGTGGTCACCTTCCTTCAGATCTTCCTGCTAAAACCTGTATGAATGTAGCTTGGCGGCCAAGTATCTATCTCAACGTCTCGGCCATCTTCTTCACCTTCAATGGACCCTCCTAATATATGGCGAGCAGTCTACGATTTAATTAATTCTCTTCAACACTGAAAATGCATAAAAGCTGACCATACTCCCACCTTGATCCTCAATAACATCGTATACTAGCAGGGCTGATTTTATGATTTTGCACCGTACATTGTAATATAATCGAATAACAAAAGCCAACAAACTGCACCTTTATTAAACTAATATTTTAATTTTTACATGTCTTCTACGTGTTTCGAACCCTCGGGTAAAAATTAGAATATTAGTTTAACAAAGGTGCATTTGTTGGTTACATTATACGATTGCAGGGTTAACTTCGAGAGATGAGTGCTGGATACAATTCTGTAAGTACCGTAATTGTGACTTACTAAATAAATGTAAATATATATAATTACATAGTTCGACAAAATTTATGTACTACTGTAATAATTTACAAATTAAGTGCTTAATCCCGGTGGGGCGAGAATTTTCCGCACACATCCAGACCGGCCGCAGGGCTCACCCAGCCCCCAGTACCAGGTCTCCTCCCCGGGGGTAAAGCGGGCAGGGAGTGGAGTTGACCATGCACCCCCATTAGCGCCGAGGTTAAAGAATGAGCAGAGTTATACCTCTATTCGCCCTCTGGGTGCCTATGGCCTGTTCTAGGGTGAACTTTACACTCACCTTTACGTAGCATCTTCAAAAACCATTAGCGAGTATAGTAAGAGGATAAAAGTATTACATATCAGTATGTAGAGACAATTTTTCAAGCAGTCCCATTACAGACCTGGACAGGCCCAGAGGGTTCCAGGACGTTAAGGCCCCCAGATTTCGTGACAAGGGCACAGGATGGTGCTAAGGTTGTCAGCCTTACGCACCTGCCGCCTGAGTCGACCCCAGGGTCAATGAAAAATCCACCGACACCAGGTGGGGTCGAACCAGCGACCTTCCGATTTGTAGCACAACACCTTAACCACTGTGCTACCGCAGTCCCCCAGAGACAATTTAGTGATCCACTTCTAAGCAATGGCGAATTTCCATTATTGCAAATCCTCGTCGACACAAACTTGCAAGATACGACATCAAATTTGCGTAATTTGCGATGTTTGAAAAAAGCATTTGTTAGATTCGGAAGTGTTCACAATGTTTCAAATCAAACTAATGCTGAACTAAAATCCATGAACATAAAAGCACGACCGGCACATCGCTAATTAATGAAACGTCATGACAGAGCCTGTCCGTAATACAGTGTACACGCTGCAATGATAAAGCAATTTCACGCCAAAAATTGTAGCAACGTCAACCGTATTAGTGACCAGCTTATTTACAGCCTTAAAAAGCGCGTTAAGACAGACGGGAGTACACTGGACAGACTTCTGAAGATAGAGGCATGACCCGGAGAAGTTGCGACGTTGCGCTTAACATTTTCCTACTTATTTCATATGAATTGCCAATTTACAGTCCACACGGACAGAAATCTTAACATTTTACTCAGACTGGTCCGAGAAGCACTGAACCCAGCCCTGCAGTTTACCTTGAACTGTGTTACCCGCGACCGAACGAAGCCCGACCGCATTTTATACTAGCCTGAGTGAAGACAACTACTTACGTCTCGACTACCGTGTCACTAAAACACGATTCTTTTAGTGCATAAATGTCAATAATCCTTGATTTATTTAAAGATGCTCTAGGCAGTATGATACAGGAAGGGCACACAGGAATCGGAGGCCGAATGTCTAAGGAGCTGTCTCGAGCTATTTCTGGAAAGAGACTCGTACGAAAATACGCGACAAAATCAATTCCAGCTTTCCGGAGCTCGGACGTACCATATTTCCCACGCTCAGCCTTCGGACGAGTTCTCATCTCGCCACATTACGTGCACGAGCAATCCCATGGCATCGCACCTCTCTCTGTGTTGGTTGTTTTTTCCTGTCACGAGCACAGAACAATCGCAACTAACAAACAATGACTCCAATGCGAAAAGGGGATTGTCCTAGAATGCCCAGAACGTTCTGTACCATCAAATGCGGATCCCACACTAGCGGGAAAGGGCTAGCGTGCACAGGCGGTTTTTGGCTGCTCAGCGGTTGCGGGTGTTCAACCGCCTTCGACAGAATACGTTAACGTAAATGAGTCTCGCGAGCAGCGAATTTATATTCATATTTATTTATTTACTGCAATTGGGTTGTTACCCGGTGGCAGTGGTTATTTTACATGTAAACAAAACATGAAATTGGTTACCACTAGATTTAAGTCGGTAGGGCTACATGAGAAGCATGTAGTGGCAACTTGGAATGTTGGGAACCGTCTTTACCGCGGCGGTTTTAAAACGCAACCTGCTCCAGTCTGTTTGCGAAGCGTTCGCCGCTACGGCAAAAGAAACAAATATAAACAAGTGCCCGTACGCGCACGAGCGGCCAAATCACCGCGCTGGGGTATTTTCAGTTCTACATTCTACATCAACTATCGGGTATAGCCTATCGGCTTCTTCGTCCATCTCACAGTGGCTGAAAATAGCGAAACGGGCTATTCTGACACACACAAATTAATTATTGAAGTGGAAAATATTTTTGGGGGGATACAGTTCTGGTATATTTTATGAAGCTGGCCTTTAGCGGTCTTTGGCTGATTTATTGATGAACCTACTTTTTCCTTCTTCGCTTTTTTTTTTCGGAAACGAAACAGTAATGAACAAACTACAGTCTTCTAAAACTGTACTGTCGTTTGCATATAATTTTTGTCAAGGACTGACATTCGCTAGCGAACTTTTTTCCGCTCGTGCGCTCCCCAATAAATACTGGCAATTATATAGCCGCTGCGGCCGAATTTCCGCGCGCCCGGAAAACCTCCCCTGCGCGCTAGCCCTAACTCACCGGCCTACGTATTAGTCGTTTTTCGTTTGAGTGTTCGCTGTGTCTGCACTTATGTAGCATTAACAAAAGGCTTAATCATGCATACCGACCAGACTTCAGGGCGGTCCAGTCTCCTACGCTGCGCGCAACACAAGCAAACTACTGTTCTTGCATGAGGTACGGAGTCTCAGAGAGGGTATTCATTGTCTAAACCCATATGTTAGACACCCTATAAAAGTGTAAAAAATTTGGGAGTTGGTTTCCCCTCCGATATTAACAAATACGTCGACTTGTGAACAGAACTTCACACTGGTTCTTTCTTAAAGAAGAAGCTAGAGCGAAGACGATGTGTACCTTCAGAAGAAACATTACATAACAGTGGCATAAGTAAAGTCGTCCATACACAATAATCTTCCTTGCAGGAGTACGGTTTTGTAACTGATTTGATGAAGAGGCGTGTAGTGATAAAGTCTCTCTACTGCTAACTTATTTTACAGGCACATTTTTAAATTGTCACGTAAAAAGTCAAAACAACAGATACCAGTCGTCATTTAACACCTGACTAATTACACGAGATGTCCTTACATGACACTGAAGTTGGAGAATGGTGTGCTGCCAGTGCGACACGAATAACTGGCCCCATCTTCTTGTCCAATAAAATAAACTCAGCGACGGTACACGTGAAAACAAAAAGGATGAAGTTTTCCTTGCACACTCCATGAGGGCCTGTAGGGTGAGGAGAGGGTGTAACTTCACTCATTCTTAATCTCGGCATTATTTAGAGGCTGGTGGTAAGCCTCACCACCCCGCTGATTTACCCACCCAACAACAGAATGTGTGGGGACTACAGCTGGTCTGGGCATTAAGGGGACGAGAAAAATCTCTTGTTCCTGCCCAGATTCGAACGAGGGATCGTCCAGCCCTTACCCTAGTCACTAACTATAACTACGCTATCCCAGATCACATTCGGGGAAGGTAAAAATGACAATTCTCCCGGTATTTTTGGAAAATCTCAGTAATGGAATGCATACGCGTTCTTCCGGTAACACGGTTCATCCGCCCATACTGCCTAGAAGTGAATGGTTACCTTGCATAACATATTTGGCGACCAAATAATACGTTGTTGACTGCTCGGTCACCCTTTCCGAAACCATGTGACGATGTGTGAATATTTCAAATACAACCTGCATAAAACATTCGCACGTGCACGCACGCATTCACACACACACAGACGACGACCTTAAAGACATTATCTTGCGCTCAGTGTTTGGAACTTCTAGACAAGAGCTTAAGCATCAACAGTATGTTCACCAGATGTCAGGCACGTCTGAGTTGTAACAGGTTATTTCCAACAGCTACTTTAACGTGCAGTCACATCTCAAATGGTAACGCACAGTCTATGGGGCGGGTCCCGTGTTAGATCGTTTGACTGGCATCACTGTAAACTGATTAACTAAAACATTATCTGCGCTATAAAAATACCCCATAAACAGCGACATCAAGCGAAAATTAGTTGTTTTAAATTTGCATCCATTGTTAGCAACTATTGATTTCCATTTCCAATCCAGTTTTACAGTTTTTGGATTTACGTAGCTGCGGGCCGTAATACGCATACAAGGAAAGACATGGTGACTTCTGCACTAAGAAAACCCAATTTTCTAAGGTCAGGGACGTAATTGCATACAGGAATATAGTTTTTTCAAGCTTTTGCGACATTTTTCTTATACATCTCGAGTTTTGACTGGCGCTAACATCCGCCGCGTTCTCGTAGACCCCACTTTTCCGTAAGAGCACTACATCCCCCCCCCCCCCGTTCCGCCAGGCCAGTAAATACTTGGTTATAGAACCTAAACCCCGGGTTTCCAAACTTTTTTTTTTGGGGGGGGGGGGGGGGGGCAAACGGCAACACCCGTCATTGTGGAATGGTTCTCGGGCCGCACGTGGAAAAACAGCAGTGCGTGGTATACGTAACTGCCTTAATTCTTGTCTAACTTTTATAGTACATATACACATTTTACGAATGTGGCCACGGCCCGCGGGTTGGGGACCCACGGGCTGTACGTATTACTATATTCACATGAGCCCTACACACATTACAAACCACTGCAGTCTGCGTTTCAGCACGCTTGCTATTTATTAACAGCAAGCATATACGGGTAGACTTTACTCGTATGCTTTAGATCCTCGTGGAGATTAAATTCAAGCAGTGGTCATTAAAACTGTGGTCGTAATGGCTGCATATCTACCTCGGTTACTCTGCTGTTTCAGATTAGAGCTCCGGACACGATCCTACCAGTTTGTCTTGACGTGCCGATCCATCTCAATCTTCGTGTAACAATATGGCAGAAGGTAAAGTTTCCAGTCCTTTCCGGATTCCTCCCAAGCGGTAGATCGAATCCGAAGCCTGATGTCAACAAATGTCGCCGTCGTGTGGTTAAAAAAAATGGTAGGTAACATTCTTGCCTCCCCCCGTTATCTCGGCAGAAAACGCTCACGCAATTTTTTCTCATTTTTATCAGCTTCTAACTACAAATCCTGGGGCGGCACATCTAGTTAGGCCACAACCACTTCCTTACACATCCACATCATTTCTATTTTATTTTTCACCGATCATCCTACCGTTGGACCCTACATGGTCCGAGCTACTTACGGCGTCGTTAAACGAACCAAAATAATTTGTCGTTATAGGATTTGTGTGTTTTCCAGCTCTTTCGCAACACTACAAACATGCTCCCATTCGCTTCGCCTGGTGTCAACCCGCATATAACTAGGTAATCGCTGAAGAGATTTTCATGTAATTTCATAGCGGTGAGTTCCGCTCTGACGCCGTCAACACCACAATTATGGTTAAAAGCAGATAACAACAACGAACACATTACAAGAAACGGCGTTCTGAGCGAATCTCGAGAGTTAAATATCTAATATTTATTTGAGCGAAAAATGTATCTAGTCGTAGTTGTCGTTGTTATACTCAGAAAATCAGAAGGCTAATTTTTTGAAGGCCCGTCTCTACTGTCTTAGCACTTACTAACGGTAAATCGACATGCACCAAAACATGGACGCGCCTAACTTGTTAGGCTATTTGTAAATTTCTCACCACCAACTCCAGTAATCGTCTGGTCCACACAAACGTACAGGACAGGCAGGCACAGATCAGTACTTGACTGACTAAGGACTGAACGACCGCAACAGATTTCTGTTGCGAAAGAACCGTCTCTGGTATTCAACCAGTCTCTTATCCAGTGGTGCCGTCGGCTCCTTCCTCAGGAATAAACCGGCCGGTTCATGAACCTGCACGCTCATCTTGGCCGAGATGGAGAATTTGCGAGGCTCCACCATCCCTCCTACGATACCTGTACATACGGTGTTCTAGATGTGCCGAACTACAGCGACTAAAGCAGGGAAAGAGAGGTACTCGTAAGTTAGGTCTACACCTCCGTGGAGTCGAACATGAGGCCAAAAGAGAGGTTGAGCCAAAAGAAAGATGTACTGCATTCACCTAGTTGGCACACATGAGCTACCCAACCGGATGTGACTAGCTCTAGGCCTGCAAATGTGGCCTTCTGTACGAACAAAGTTGCTAATGATTTTTGGAGTACTTTTCTGTCACAAATACAGTTCGAACTTTTGAATAACCAATAATCTCTACTTCACCACTGTTATTAAAAAAATAAGCGACCCACATGCTTTAAAAAAACATGGGACACCCGTGCTGTAACTACAAGCACTAGGGTCAGGTCAGTGGTTTGCTGGACGGCACCGTCGCTTTAACAACGGAGAGAGTGACGCCGGAGCCTACTGCACAGGCAGCCGGATGAACCCCAGCGTCAGTCTGGTAACAGAAACAATTCCTATCTTTGCCAAGAATCGAACCTGAGTCGTAACGCTCGAAACACTTCATCGGAATGTTGGGATGCTTTGGGATATCGGTAACGTGTGAGTGTGAGTCATGTTCGTGTGGCACAGCTCGCCTAAGGTCCACTTCATGAAACTGGGGAGAAAAAAAGAGGCGGAATCAAGCAAAACATCGTAAGATAATTTCTATGCAACAGCAGCACATTACGGAAAGGTACGCAGACGGTCGAGGTCAAGGTCCGTCAATTATTAACTTCCGTCCTAGAGAAGGCGAGAAGCTAGTCCATGTTCCGGCGGCCTTGAACTGTTGGAGAAACACTTACCGGTACCCATCATGCATGCTGGTGGCCCCACCCCACAAAAGTTCCGGACAGTGATAAGAGAAAAATTTTAGAGTCCGTGGCAGTAATGAAAGCCTGCTAGTATGTCTGAAGTCAGCCCATCATCATTCATCCTACCTGATGGGCATCTTGCCTAGAGTAGCATGTCCCGTCTACAACGCAGTCTGGCTTTCTTATCATATAGTGTTTGTCGCGACTTCGCTGTTGCAATGTTTGGATTTGTGTCTAACGTCTTCCCTGCACAAGACTAAGCGGTAAGTAGCACGGGATGATCTGAGTAACGCGGAACATGCTCACAATCTACAAGAACAGTTTTGTATTGCAGGCCTACAACGGACAGCATCTTAAAGTAATGCTGAAACAACCTTGTTCGACTCCTAGACATGCCTTACACAAAGTGAACAAATGATTAAAAACTGAAATTGATTTATGGAAATCGCCGATGCTGGGCGCCTGATGATTTCTTTGCGTGCGTCCTCTCTCTCACTCACTCTCTCGCTCTCTCCGCGGGCGTGTGTGTGTGTGTGTGTGTGTGAGAGAGAGAGAAACAGTGAGTGAAGGCGTTCGTGCGTATTATCTGCCGACCAATATCTGTTACTTTCAGTATTTACGTGACTCTTACATCTCTTAATGCTCGCAATGGGCCGACGTTACAACTACACAATGCCCCACATAACCGGTTACAAAACCGTACTCTCCCAAGAGTGTCTCCTGGACTTCGAAACAACTATAAATATTTATGCTTTTAAAGGAAATGCTTTTGTGACTGTGTATACAGATGACTATGTTACACCGGTTTGCTGGGATACTCGAGTTAAGGATTTTCGTGGATATGCTTCTGAACCGCACTCCAATATCATTTTGTGTTTCTCACGACGGAACACGTGCTCGCTCTCGCTTTTTCAGTGCCAAGGAACCCGTTGTTCAAAGTTGGCGGCGAAACACTGGAAAACCTACTTCCATTTCTACACTTTTTACAGACTTTCCTCCCTAGGCACTTTTTCACGGTAAAAAAACCCCGTGCGCTTGATTACAGGACCACTTCATTTTCACAAATTAAAACAATATTTTACGTCACACTAAAACCCTCTGTGTTACATCCCACGTTCATGAACCATCTACCTCTGTCGCAAGTCACTTCTGAACCAGACTGTGTGACTAAAACGTCAGATGACGCATAGTAACAGAACGCGCTACCTACCGGATGTGTCATGCAGTGCTTGGCAAACCCACGGACAGCACGAGTTCCGCTACGAGACTGCATTTGCAGTATGTACACAATCGCTAACTGCCAAACGTCAAAGGCTGCAGGAAACATGACGTGAGAACATGCCATTTTAATCTAATCTGAAGAAAGGCGTGCTAAATGATTAAACGTTCCATCGAGGCCACGTATTTATCACTACGACTAGACAGACTGGACACACATAACTGACAGTAAACTCAGCTGAAGCGTGAGGCTGATTATTCTGTCTGGATTGGACTGGCCTGGCAGCTTCACTTCAACGTTCTCTACCTCCTGGAGGGATGCTTGCTTAATCACACAGACCGCCCTCATTTTCCGGCAATGTAATTCCACATACACAGCACAGTTATCTTGTGCCTGAACCCTACATCACGGTCGCGTGTAGAGAGCTTGGTGGTGAACTCGAAAAACACGGCGAAGGTCCCACACTGGCACTCTGGTCGCTTTATTGCTGGGGAGAGGACCCTTGGTAGATGCAGAACAAAAAGCCTCATGCAGTTCTGAACGTCGTGGGAAAGAGGAGAGTATCAATCCCTCTACCCGATAACAACCTACAGCCATACTATCCGATCCACCTACAGTCTAACAATAGATATATCTCTGTACTTTTATCGCCCAGGTCAGCGGTTCTTAATCTGGGGTCCATGGACCCCACATATTTCAGGGGGTCCGTGAACTTGGCTGGTGAAAAAATTAAACATTATTTTCAATGCCCTTCTAAATGAAACTTAGCTTGTAATTCAATAATGAATGCAGCAACTAAGTCATTTATGACCTCGAGAATCCAGAAATGTTTGTTAACTTCAATACATTTCACTATCTGTATTTTACGCATTTCAATACATTTTTCTGAGGAGTCCGTTGGTTCCACCTGACTCTCAAAAAGGTCCGTGACACAAAACATATTAAGAACAAGTAAAGTTTCTATGTAAAAGACGACACTTCCAAATATAAATTATTACACTTGTAAAGTGTAATGTGTATGTTCTGTTACTTTCCGATTTCTTCTCAGTGGTTCTCAAATGTGATCGGCAGATCCCAAAGGATCCGCGACCAGTTCCCAGGGGATCCGTGGATACACTCTGAAGTGTACTTATTTCTTAAACTGAATCATGTGTTATTAAAAATAATAATAATAATAATACAAAAATAAACTTCTTTAACAGGAGATGTGTTTATTGTTATGACCGTTAGAATACCTAATTAAGAAACCCCCTGTTCCACGAAGCGGGCGCAATCACTTTAATGAAGGTCAAATCATGCATTGCATTGTTACGTATTATGTCAGTACGTATTCGTAGCTTTCTAAAATCTGTTCTGAGACATACATTTTTAATTTTGGGTACCTATAATCCGGACATTTTATTTACGTGAGCAAGGATGTAAGGATCCGTGGTAATTTTTCGAAGCCAACAACGGTTCTCGAGCAGAATGTTTTGGAAACACAGTTCTAAACATTCTTGCACCAGCGTTTTCTCTTAGTCCATGAAACTGAGTCCTTAAGAAGCTAACAGTCGCTCAGCCAGTCAAATTATTCCCTGCCACTCAGGGAACCCGAAGGTTAATTATAGTGTTGATCACACAGCACCACCTGTCTTTCCCCAAAGCTATTACTGCGGTTCACACACCACAACCAATTTCTTTGAGATATGTTGTGACACTGCCCTCATATCAACACGTAGGTCTTCCACGTGGCCTCGCTCCCTTCAGGTTTCACGAAAAAAAAACTCTGCATGTATTTTCTACTTCCTCCTTAAGTCCCAAGTGTCCTGCCCATCTCATCATTCATTTACGGTCCGCGCAACCCATATCTCGCGGGCAACAGCTTGCACAGTTCTCGGGGCCCACAGAGCCATTTCAAACGGGAAAGCGCCTTGTAACGCTTTCCTTCGCACTGCCAACACAGAAGACAGAACCACTTTTGAAAAGTTATAAGCTGTTATTTAAAGTGACATATATTACATCGCCAATTCATTTTGTAAAAAATATGTTGGAAAGCGACCCACTAGACCGTCCAGTGAATTACTTTTTAAATACTTTTTCCCATCATCATACTTACTGCACATGTTGTATAACAAAAAAAAACCAGTGAAATTATACATGTAATTAAACGTATACTTACCCACTCTGCACTCTGTGTATTGAATTTCATGTAGCCCCCATGCAAACCAAATTTTGCCTAAGTTTCCCGGAACACATGAAAGGCTGAACGGGTCTGCTTCATTTTACCACCTTAATAACAGTCCGGTCAGGAACAGAAATCGTTAAACTGCTCATTATGTAACGTCCTCCGGCTTCCTGTCACTTCCTCCCTCTCAGCTGCAGATTATCTCAAGCACAGACGTTCTTTTCTTTCCCCAGCGCGGTACGCCAAGTTTTGCAGCAATGCAGAAGAACGGGTATATACGGTACAGTGGTCTTTGATAGCGGACGGGAGGGCGATGGTTCTTAACCGAATGGACGCAAGCATACCTACAATTCGAAAGGGGCAAATTCCTTACACGACGGCTGACAAAAACACGTCGACATTTTTCGCGATACCTAATCATACGTCACTTTTGCACACCACAGAAACTACACTGCATCCTTACCACCAGCCGCGTTATTGTATCTACTTCTTCGCTGGGCGGCTTATCTTCCTTCTGTTTGTCGTCGTTTTCACGCGCCATTTTTCTTGAACGAGCAAAGTAATTCTTTTCATACGACAATATTCTTAGTGCTTGGAACGTGACATCCAGACCTGTATCGCTCCGAACGCTGCTATGTTGGCAAGTACTGTTTCTCCATTCCGTCACTGTGGCGCCACTGTAATCATTGCTACTTATCTTTCGCAGTTCAACCTACTCTGGCACGGAGTACAACGGCACTAGTCCCGGATGAAGATAGCTTTGTTGAAATCTACAATCTTCCCCGTCTTGCACTACATTATGGAGCATAGTTAAGTCCAACTACCTCATTCATTGCTTCACTTATAGATCACGTGCCTTTTTATTTATTTTATACATAAAAACAATAATAACGAACAGAAGAACAATTTCCGTGAATATTCTACTCGACCAAAGACGCACAAGCCTGCACGTGTCCGAAAACCTGGCTGGATAACATCGCATTATGGGGAGTGTCGTAATTTGTACGCTTCGCCAAATATTAGCATGGTGACAAAAGGTCACTGAGATGGGTAGGGAATGTAGCACGCATGGAAGCTATATGAAATGTAAACAGTTTCTGCAGGAATATCTTAAGAAACCACATGGAATATCCACGCTAAGATGGAAGAATGTTATTAATAATGAATCTTCAGATCATACGCTGACTTGGCGTATGTTAACTTGACACGTATGACTATTCCATGGAATTATTCAGCTTAAATAAAAGTAGGCACAACGACAACTCACATTTTGACAATCACTGAATGTCACACGAGCGCTACATTCTTCTGTCTTACAAGGCCATCTTCAGATGGCTGTATTTGTAAAATATTTTGAAATAAATGGAATTAAGATCGCATTCTGGTACAGAAAAATGTGAAGTTAAAACTTTTATATGTTTTGAAATTCAATCTTGCCATAACATGAGATAACCCGTCGTTAAAATGTAAACAATTGTTTTCGTACCTTTCTTTTAAATATATGTATTTTAATTTTATATCCTCCAGTTTGCATATGTATATAGGTTTCAATTTCCGTTGGAAATGTAACACAAACTGTTTTCGTGTGACTATCAAACTGTATGTTCGGCGGATGATGCACCGAACACAATAATCTGCATACGGGCAATTCCTGTACGACATCAATTTCAAAGGCGCTCGACAGCCCAGAGTTAATAACGGTTTTTCGAACGTACACCCCCCCTACCTCAGTCAAGTGTCATCTTAAGGAATAAAGGACCTGGTGGAGTTACTATGCCCATAGTTGTACTTAACAAGGATAAAACAACCAGGGGAGAAGCTACCATACAACAAGAATAGGCAAAACAAAGGAGGCCACAAACCCAGTGCCCCCCCCCCCCCGCAAAAAAAATTAAACTAACCTAACACCACTCATTACTTGGGTGAAGTCGAGGGTATTCGCCACGAATGTACTTCAGCGTTTTTAACCATTTTATTTAAACAAAAATTGTGTTGTATGCAGACAAATATGGAGAGTCACGAACGAAGAGTGGAATAAAAAATTTGGAGTCAAAAAATTGCCCACACTTGAACAGTTTACTATAAAAACTGACATCGAACTGTTTCATCTGACGCCCAATTTATTTCCAAAAAATGGCGCAATGTGGCCATATGCTTCACTGTTATTACAGGGTCCAACGTTAAGCTTTGCATGGGGGCCCAAAAATCCTGACTACGCCACTGACAACAACAGGTTAATATAGGATATTACATAAGGACGAGTTTCGTGATCGTACGGAGGCTTGCGAAGTGAAACCAATGGGGCTGCAGTGGTCAGGATATGTAGCCCATATGGATTAGTAACGACATGACTACACACATTTGCTGGGAATCTCGTGAAAGACGACTACGGTGAAGACTACAATGACTTGGGTGATAATATTACAACAGTAAGTTCCGGGGTGCCCAACTGTGGGTTCTTAGCATGGGTCTTGTGAGCTTACGCCTCAAGTTGCAATAAAATGTTTGAGAGTATACAACACCTGGGACAGTTGCAACCTTTCTCACTTGGACAGACTTGCATCAGTAAAGAGGGCGAATGGACTAAAAATCTACCAACTACATTTTGAATTACACACGTACGTCTACGTACAGCCATATTCCTGATACAGGTATTTAATTTCCCAGCAGCACAACCAAATCTTATGGTTTCTGCGAGTCCGGGGCCTTCCTGCTATCAACCAGTCTTACTACCATGCGACACTTTTTAACTCCGTCTCTTACTGGCTCTTAGCCGTGTTGTTCACCTCCGCCAAAAAGGAATTCTTTCAAATCGACACTTTACGACCTCCAGAACGATCGCCCACACACATACTACTTCTGTAGTTTCGGGTTCTCACAGCGGTGTGGTTGTGGATTCCGTTATTCTTAGATACGACGATGCGGCACTGGATAATCGGTTCTCGACGTTTAAAGGGCACTACTTTCCTTCGAAACGGCTGTAACCGCTTACGCAGTAGCACGGCGTCATACTACAAAAGAACGGAAATCTTACACATTATTTATAGTTGAATACAATGCACCACTGGCAGAAACACACTATCACCGCACAGGCATTCCTTGAAAACCGCATGGCGACTCACCTCGTCGGCTAATTTGTGTTCATCTTTAGAGCATTTTCCGAAACTTTACGAAATCGGTATACACTCTTACACCCTTGTCATTCAACTGTTCGTAGGTCTCAGAGTAATTTCTTACCTTCTACCAAATTTTGCATTCACTTACACACTGCTACCTAAACGTCCCGCCCGTATCATCGTTCTTCAAAGTCTTCGCAGTTCATAACTGCACCTAACGTCGGAGCAAAGAACGGTTTGGTTTGCAGCTGGAACTCACAGTGTCAAGAGACTTCGTTGTGTCTTTCTGAATTATATGGGCAACGGTTAAACGACAGCACAGCGCCCAGTTATGTTCACTAACTGGTGTCTTTTGCCATCGTGTTACTGGCAATCGGAGTTCCCGGATGCACACCCCTGCCCGAAGACCGGCATTATGACAGGGATTTTTACGGCTTTTCCTTCGTCGCTCTAGGCAAATAGCGAGACATTAAATTCGGCCGCGGCCGCTTCCCTCCTCGTAGTTTTCGATTGATATAGTTCACTACCTTCTTTCAATTCAATGGTGTGTGATCTGACACAAGTGGAAACGTCGTCAAATAAATGGTGTACACAGCTGAATGTTGTATGTATAATTTGCATAATGGGCTAATTCCACCACACCATTTTCTCCACGTGTCAGGGCAGCGACCAACTGTTACAATGAAGACGAATTACACATATACTCACGTAGTGAGGTGGCGGCATGGGGACGATGGGTGGCTGCGGGGACAGAATCACGTGCCGGAGCGTTCCGCTCTCATCCACTATCTGCTGTACCACGTGACCAGGGGGCACTTGCACTGGCATTGCGATGGGAGGCGACGAATTCGTCGACACCATCGGCACAGTCACCGGCCCTGCAAAGAAGCATTACGTCACGTTAGCCGTGAATTGCCGCCAAGTGACACAAAGACAATAAGTAAAAGTAGATTGCAATCGAGGAATGCTTGCTTAACATTCAATCCATAATCTTCCGTAAGCCAATCTTCTAAATACAAATTATTAACACTAAAATAAAGAAAACGTCTTACAACTACCTGTTGTTGTGTACGGGTCGAAACTTCAGTCTGTCACACTAGAACACAAGAGTGCCAGCGAAAGGAAGCAGAGGCAAAACAAGGAGTAACAGCAGACTAAAGAAAACTGCGTCGGCGTCACATTCCGTACTCGGTCACCTAACGTTGAGCTTATTAAAGAACACAGGATGAGACGGACAGGTCGTGGCACGCACACGAGCGATGAGAAATGCATACAAAATTTAAAGACTGGAAACCCAATGGGAAGAGTTCACTCTGGACACATTGAGGGCGGGGTAGGCAAACTACGGTCCGCAGGTCACCTCGAACATTTCAATTCGGCCCGCGGAAATATGCAGATGTTTTTAAGAATTCGTCCTAATGTAAACAGGAAGTGCTGTACTCGCAAGAACAAAAAAAGGTAAACCTAGATTTTGATATAAACTCAAATTCTGGGTCCCTAGCAGGCCTAAACGTAATTACGTAAGGCTAATGTTTTCATTCCCAGAGCCTACAGCACGGTATGAGACAATTCTTATGCATTTTGGTATACACGCAGTGCGTGTAAGCAGTGTTTGTAACAAATGAACCACATTTCTTGGGCAGCTCCGGCCAGTGGTCTCTCGGCAATGGACCTATTCGGCCCTCGGGTAACAAAAAGTGCCCACCCCCGGCCTACAGCTCAGCTGTGTGAACAAGTAACCAACTCATTAACAACATGGAATAGAGTCCCAGAGTTTTACAGAGCGCGAGGGTTCATCGTCGTGGTCACAACAGCGCGCCACTTATCTCGACACTCAACCAAATTCCATTTCACACCTCCTAGCTTATTCATTTTAGGATCCAATTTAATATTATCATCCCATGACCCTTAGGTCTTCCTGGATTCTCCACCAAAACCCTGTATGTATCACCTCCTCCCTCATATGTGCCACATGCACCGTCCGTCCCGTCCATGATTTTATCACGCGAAAATTTTTTGGTGAGGGGAAAAAGTCATGAAGGTCCGTATTATGGAATTTCATACATTTCTTGCTACTTCTTAATTTTCGGACCCAAGTATCTTCCTCTACACCCTGTTGTCGAACATCCTCGGCCCATGTTCCTCCTGGAATGTGACAGATCAACTATCACACCCATACAAAACAGGCAAAATTAGAGCTGTGCACATTTTCATCTTTACATTCTTAGACAGCAAACAGAGACAAAAGATTGTGGAACGACTGGCAACAGGCACTGCCTGAATTTAATCTGCCCTTCATTTGTTCCTGCAAGCAATTTTCAGTTGCTTGTGTCATTATAAATATTGCACTTCGCCACATTTTCAACGAATATCTATTAAAACATGGAAACTCGTCTCCGCAGCCAAGAAATAAATTAAGGAGATATACAAGCTTTTCTAAAGATCGTAATTGTACACTGTTTATTAGACATTAAAGAATACAGATGCAACATTCCCAAACCAAAATATATATATATATATATATATTTATACTCGGGGAAAAAATTAGGACTTTATTACACAATTCTTTTCAACAACGCATATTCCTGGTCACATCGACGATACAAAATGCGGAGTCAGTTTTTCAACACCGTTGCGTACAGCAATATTGTAAGGGACGCAGCTGTAGTTTTTCTTTTCACACGAATCGTCGGGCGGAACAAGGAAAAGAGAAAGTGTAGGCCGTCCTACTGTTTCCGCCTGTAGCGGCGGTTTTCATCCAAGTGTGCGAATTTTCTTATGACGACACAAACGGACGGCGATATACAGTTAGGCTCAAAACAGGTCGCCGAAAAAGAATACTGTACTTGACGCAAGGTAACATTTAAACGTTAAGACGTAACTACGTACATATTCCCGTTAAGTGCTCCAACATGAGGGCTGCAGGCAACCCAGGGAGGCGCCGCCGCCCTGACCTTTCTATAAACGATAATGATGTCAAACACAGGCAGCGTAGCCTATGCAAAAGGGAAAGTGTTACGGACCACCACACCCACCCAAATTTCAAAACTTGCAACAGGAAATGTAAAATCTTGGACAAATTACATATTAAACACAATAAGAAATTTCGTTCCAGTACTAAAATTAACTTTTTATAATCTGCTGGGAACAGAATGAAGTGAGATAAATTGAAATAATACGACTACAATGAGAGAGAGAGAGAGAGAAGATGAGAATAACCATGCATTCTCTACAGAAAACTTTCATCTTAAGTTCCGGTACTTGCAATAATCCAGCATTTAAATCATGTAATAACTGCCTGTCAAGTAATTATAGTACCCCGTAGCACTACACGCATTCCTAATCTTGTGGGGAGCCTATTACAACTGCGCTGTTCGAATGCATGGAACAACTCGACAACCGCTCAACCCATCTTCATTACGTGTGAAATGTCGGCCGCCACGACCAATCCATCAATTTGGGAATTTATGATTCAGATACTGCCTTATGACCTGAGTGAAATGAGGCAGCGCTCCGTCATGCTGGGAATACATCTGTCGTCGTGTTTGTAGAGGAACATTCCCTATGAGTGTTGGCAGTTCATCTTGCAAAAAGCTGGCGTGAATATCACTTGCAGACATTGCGGGAAAATGTACGGACCAATCAGCTAGTCACCAATGACACCGCACCACATGTTTACGGAAAAGCGATGTCGGTAGTAGCTTTCGACAGTTCCATGAGGATTATCACGAAGCCATAAATGGGAATTTCTTGTATTGTTGACCCCATCGCGGGTAAAATGGGCCTTGTCGGTGAACAGAATGTTACGAATCACATGGGAGTTATGATTAATCCAACGGCACAATTCCAACCGGCTACACATGTCCGCAGGTTCAAGATCGATGGATTGGTCGTGACGGTGCACAGAATTAGCCACCACGGTCACCGGATCTGAACCCATTAGATTACCATGTGTGGAGTTACATGAAAACTATGGTGTATGCACACAAGGTGAACCCGAGAGAAGAACTACTCCAGCGAATTCTCGCGCTTTAAGAAGCATCAAAAACGCTGCAGTGCTTCGTAAGGCTACAAGTTCTCTGGTCACACGAGTCAGAAAATGCATCCAAGCAGACGGAGGACACTTCGAACAATTTGCTTGAGTGTTGAACGGCGAATCTGTAACTGTACATTTAACAACATAGCTCAATAAATGCACAATGCTCCTCTTTCCTTTCTAATTTATTTACTGTACTTTAAAAACTCATAACCTCTGAACCGTTGCCAATCGTACCCATGTGTATATGACGTTCTTGGCTCAGAATCAGCTCTGAAATTAAATCCCGAAGTAGTGACCTTAACTCCTGGGACACCCTGTATAAGAGAAGACAAGCACTTTTTTACAGCTCGTTATAAAGGAGACTGAGGTATCAGAGTCTTGCAGATGTTCAAAACGGTTTGTTTTCGACACGCGCAGAAACGGAGTTAAAAGTTAAAATATTCAATTGCATTTAATACACCAACCAACAAATGCACAAAATTAAATACCTACATAACATGTATTAAATATAAGAATATGCACGGTATAACATAAAATTCTGTTATGTACAAAAATAATGCATTAAAATCATGCGACGTTTTGATTTACCACTTCCAATTTCAAACTCCTGCATCATGACTGTTAGCAAGGGAATAAAGACAAACAGTGTATAAAAGGCTCCTAGGGAAGGTAAGATTTTTATTCTGATGTTAAGGTACAAATGTTTCCAGCCCCGGCGCTTGTCACGACATTCTTCGGGCGTAAATTTATTTAAGTTTTTCCTCTTATTTGGGGGGGTTGTTAAATGTCAAATGTACGTAGTACAGGAGACACAAACTCCATCGTATTGCGGAGAAGCGACTGGCTGTTGCTCGTGTCAATGACATATTTCATCGACACCTGTTTGTTGGACATCCACAAAACGTACAGTAAAAGCATTTTCTTCCCTACTATTTCCTTCTAATAAGAAATCATCTCGGTCTAATCCGATCAAGGCATTATCAATTATCACTACTCTGGGTTTACCAACTACTGGTCTTTATTATTATTATTATTATTATTATTAGTGTAGCAGTAGCAGTAATATTAGGATGGATCTCCAGGAGGTGGGATGTGGGTATGTGGACTGGATTGGGTTGGCCCAGGATAGGGACAGGTGGCGGACACTTGTGAGTGCGGTAATGAACCTTCGGGTTCC
>Ga0123353_10001913_pt1 | contig 25599 bp, 28 predicted proteins | sample TergutLab28metaG_3_FD_92763 | JGI IMG/M metagenome (GOLD analysis project Ga0123353, IMG submission 92763) | Labiotermes labralis P3 segment gut microbial communities from Petit-Saut dam, French Guiana - Lab288 P3 | ecosystem: Host-associated > Arthropoda: Insects > Digestive system > Gut ...
AAAGGCTCAATCCGCGCTCTTGAAGCCCCTCCCCCCTCGCGGGGGAGGGGTTGGGGAGAGGGGGAGGTGCAGATGGAAGCGAGTGGCGGGTTTGGCAAGGCCCGTAAACCCGTAGTCCTCTGTAGGGAGGGGTTTGAACCTCTTGCCACCTCCCCCTCTCCCCCGGCACTCCCCCGCGAGGGGGGAGGGGAGCGTCTGGCTTTCGCGACAGTCTCCATAGGGCGCGGGGCGTCCGCTGCCGACCCGTAAAAAATTCCGGCAGGAAAAATTACAAAGGGGTTTTCAGCAGCTTGCTAGCGCGGCAGGCGTTCGCCGTCGCCAGCCTCGCGGAGGCATTCGCCTTCGATGATCCGTATGGCGTGGCCATCGCTCGTCGCCGCTGCTGGCGCGGTGTCGCGCATGGCTTTGCGCAGGGCGCGGGTTTTCCACCAGAACCAGCCGGCGAACAGTGCGCCGCCGATGACGACGACGGCCAGTGCAACCAGCGAGAACATCAGGCCGAGCGCCAGAAGGGCCAGGCTGAACACCAAGGTCAGCAATTTGCCGAGCAGGTTTTGCGGCGTCCGGGGGAAAGCGGCTTGGGGAGAAAAAGGCTTGGCGCGGCGATTCATCGATGGCGTGGCGGCGGACGGGCAGGATTTTTCATTATGTCCGCGACAGCGCCGCCCCGTCTGTGGGCGGCGTGTCGCGGCTTTGTAACCGTTGGCGGCTGGCAGCCTTCAGAACGGCAGTTTCAGGCCGGGCCAGACGGCGTTCAGGGCGTCGCGGAAGGCGCTCTGGATGCGCGTCAGCGCGGCGGCATTGTCGGCTTCGAAGCGCAGAACGACGACCGGCGTGGTGTTGGAGGGGCGGGCGAGGCCGAAGCCGTCGGCGTATTCGACGCGCACGCCGTCGATGGTGATGACTTCGCTGGCGCCGGGGAATTTGCCTTCGGCCTTGAGCTTGTCGAGCAGCGCGAACGGCTCGCCTTCGGCCATCTTGATGTTGAGTTCCGGGGTCGAGGGCGAATCCGGCAGGGCTTTCAGCGGCGCGTTGAGGTCGGCCGAACGGCTCAAGATTTCGAGCAGGCGGGCGCCGGTGTAGAGGCCGTCGTCGAAGCCGAACCAGCGTTCCTTGAAGAAGGTGTGGCCGCTCATCTCGCCGGCCAGCGGGGCGCCGGTTTCCTTGAGCTTGGCCTTGACCAGTGCGTGGCCGGTGTTCCACATCAGCGGATTGCCGCCGTGCTTACGAATCCACGGCGCCAGGAGGCGCGTGCATTTGACGTCGAAGATGATGGTGCCGCCCGGCACGCGCGACAGCACGTCGGCGGCGAAGAGCATCAACTGGCGGTCGGGATAGATGATTTCGCCGTCCTTGGTGACGACGCCAAGGCGGTCGCCGTCGCCGTCGAAGGCGAGACCCAACTCGGCGTCGGTGTCCTTGAGCGCCTGGATGACGTCGGCGAGGTTTTCCGGCTTCGATGGGTCGGGATGGTGGTTGGGGAAGTTGCCGTCCACTTCGCAGTACAGCGGCACGATGGTGCAGCCGAGGCGCTGGAACAATTGCGGCGCCACCGCGCCAGCGACGCCGTTGCCGCAGTCCATGATGATTTTCAGCGGGCGGGCGAGCTTGACGTCGGCGACGATGCGCTCAACGTAGGCGGCGGCGACATCGGCGCTGCGCTTTTGCCCCTGGCCGTGCCTGATCTGGCCGGTCTCGATGCGCCGCTTGAGGTCGAGGATGGCGTCCAAGGCCAGGGTCGTGCCGCCGATGACCATTTTCAGGCCGTTGTAGTCGGGCGGGTTGTGGCTGCCGGTGACCGAGACGCAGGAATTGCAGCCCAGTTCGTAGGCGGCGAAGTAGGTGACCGGGGTCGGCACGCAGCCGACGTCGATGGCGTCGATACCGGCGGCGACGATGCCGTCCATCAGCGCGCCGGCCAGTTCCGGGCCGGAGAGGCGGCCGTCGCGGCCGACGGCAATGGCCGTCTGGCCCTGCTCGGCGGCCAGCGAGCCGAGGGCGTGGCCAATGCGGCGGACAATGTCGGCGGTCAGGGTTTTGCCGACGATGCCGCGAATATCGTAAGCCTTGAAAATTTCTGCGGGAAGTGAGTTCATGATTTCCGCCTATGACGTTGTGTGAACTGACTAGTGTATGAATCTTTGTGGCGGTACGTCCAGAGTTTCCGCAAAGGGCCGCCACGACAGGCGCGGCGGGGAGGCAGCCTGATTCAATGCACGGTGCGCGAAGCGGCGTCGGCGAGCGCCTGCTGGCCGCCGTCGGCGGCTGAGGCGTGGCGGCAGACGAGGCGCCAGCCGTAGGGGCCGCGGACATAGACATGGGTGACGTGCAGCGGCCCGTGCGGATTCGTGTCGTCGCCGACGAACAGGGTTTCGCTCAGGTGGTGGATGGCCAGCATCGCTCCCTGCCAGCGGGAGACGCCCTCGACCTGCACGCGCAGGCGGGCGCCGGAGAAAACGCCGCGCCAACTGTCGCGGATCGCCGTGAGGCCCGTCAGGCGAACGCCGGTCGGATGCACGCACAGGGTTTCTTCCTCCTCGGCCCAGAGTTGGCCGATCTGCTCGGCGTCACCGCGGGCGAAGGCTTCGTAGAACGCCCGTTCGATGTCCTCGGGGCTGGCGTGGATAGCGGGCGGATTCATGCGGGACTCCGTTTCTCGATGGCGGCGAGGACTTGTTGTGGCGTTAGCAGATTCAGGCAATCGAGGTGGCCGAGCGGGCATTGTCGCTCAAAGCAGGGGCTGCATGGCAGGCGCAGGCTGAGAATGTCGGCCTGCCCGGAGAGCGGCGGCGTGAAGCCGGGCGAGGACGAGCCGTAAAGGGCGACGATTGGCCGGTCGAGGGCGGCGGCGACGTGCATCAGGCCGGAGTCGTTGCACACCACCAATTCGGCCAGGGCCAGCAGATCGACGGCCTGACCGAGTGAGGTGCCGCCGCACAGGTTGCGGCAGCAGCCGGGCGCCAGGCGACTGATCTCCTCGGCCACCGCCTGATCCTTGGCCGAGCCGAACAGCCACACGGCCCGTCCCTGCGCCGCCAGCGCCTGGGCCAGAACCGCGAAATGCGCGGCCGGCCAGCGTTTGGCCGGGCCGTACTCGGCGCCGGGGCAGAAGGCGACGATGCGCGGCGGCTTCTCAATAGCGAGTTCGCCCAGGGTGCGCGCCTGATCGGCGGCGGTCGAGCGCAGGCGCGGCGGAGCGATAGGTTTTTCCGGCGGCGTGCCGGGCGGCTCGGCAAGCTGCATGAAACGCTCGATCATCAGCGGCAGCGCCGCTTCGTCGAGCGTGTGGCGGAGGTTGATGAGGCCGTAGCGGGCCTCGCCGGTGAAGCCGACGCGCCGGGGAATGCCGGCCAGGAAGGGAACCAGCGCCGATTTCAGCGAATTGGGCAGGACGTAGACGGCGGCGTAGTCCCGCGCCGCCAGTTCGCGGCCCAATCGCCAGCGCGCCTTGAGCGAAAGCTCGCCGTGCTTGAAGGGGCTGTCGATGATTTCGGCGATGTCGTCCATGCGCTGCAAGACCGGCGCCACCCAGCGCGGCGCCAGCGCGTCGAGCCGCAATCCCGGCTGCCGCGCCCGCAGCCGGGCAAACAAGGGCTGCGCCATGATCGTGTCGCCAATCCAGGCGGGGGCGACGATGAGGGCTTTCATGGGTGGATGATGGGTCGCCCCGGCGAATCGGGCGTTATGGGGTTCAGTGGGCAGTTTGATCCCGCGTCGGTTGCGTAGGAGGGGTAGAGCCGAAGGCGAAACCCATCGGTTATGGGAGAGTGATTTCAATGGGGAGATGGGTTTCGCTACGCTCTACCCATCCTACGCGGACTCCGGCAACCCGCAATCAATGCCCGCCCTTAGCCTCGCCCTTCAACACATAGCGCGTGCCGCAATAAGGACACATCGTTTCCCCGGTTTGCACAACATCGAGAAAAACGCGCGGGTGCTGGTTCCACAGGGGCGTTTTCGGCATTGGGCAGCACAGCGGCAGGTCGGCGGCGGTGAGTTCGACGGGCGGGGTCATCGCGTTTTCTCCCGGATCAGATGTAGGACAGCCAGTTGCGATGGGCTTCCGAGCGGCCATGGACGACATCGAAGTACTTGGCCTGGATTTGCGCGGTGATCGGGCCGCGGCGGCCGATGCCGATCTGGCGGCCGTCGAGTTCGCGGATGGGGGTGACTTCGGCGGCGGTGCCGGTGAAGAAGGCTTCGTCGCAGGTGTACACCTCGTCGCGGGTGATGCGCTTTTCCTGCACGGAAAGGCCGAGTTCGGCGGCGAGTTGCAGCACCGTGGCGCGGGTGATGCCTTCCAGGCAGGAGGTCAGATCCGGGGTGTACAGCTTGCCCTTCTTGACGATGAACAGGTTTTCGCCAGCGCCTTCGGCGACGTAGCCTTCGGGGTCGAGCAGCATGGCTTCGTCATAACCCTCGGCGGTGACTTCGTTGTTGGCGAGGATGGAGTTCATGTAGGCGCCGGCTGCCTTGGCGCGCACCATGGTGATATTGACGTGGTGGCGGGTGTAGCTCGACACCTTGACGCGGATGCCGCGCTCCATGCCTTCCTCGCCGAGGTAGGCGCCCCACGGCCAGGCGGCGATGGCGATGTGCACCTTGGCGCCCTTGGGCGAGACGCCCATCTTTTCCGAGCCGTAGTAGGCGATCGGGCGGATATAGCCGGATTCGAGATTGTTGGCGCGCAGGACTTCCTTGTGCGCTTCGTTGAGGGTCGCCTTGTCGAAGGGCATGAGCATCTGGAAGATGTGGGCGGAATTGAAGAGGCGGTCGGTGTGCTCTTCGAGGCGGAAGATGGCGGTGCCGGCGTCGGTCTTGTAGGCGCGCAGCCCTTCGAAGACGCTCATGCCGTAGTGCAGGGAGTGGGTGAGGACATGCGTGGTCGCCTCGCGCCAGGGAATGATTTTGCCGTCGTGCCAAATGAAACCGTCGCGATCCGCCATGGACATGGTTGTCTCTCCGTATTGCCTTGTATGTGGAAGCCGACGATTTTAGCGGAAATCAGCGGCTAAAATGAGGCTTTTGCCGCCCCGGTTCGCATCATGATCGACAAGCCGCACCTCTTCGCCGCCTGCCATCTGTCCGGCGGGCGAGCGCCCGACGCATGATCCGCCAGGCGCTCGCCGCGGCGGCGTTGGCGCTGGCCGGGCTGGCCGCCGCCGAGGAACGGATCGCGGTCTGCCACGAGTACGGCTGCCAGGTGCAGGAGACGGTGGTGTACAGCGAGGAGCGGCTGGCCGCCATCCGCCGCCAGTTGCTGACTGCCGGCAGCGCCAGCGCGGAGCGCGAGCGGCTGGCCCAGGTTATCGGGCAACTGTATGCCTGGGCCGGCGAGCAGACCGCCATCCGCAACGACAAGGGCGGCAATTTCGCCGACGACGGGATGCCGGGGCGGATGGACTGCATCGACCACGCGACGACGACGACGCGCCTCCTGCACCTTCTGGCGGCGCGCGGCGACCTGCGCTGGCATCGGGTGCTGGAGCCGGATGTGCGGCATTTCGCGCTGATTTTTCCCGCCCATTACGCGGCGGTGATCGAGACGATCGACGATACGGCCGAACGCTACGTCGTCGATAGCTGGTTTGTCGATAATGGCCAGCCGGCGGTGATCCTGCCGCTGGCCGACTGGAAGAAAGGGGCTGGGCCCGATGTCTAAAAAAACCGTGGTCGTCGGCTTGTCCGGCGGCGTCGATTCCGCCGTCGCGGCGTTGTTGTTGAAGCGCCAGGGCTGGCAGGTGATCGGCCTGTTCATGAAAAACTGGGAGGACGACGATGACGGGGACTACTGCGCGTCGCGCCAGGATTTGCTCGACGTGATGAGCGTCGCCGATCGCATCGGCATCGACGTCGAAGTGGTGAATTTCGCCGCCGAGTACCGCGAGCGGGTGTTCGCCGATTTCCTCGCCGAATACCAGGCCGGGCGCACGCCGAATCCCGACATCCTGTGCAACTCGGAAATCAAGTTCAAGGCTTTTCTCGACCACGCCATGACGCTTGGCGCCGAGCGCATCGCCACCGGCCACTATGCCGGCGTGCGCGAATTCGCTGGGGAATACCAGTTGCTCAAGGCCGAGGACGGCGCCAAGGACCAGAGCTATTTTCTCCACCGCCTGAATCAGGCGCAATTGGCTAAAACGCTGTTCCCGCTCGCCGATCTCTACAAGCGCGAAGTGCGCAAAATCGCCGAGGCCGAGGGGCTGCACGTTGCCGCCAAGAAAGACTCGACCGGCATCTGCTTTATCGGCGAGCGGCCTTTCAAGGAATTTCTCAGCCGCTATCTGCCGCCCAAGCCGGGCGAAATCCGCCGCCTCGACGACGACAAGGCGCTCGGCGCGCACGACGGCCTGATGTACCACACCATCGGCCAGCGCAAGGGATTGCACATCGGCGGCCTCAAGGAAAAAGGGCAGCCGGGCGGCGGCGAGCACGACGCCTGGTTCGTCGCCGGCAAGGACATGGAAAAAAATGTGCTGTACGTCGTCCAGGGACACGACCATCCGGCACTGCTCAAAAGCGCGCTGAGCGCCGGCCGGCTGTCCTGGATCGCTGGCCGGGCGCCGCAACCGCACTGGGTATATACCGCCAAGCCGCGTTACCGCACCGCCGACCAGCCCTGCGAAATCGAGCGCGTCGACGGCGAGTGCTGCGAAATCCACTTCGCCGAACCGCAATGGGCCTTGACGCCGGGCCAGTCGGTGGTGCTTTACGAAAGCCGCGTCTGCCTCGGCGGCGGGGTGATTTGCTGAACGCCATCCAAGCTGACGTCCGCGCCAGCGGCAGGCGTGCGCTTGCCCTGTCCTGCCCCCCAATGTTGCGCGGGTCATGTTTTTGTATGGTATGTTTTTGGGCGTTTGTGCACTGAAAATCATTGGATTGCAAAAAGGAGGCGTCATGCCGATGCTTATCGGGGTACCCAAGGAGATCGCGGCGAACGAGAGGCGTGTCGCCAGCGTGCCCGAGGTGGTTGAAAAGCTGATCAAGCTGGGATTCGCGGTTGCGGTCGAGTCGGGCGCGGGGGATGCGGCCAATTGCAGCGACGATACTTACCGCGCGGCCGGGGCGAAAATTGTCGATAGCGCCGAGCTGTGGGCGACGGCGGACATGGTTTTCAAGGTGCAGGCGCCGGATTCGTCCGAAGTGGCCTTGATGCGCCCGGGGATGACGCTGATTTCCTTCATCTGGCCGGCGCAGCGCCCGGATCTGATGCAGCAGTTGGCCGAGCGCCAGGTGACGGTGCTCGCCATGGACAGCGTGCCGCGCATTTCGCGGGCGCAGAAAATGGACGCCCTGTCTTCCATGGCCAATATCGCTGGTTACCGCGCGGTGATCGAGGCGGCGCACCATTTTGGCCGCTTCTTCACCGGCCAGATCACGGCGGCGGGCAAGGTGCCGCCGGCCAAGGTCTTCATCATCGGCGCCGGGGTTGCCGGCCTGGCCGCGATTGGCGCCGCCGCCGGCCTTGGGGCGGTTGTCCGCGCCAACGACACGCGCCCGGAAGTGGCGGATCAGATCAAATCCCTGGGCGGCGAGTTCATCCCCGTCGATTATCAGGAAGAGGGAACCGGCGTCGGCGGCTATGCCAAGGTGATGAGCGAGGGCTTCCAGAAGGCCCAGCTTGAAACCTTCGCCAAGCAGGCGAAGGAGGTGGATATCATCATCACGACCGCGCTGATTCCCGGCAAACCCGCGCCCAAGCTGATCACGACGGAAATGGTGCAGTCGATGAAGCCGGGTAGCGTGATCGTCGATCTCGCCGCCGAGCAGGGCGGCAACTGCGAGTTGACCGTGCCGGGCGAAGCGGTGGTGCGGCATGGCGTGACCATCATCGGCTTCACGGATCTGCCGAGCCGGCTGTCCAAGCAGTCGAGCACGCTGTACGCGACGAACCTGCTGCGCCTGACCGAGGAATTGTGCAAGACCAAGGATGGCCAAATCGACGTCAATATGGAAGACGAAGCCATTCGCGGCGCCACGGTGATCAAGGAAGGCAACATCACCTGGCCGCCGCCCGCGCCCAAGCTTTCCGCCGCGCCGCCGGCCAAGCCGGCGGCAAAGGCTGTGGCGCCAGCGCCGAAAGCGTCTGGCCACGGCGGGGCCGGCGCGCCGATGGCGGCTTCTTCCGTCGCCATTATGTTCGCCGTCGCCGCCGTGCTCTTCTGGTTCATCGGCGCCTACGCGCCGGCCGCCTTCCTCGGCCACTTCACCGTCTTCGTGCTGGCCTGCTTCGTCGGCTACATGGTGGTGTGGAATGTCACCCCGGCGCTGCATACGCCGCTGATGAGCGTGACCAACGCCATCAGCAGCATCATCGCCATCGGCGCTCTGGTGCAGGTCGCGCCGCCGCTGATCGAGGGCGCCGAGCGGCCGGCGGTGTGGATACTCGGCTGCGCGGTCGTTGGCATCGCGCTGACCACCATCAACATGTTCGGCGGCTTTGCCGTCACCCAGCGCATGCTGGCGATGTTCCGCAAGTAAGGAGCCAGCGATGTTGTCGATAACGCTTGTTACGGCCGCCTACATTGGCGCGACCATTCTCTTCATCCTCAGCCTGGGCGGCCTTTCCAACCCGGAAACCTCGCGCCGCGGCAATCTCTACGGCATGATCGGCATGACCATCGCCGTCCTGGCGACGGTGCTTGGCCCACAAGTGGTCACCCAGACCGGGCTGCCGTGGATCGTCGGCGCCATGGCGGTTGGCGGCGCGATTGGCCTGTACGCCGCGCGCACCGTCAAGATGACCCAGATGCCCGAACTGGTGGCGCTGATGCACAGCCTGGTCGGCCTCGCCGCCATGCTGGTCGGCTTCGCCAACTACATCGACCCGGCGGCCTCGGCGCATTACCAGGGCGCGGAAAAAACCATCCACGAAGTCGAGATCTACATCGGCATCCTTATTGGCGCGGTGACTTTCTCCGGCTCGCTCATCGCCTTCGGCAAGCTGTCGGGCAAGATCGGCGGCAAACCCATGCTGCTGCCGGCGCGCCACTGGATCAACCTGATCGGCCTCCTGGTGGTGATCTGGTTCGGCGGCTGTTTCATCAACGCCCATTCCATTAGCGAAGGCATGATGCCCCTCGTGGTGATGACCGTCATCGCCCTGCTTTTCGGCATCCACATGGTCATGGCCATCGGCGGGGCGGACATGCCAGTCGTGGTGTCGATGCTCAACAGCTACTCCGGCTGGGCGGCGGCGGCTACCGGCTTCATGCTCTCCAATGACCTGCTGATCGTCACCGGCGCCCTCGTTGGCTCCAGCGGCGCGATCCTCTCCTACATCATGTGCCGCGCCATGAACAGGCACTTCATCAGCGTCATCGCTGGCGGCTTCGGCACCGGCGGCGGCACGGCGCCTGCCGCCAGCGGCGACGCGCAGCCGGCGGGCGAAGTCACCGCCATCAGCGCGCCGGATACGGCCGGTCTGCTCAATGACGCCAAGAATGTCATCATCGTGCCGGGCTACGGCATGGCGGTGGCGCAAGCGCAGCACACGGTTTTCGAAATCACTAAATTCCTGCGCGAAAAAGGCGTCAATGTGCGTTTCGGCATTCACCCGGTCGCCGGCCGCATGCCGGGCCACATGAACGTGCTGCTGGCGGAAGCCAAGGTGCCCTACGATATCGTCATGGAAATGGACGAAATCAACGAGGATTTCCCGGATACGGACGTTGCCATCGTCATCGGTGCCAACGACATCGTCAACCCGGCGGCGCAGGACGACCCCACCAGCCCGATCGCCGGCATGCCGGTGCTTGAGGTGTGGAAGGCGAAAACCGCCATCGTCATGAAGCGCAGCATGGCCTCCGGCTATGCCGGCGTGGACAATCCCCTGTTCTACAAGGACAACACCCGCATGTTGTTCGGCGATGCGAAAAAGATGCTGGACGAAGTGCTGGCGGCCTTGAAAGGCTGATCCAGACCGCTACAGCATAAAACCCCGCAAGGTTTGGGCCTTGCGGGGTTTTTCATGTGCAACGGGTGCGGGAGAGGGGGTCTAACCATCACATCTTGCGACGGCGGGTCGTGGCTGCCAGAGGCAGCGGCAATCGCTTGCCATCTGTAACCTTATGGGTTACAGTCGACACATGATTAAATCGTTCGCGCACAAAGGACTTGAGCTTTTCTTCATCAGCGGCAGCGCCGCCGGTATTCAAGCGATGCACGCCAGGCGGCTGAAGCAAATCCTCGCGCTGCTGAACGGCGCCATCACGATCAACGACGTCAATGCGCCCGGACTGCGGCTGCACCCGCTCAAGGGTGACCTCAATGGATTCTGGGCTGTCACGGTGCAGGCGAACTGGCGCGTCATTTTCCAATTCGAGGACGGCAACGCCTATGTCGTCAATTATCTGGACTATCACTGACAGAGGTGTTTCATGCGCATGCACAATCCCCCGCACCCCGGCGAAATTCTCTATGACTTGTGGCTTGAACCGCTGGGATTGACCATTACCCGCGCCGCGCGAGGCTTGGATGTTTCGCGCAAGACGCTCTCCGAAGTCGTCAATGGCCGGGCCGCCATCAGCCCGGAAATGGCGTTGCGCCTCGAACTGGCGTTCGGCAAAAGCGCGCAATCGTGGCTTCAGCATCAAGCGGCCTACGATCTGTGGCAGGTCGCCCAGCGCTGCGGCAATCTGCATGTCACACCCTTTGGGGCCGCAAGCGCATGATGTGAATTGGTACTACACCATAGCCAAGTTTTAGACCACTTTTGGGCACACTGCCTAGTTTTGTTAGTGGCCACTATCGCTGAAACCAACTGGTGCCGGGAGAGGGACTCGAACCCTCACACCTTGCGGCGGCGGATTTTGAATCCGCTGCGTCTACCGATTCCGCCATCCCGGCATGGGAAGGGCGGATTATCGCCGAATCACTTGCGCCCTTCAAGCGTTTCCGGGCAAGGAAACGCCTTGGCGAGGGCGCCGGCGACCAGGGTGGCGGTGCTCATCGTCGTGTTCGGCGGCACGCGCTCGACATGGATGACCACGGCCCGTACCAGGCGCGCGGAGAGTTCGTCGTCCCTGGGCAGGCAGAAGGCGTTGAGGCGAATTCCGACCTTGTCGGCCAGATAGTCGCTGACCGCATAGCCGTCGGCAAAGCCGGCGACGTAGGCGATGCAGCGCCCACCGCGCACGGCGACGAGCGGATCGCCGCTCTTTTCGCCAGCGTAGATGCTTTCGGCTGCCCGGCAGTCTTCGAGCAGTTCTCCGGCCGTGTAGGCATGCGCCGCCGGGGCGCTGAGCGCGGTGCAGCAAAGCGCGAGCAGGCAGCGCCGCTTCATGATTGTTGGGCCATTGCGGTCTGCAGGGCGGGGTTTGTGTTTGGCGCGTGTTCAAACCAACTGAGTTGCTCGTGCAGGCGGACCACGGAGCCGACGACGATGAGCGCTGGCGGCTTGATGTCCGAGGCTTTGATGCGTTGCGGCAGGGTGGCGAGCGTGGCCAGCAGCGTTTGCTGGTCGGCCAGGGTGCCGTTGCGGACGACGGCGGCCGGCGTCTCGGCCGGCAGGCCGTGGGCAATCATCTGGCGGCAGATATCGGTGGCGGCGCCGATGCCCATGTAGAAGACGACCGTGTGGCCGGGGCGGGCCAGCGCCGACCAGTCGAGGTCGAGGTTGCCATCCTTGCGGTGGCCGGTGACGAAGGTGACGGCATGGGCGTGCTCGCGGTGCGTCAGGGGAAAGCCGGAATAGGCGCCGCAGCCGGCGGCGGCGGTGATGCCGGGCACGACTTCGAAGGGAATGCCGCAGCCGGCCAGGATTTCCAGTTCCTCGCCGCCGCGACCGAAGATGAGAGGGTCGCCGCCCTTGAGGCGAACTACGGAGAGACCTTCGCGGGCCAGATCGACGAGCAGCTTGTTGATGGATTTCTGCGGCAGGGTGTGGCGCGCGGACTCCTTGCCGACGTAGATACGGCGGGCGTCGGGGCGTGCCAGATCGACGATGCCGTCGCCGACCAGGTGGTCGTAGACCAGCGCGTCGGCGGCGGCGATCAGGCGGGCGGCCTTGACCGTCAGCAGTTCGAGGTCGCCGGGGCCGGCGCCGACCAGCCAGACTTTACCTTTTTCCAGTGTGTTCGCGACTTGCATGTTTTCTCCCTGAAACTTGCCGGCATCCTAATGCCCTGCTTGAAACCTGCCAATAGCGGCGCGTCAGGACTTATGCCGGAGCTAGTCATAACGAACTATAAAACTAGATAATTTTGATTATAACCCATTGAACGGATAGGGATATTTATCGAAAAGCTTGACTGGAATCAAGGATCACTATTTGGCGCCCGTTCACTCTTGCGGCTGTTGCGTTAGGGGATTAAACGCATTTTTTTCGAGGAGAGGAAAGATGAAGAGAAGTGTAATGGGGATGTTGGCTTTGTCGGCCATGACCGTGGCCATGGGTTCCGCCTTTGCCCAACAGGGAGCGGCTGGCCCGGCGATGACCGCGGCCGAGAAGGAACAGGCCAAGAAGATTTACTTTGAGCGTTGCGCCGGCTGTCACGGCGTGTTGCGTAAGGGCGCCACCGGCAAGAACCTTGAGCCGCACTGGACGAAGAAGGACAAGGACGGCAATACGACCGAGGGCGGCACCTTGCAACTCGGCCAGAATCGTCTGGAAAAGATCATCGGCTTCGGTACCGACGGCGGTATGGTCAATTTCGATGACATCCTGACCAAGGAAGAAATCAATCTGATGGGCAGGTACATCCAGAACACCCCGGATATTCCGCCGGAGTACAGCCTGAAGGAAACGATGGATTCCTGGAAGGTCATCGTGCCGGTCAAGGATCGCCCGACCAAGCAGATGAACAAGTTCAACCTGAAGAACATGTTCTCGGTGACTCTGCGCGATACCGGCGAAGTGGCCCTGATCGACGGCGATACCAAGGAAATCCGCAGCATCGTCAAGACCGGCTACGCCGTGCATATTTCGCGTCTGTCCAAGTCTGGCCGCTATGTATACGTGATCGGCCGCGACGGCCGCCTGTCGCTGATCGACCTGTGGATGGAAAAACCGGCTGTGGTCGCCGAAGTCAAGATCGGTTTCGACGCCCGTTCGGTCGATACCTCCAAGTTCAAGGGCTATGACGACAAGTACGCCATCGCCGGCTCCTACTGGCCGCCCCAGTTCGTCATCATGGATGGCGACACCCTGAAGCCGCGCAAGGTCGTGTCGACCCGCGGCATGACCGTCGATGGCGAATACCATCCGGAACCGCGCGTGGCTTCCATCGTTTCTTCGGAAATCAAGCCGGAGTGGGTGGTCAATATCAAGGAAACCGGCCAGATTCTGCTGGTCGATTACTCCGATATCGAAAACCTGAAGACGACGACTATCGCTTCCGCCAAGTTCCTGCATGACGGTGGTTGGGATTACTCGAAGCGCTACTTCCTGGTGGCCGCCAACGCTTCCCACAAGGTTGCCGCTGTCGATACCAAGGAAGGCAAGCTGGCCGCCCTGATCGACGTCGCCAAGATTCCGCACCCGGGCCGCGGCGCCAACTTCGTCCATCCCAAGTTCGGTCCCGTCTGGGCGACCGGCCACCTGGGCGCCGATGTCGTGACCCTGATCGCGACGCCGTCCGACGATCCGAAGTTTGCCCAGTTCCAGAAGTACAAGTGGCAGAATGTGCAGGAAATCAAGCACGTGCCGGGCAACCTGTTCGTCAAGACGCACCCGGTTTCCAAGCACCTCTGGGCTGACGCGCCGCAGAATCCGGACAAGGATCTGGCTGAATCGGTCGCCGTTTGGGACATGGCCGACCTTTCCAAGCCGAAGGCGATCCTGAATGTGGCCAAGGATTCCGGCATGCCGCCGACCAAGGCCGTCAAGCGCGCCGTGCATCCGGAATACTCGGCTGACGGCAAGGAAGTGTGGATCTCGCTGTGGGGCGGCAAGACCGACCAGTCGGCCATCGTCGTCTATGACGATGCGACGCTGAAGGTCAAGAAAGTGATCACCGATCCGAAGATGATCACCCCGACCGGCAAGTTCAACATCTACAACACGCAGCACGACATCTATTGATGCGTCCGCGCATTTCTTGATCTGGCGTAAAGCTACGGGGGCGCAAGCCCCCGTAGCATATCCAGGTAGCGTATGTGCCGGCGCCCGTCGCCGGAACCGACAACCCCTGTGGAGATTGACCATAATGCAAAAAAGTTTCGTATCTTTGGCCGTGTTTGGCGCCCTGCTGGCTAGCGGCGCTTCTTCCGCTCTGGCCGCGCCGGACTGGAGCAAGGTGCCGAAAACCGATATCCATGTCTTCCATCCCGGCGTTTCGCCGCTCGAATGGGTCCAGGGCAAGGGCGAGCACAGCGGCGCCGTTGGCCTGAAGAAGGGCGAAAGCTGTGCCGGCTGCCATATCGAGGACGGCAAGCTGAGCCTCGATGTCAAGCGTCTTTTGAGCAAGGAACTGGAGCCCAAGGGCGCGCCCAAGGTCGGCACCTATCCCGTCGGCGTCCAGGCTGCCTTCGATGCCACCAATCTGTACGTGCGCCTGACTTTCAAGGCCCCGGCCGGCAGCGGCGACAAGTCGGACAAGGAAAACGAAGTCAAGGCCAGCATCATGTTCCCCAACGACAAGGTGCCGATGGGCGAGCAGGTTGGCTGTTGGGCGACCTGTCATAAGGACGCCCGCACCATGCCCGGCGCCGACGACAAGAAGACCAAGCACGCCGAGGCCGGCGTCCTTGATCTGATGCAGTGGCGCAGCGGCGGCAAATCCTTCGACGGCAGCGTCAGCGACAAGCGCAACATGGAAGGCGGCAAGGCGGGCGCCAGCGCGGAAGGCAGCAAATCCGGCGACACCTATACCGTGACCTTTACCCGCAAGCTGGCCGGCAATGCCGTGCTCGCCCCCGGCAAGGCAGTCACCTTCGGCGTCGCCATTCATGCCGACAATGCCGGTGGCCGCTTCCACCATGTTTCCTTCAACCAGACCATCGGCCTGGGGACGGATGGGGACGTCAAGGCGGTGAAGCAGTAAGCGCCAGCCATCGCTTTGCCGTCATCGCGGGCGGCCTGCCGGAGAGCGCCGCCAGCGGCGCTCTTTTTACTGGCGGGGGTGAGCCTCGACTACCGTTTCGCTCCGCCAGCAGTTAGCTAAAACTTGGGGACGGCGGACGCTGGCCCCTTGTTTGTACCGCCGTGGGCCGCGCCTGAAAATGGGAGATGAAATTGCTGCTAGCCAATCGATTCCTGCCTCTGCTCTTGCTTGCCGCGACGGCGGCCTGGGCCGGCGAACCGGAAGCCGCCCGGCAGAAGGAACTGGTGCATCTCGTTCGCCAGGATTGCGGTTCCTGCCACGGTATGACCTTGCGCGGCGGCCTCGGGCCGGCGCTCTTGCCGGAAACCCTGCGCGACAAGCCGGCCGAAGGGCTGGTCGCCACCATCTATTACGGCCGGCCGGGCACGCCGATGCCGCCGTGGAAGCAGTTCCTGAGCGAAGCCGAGGCGACCTGGATCGTCGAAAAACTGATGAGCGAGTTCCCCCAATGAAACTGATTCTGAGCCTGTTTCTCGCCGCCCTGCTGGGCGCCTGCGCCAGCCCGCAACTGCGCGGCACCGGCGATCTCGGCCTGATTATCGAGCGCGCCAGCGGCCAGGTGACCCTGGTCGATACCAGCGCGCGCCAGCCCTATGCGCGCATCGCCGGTCTGGGCGATCTTTCGCACGCCTCCGCCGTTTATAGCCGCGACGGGCGCTATGCCTACGTCTTTGGCCGTGATGGCGGGCTGACCAAGGTCGATATGCTGGAAGCGCGCATCGTCAAGCGCGTCATCCAGGCCGGCAATGCCATCGGCGGCTCGATCTCGCAGGATGGCCGCCTGGTCGTCGCGCAGAACTACACGCCGGGCGGCATCAAGGCGTTCGATGCCGAAACCCTCGAACTGCTTTCTGAAGTGCCCGCCGAATATGCTCCCGGCCAGTTTTCCAAGGTCGTCGGTCTGGCCGATTCGCCGGGCAACAAGTTTGCCTATGCCTTGTTCGAGGCGGGCGAGATCTGGGTCAGCGATTTTTCCGATCCACGCAAACCGACGACACAACGCTACCCGGCCGGCAATCAGCCCTACGATGGTCTGGTGACGCCGGATGGCCGCTACTTCCTGGCCGGTCTGTTCGGCGAGGACGGCGTGGCCCTGCTCGACCTCTGGCAGCCGGAAAAAGGCTCGCGCAAGATTCTCGAAAACTATGGCCGCGGCGAGGAAAAGCTGCCGGTGTTCAAAATGCCGCATCTGCGCGGCTGGACGGTGGCGCAGGGCAAAATCTACCTGCCGGCGGTTGGCCGGCACGAAGTCCTGATCGTCGATGTCAACACCTGGCGGGAAGTCGGGCGCATTCCGGTGCGCGGCCAGCCGGTGTTCGTCATGGCCCGGCCGGATGGCCGTCAGGTGTGGGTCAATTTCGCCTTCCCCGACAATGCCAAGATGGATGTCATCGACACCCTGGCCGGCAAGGTGGCGCATACCTTCGAGCCGGGTAAGGGCATCCTGCACATGGAATTCACGCCGCGCGGCGAGCATATCTGGCTCTCGGCGCGCGACGACAACAAGGTGCTGATCTACGACACGGCCAGTTTCGCCAAACTGGGCGAAATTGCCGCCGACAGTCCTTCCGGCATTTTCTTCACGACGCGCGCCGCGCGGATTGGTTTCTGATGGACGCTATTTTCGAATTTCGCCTGCTCAACGAATTTCAGCGCGATTTTCCGCTCTGTTCGGCGCCTTTTGCCGAGCTGGCGGCGCGTCTGGGCGTTGGCGAAAAGACGGTTCTCGGGACGCTGGAAAAACTGCGCCGGGAAGGGAAGGTTTCCCGCGTCGGCGCCGTTTTCGCGCCCAAGCGCATCGGCGCCTCGACCCTGGCCGCCATGGCCGTGCCGCCGGAACGGCTGGCGGCGGCGGCGGCGGCGGTCAACCGCTTTCCCGAGGTCAATCACAATTACGAGCGCGAGCATCGCTACAACCTGTGGTTTGTCGTCACCGCCAGCAATGAGGAGCGCCTGCGCGCCACGCTGGAGGCCATCGGCGCGGCTGCCGGGTATCCGCTGCTGACGCTGCCCATGCTTGAGGAATACCACATCGACCTCGGTTTTCCGCTCGATGACCAGGAGAGCAAGCCGCTCGCCAGCGCCCGCCAAGTGACGCCAGCGACGCCGGTCGACGAAGCCGGACGGCGGCTGGTCGCGGTATTGCAGGAAGGTCTGCCGCTCTTCATCCGGCCCTTCGCGCTGATTGCCGAGCGCATTGGCGCTTCCGAACCCGAGGTGCTCGGACGCATTGGCCGCTGGCTGGAGGAGGGCGCGATCAAGCGTTTCGGCGTGGTCGTCCGCCATCACGAACTGGGCTACCGGGCCAATGCCATGCTGGTGCACGACATCGCCGACGAACGGGTCGACGACATCGGCCGCGCTCTTGCCGGGGAGGCGGTGGTCACGCTCTGCTACCGGCGCCAACGGGCGCTGCCGGAGTGGCCGTACAACCTGTTCTGCATGATTCACGGCCGCGAGCGCGGCGAAGTCGAGGCCAGCATCGCCGACCTGCGCCGCCGTCACGGCCTGGCGGCGACGCCGCACGAAGTGCTCTTTTCCCTCACCCGCTACAAGCAGCAAGGCGCGCGATATGACTGAGCTCGATACCGTCGACCGCCGGCTGATCGAGGCCTTGCAGGGCGGTTTTCCGCTTTGCGCCGAACCCTATGCCGAAGTCGCCGGGCAACTGGGCATCGCCGAGGAAGATTTGTTGCGTCGCCTCGAACGCCTGCTGGAACAGCGCGTGCTCACCCGCTTCGGGCCGATGTTCCAGATTGACCACATTGGCGGCGCTTTCACCCTGGCGGCGCTGGCGGCGCCGGAAGAGCGTTACGAGGAAGTCGCCGCAACGGTCAATGCCCTGCCGCAAGTGGCCCACAACTACCGCCGCGAGCATGCGCTCAACATGTGGTTCGTGCTGGCCACCGAAACGCCGGACGGCATCGGCGAGGCCATCGCCCGCATCGAGCGGGCGAGCGGGCTGAAAGTGCATAATTTTCCCAAGGAGCGGGAATATTTCGTGGGCATGAATCTGGCGGTGCGCCATTCCGAATCATGAACGCCAGCGTCACTGATTCCTACCGGGCCTACCATGCGGGCCGCCATGCGTCCGCCAGCGCCGCTTCCCGGCTGATCGACGACATCGACCGCGCCCTCATCGTCGCCACCCAGGAGGGGCTGCCCCTGGTGTCGCGGCCCTATCACGCCATCGCCGGGCGTCTCGGCATCGCGCCCGAGGAAGTCATGCGCCGCCTGGCGGCCATGCTCGCATCCGGGATCATTCGCCGCATCGGCGCCGTGCCCAACCACTACGCCATCGGCTGGACGGCCAATGGCATGACCGTCTGGGACGTGCCCGATGACAGCGTCGATGCTGCCGGCGCCGCCGTCGGCGCCCTCGACTTCGTCACCCACTGCTATCGCCGCCCGCGCGCTCTGCCGGACTGGCCCTACAACCTGTTCGCTATGGTGCACGGCAATACGCGCGACGAAGTGCGCGCCAAGGCCGAAATCGTCGCCGGCCTGCTCGGCGCGCGCTGCCGCGGCCACGACATTCTGTTTTCTTCGCGCATCCTGAAAAAAAGCGGCCTGCGCATTTGACGCGCAGGCCGGCCACGCCCGCCTTGGTCGCGCGATTGACCCGCATCAAGGCGTTTCGCCTTGTCCTGCCGTTGAATACGCCCATCCCCCACGACAAGGAAATCCATGTTCCGTATTTCCCAGTACATACAGGAAATTGTCGCGCCGACGCCGGTCGCGCCGACGCCGGTCGGGCCGAGGCGCAACGCGCCGGGGCCGGTGGTGATCTGGAATTTGATCCGCCGCTGCAATCTGACCTGCAAGCACTGCTATTCCATTTCCGCCGACAGCCATTTCCCCGGCGAGTTGACGACCGAACAGGTGGCCACGGTAATGGATGACCTCAAGGCTTTCCGTGTGCCGGTGCTGATCCTTTCCGGCGGCGAGCCGCTGCTGCGTCCGGATATCTTCGACATCGCCCGGCGGGCCAAGGCGATGGGTTTTTATGTTGCCCTGTCGTCGAATGGCACGCTGATCGACGCCGATAACATCGGCCGCATCGCCGCATGCGATTTCGATTACGTCGGTGTTTCGCTCGATGGCCTGGGCGCCACGCACGACCAGTTCCGCCGTCTGGATGGCGCTTTTGCCGCCGCGCTGCGCGGCATCCGCCTGTGCCGCGAGCACGGCCTGAAGATCGGCGTGCGTTTCACGATGACCCAGGACAATGCCCACGACCTGCCCGGTTTGCTGCGCCTGGTCGAGGACGAGGGCATCGACCGCTTCTACTTCTCGCACCTCAATTACGCCGGGCGCGGCAACAAGAACCGCAAGGACGACGCCCGCCATCAGTTGACCCGGCAGGCGATGGATCTGCTCTTTGAGACGTGCTGGGATTACAAACAGCGCGGGCTGAACAAGGAATTCACCAGCGGCAACAACGACGCCGACGGCGTCTACTTCCTGCATTGGGTGCGCCGCCGCTTCCCCGACAAGGCGGCGCATATCGAAGCCAAGCTGCGCCAGTGGGGCGGCAATGCCTCCGGCGTCAATGTCGCCAATATCGACAATCTCGGCAACGTGCATCCCGACACCATGTGGTGGCATCACACGCTGGGCAATGTCAAGGAGCGGCCCTTCTCGCACATCTGGCCGGATACGTCGGATGCCTTGATGGCCGGCCTCAAGGCCCATCCGCGCGCGCTCAAAGGGCGCTGCGGGCGTTGCGTCCATCTGCCCATCTGCAACGGCAACACCCGCGTCCGCGCCCAGCAACTGACCGGCGACGCCTGGGCGGAAGATCCCGGCTGCTATCTTTCCGACGAGGAAATCGCATCATGAGAAACATCCTGATCCCGGCCGCCCTGGCTGTCTGTTCCCTGCTGGTGATGGCCGAGTTGGCCGGTGCCGCTGAAACTTCCGCCAACGTCCCGGCCACCTATCAAGAACATTGCGCCCAATGCCACGGCGAGGCGCGCCTGGGCGGCATCGGCCCGGCGCTGCTGCCGGAAAACCTGGGCCGCCTGCGTAAAACCGAGGCCGAGCAGGTGATCCTGAACGGCCGTCCGGCGACGCAGATGGAAGGTTTCGCCGACAAGTTGTCGGCGACCGAGGCCAAGGCCCTGGTCGAATACGCCTATACGCCGATCACGCCGATGCCGGTCTGGGGCGAGGCCGAAATCACCGCCTCGCGCATCCTCCTTGAACCCGGCAAGTTGCCGGACAAGCCGGTGTATAAAGCCGATCCGCTCAATCTCTTCATCGTCGTCGAAACCGGCGATCACCATGTTTCCATCCTCGATGGCGACAAGCTCGAACCCATCCACCGCTTCCCCTCGCGTTTCGCCCTGCACGGCGGGCCGAAATTCACCCCGGACGGCCGCTATGTATTCTTCGCCTCGCGCGACGGCTGGATTACCAAATTCGATTTGTGGAATCTCAAGGTCATCGCCGAAGTGCGCGCCGGCATCAACACGCGCAACGCGGCGGTGTCGGGCGATGGCAAATGGGTGGCGGTCGCCAACTACCTGCCGCACAGCCTGGTCATCCTCGACGCCGACCTCAATTTGAAAAAAATCCTGCCGGTGAGCGATAAGGACGGCAAGGTCAGCTCGCGCGTCTCGGCGGTCTACGACGCTTCGCCGCGGCGGAGCTTCGTCGCCGCCTTAAAGGACGTCAAGGAATTGTGGGAAATTTCCTACAACCCCAAGGCCGACGAAATTTCAGTCGGCTGGATTCATGACTTCAAATACCGCGAAGGCGCTTTCATCTCCGGCTTCCTCAATCCGCAGCGCAGCTACCTTGAAGATTATCTCGACGATTTCTACTTCACCCAGGATTACGACGAAGTCATGGGCGCCTCGCGCAACGACGCCAAGAGCGCCATCAGCGGCCAGGTGGTCAATCTCGACGCGCGCAAGAAAATCGCCGATCTCGAACTGCCCGGCATGCCCCATCTCGGCTCCGGCATCAGTTGGAAGTGGAAGGACGCACAAGGCCAGGAACGGACGGTGATGGCGACGCCTAATCTCAACGAGGGCGTCATCAGCATCATCGACATGGCCGACTGGAAAACGATCAAGCAAATCAAAACGCGCGGCCCCGGCTTCTTCATGCGCAGCCACGAAAACAGCCGCTACGCCTGGACCGACTCGATGATGAGCCGCGAATTCAAGGACAGCATGCAATTGATCGACAAGCAAACCCTGGAAATCGTCGCCGAAATCCGCCCCGAACCGGGCAAAACCTTCGCCCACACCGAATTCACCCGCGACGGCAAATACGTGCTCGCCAGCCTGTGGGAAATGGACGGCGCGCTGATTATCTTCGACGCGGTGACGTTGAAAGAAGTAAAACGCCTGCCGATGAAAAAGCCGGTTGGCAAGTACAACGTGTGGAACAAGGTGAACAAGTCGGAAGGGACCAGCCATTAGAGCGGATTCAAACGCCGCCATTTCTGGATTGCTTCATCGCTTCGCGCCTCGCAATGACGACGCTTGTCATTGCGAGCGCAGCAATCCAGCGGAAAATCGCAGGAGCCGTAGCTTGGACAAGCCGCGCAGCGGCGCAGCCCGACAACCCATAAAAGCCGATGCGTAGCATCGCAAACATGACAAGAATGGTGACGCTTCGCGTCAGAGTTTACAATCGCCGGACTGCGGCCTTTGGCCTTGTCCAGCCTACAATCCGGGCTACGCTTGCTTGTGCCTGACGGTTATGCACTGGTAAACGCCGCCGAAAAACGTCTTCTTTTCCCAAGTAAATTCTCCGGCGTTGCTGGCGTAATGATTGATTTCGTTTTCCCATAAGGCGTTGGAAAACGGTTCGAGAAAGTGGTTGACTGTTTTTAGGATATAACGCACCGGCTGCCATCTTGCCGGGTTGGAGTAGTCGACAAAAATGGCTTTTCCGCCCTTTGGCAGTTTCCCGAGCATATGATCGACAATTTGCCGCTTTTTGTCATCGGGAACCTCGTGCAGAAGAAAGAAGCTGCATATGATGTCGTAATCGATGCCCTTTTCACCGGTAAAATCCACCGCATCGCAGTGAGTCGCTTTGCACCAGGGCCTGTCAGCCAGCTTGCGCTCCGCCTGTTTGATTTGTATGGGCGCGATGTCGGTCAGATGCAAGACGCCTTGCGCTCCAACCTTGTCGGCGACCTGCCGGATCAGGTCGCCGTAGACATGCGCTACCTGCCAGACGCGCATTCCTGGTTCGATTTCGTCCAGATAAGCCCGCGTTAGCCGCTTGTCATTAAAGAAGAGCAATACGCGAAAAACCAGGTTGCGATCCAGCCAATGTACTTTTTGGGGATCGATGTACGCCCAGCCATACACTTCGGTCATGTAAGCGGGGAGATTTTTTTGATCGGGAACTTCGAGCGTTGATGAATCACTGTTTTTCGACATGCTTCGGGGTGCCTTTCAGGGCGCATTTTGCGCTTGATGGCGCGAGCGGCCAACAACTGAAGGAAGGAGCAGGGAGCTTATGGCATCATCGCTCGCATGCTCCGCTATCCCGATGCTTTGAAGTCCGTTGGGATTCGCTTCCTTGCCAACCTACGAAAAACGCAGTTTCGCTGGAATTACCGTGCCCCGTCTCATCCTCTTCAACAAGCCTTACGGCGTCCTCAGCCAGTTCACGCCGGAAGGCCGCTGGCGGGCGTTGGCTGAGTTCATTCCGCTCAAGGATGTTTATGTTGCCGGCCGTCTCGATGCCGATAGCGAGGGCTTGCTGCTGTTGACCGACGATGGCCGCTTGCAAGCACAGATCGCCGAGCCCAAGCACAAGCTGGAAAAGACCTACTGGGCGCAGGTCGAGGGCATTCCCGATGAGGCGGCGCTGGATCGGTTGCGCGCCGGTATCCGGCTTTCCGATTTCACCGCCCAACCGGCGCGGGTTTGCCGCATCGACGAACCGGCCGGGCTGTGGCCGCGCGATCCGCCGATTCGTTACCGGGCGGCAATTCCGACCTGCTGGCTGGAGATTCGCATTGGCGAGGGCAAGAACCGCCAGGTGCGGCGCATGACGGCCGCCATCGGTTATCCTACGCTGCGCTTGGTGCGGGCGGCGATCGGCACGCTGTCGGTGACCGGGCTGGGTCTTGGCGAATGGCGTCAGATCGCGGGCGATATTCGCACCATCCGGGGAACATGAACATGAAGGGAAAGAAATTGCTGGCCGTCGCCAGCCTCGCCGCCAGCCTGTCTGCCGCCTGGGCGCAGACGCCGCTGCCGGTGATCGAGTTGACGGCCGGTTTTCATCGCATCGAGGCGGAAGTCGCCGCCACCGACCGCAGCCGCCAGATCGGCCTGATGAACCGCCCGGCGATGGCGGCGCAACGCGGCATGCTGTTCGTTTTCGCCGAGGAAAACACCCACTGCATGTGGATGCGCAATACGCAGCTGCCGCTGTCGGTGGCCTTCATCGACGCCGCGGGCGGCATTATCAACATCGAGGAGATGCAGCCGCAAACCGAGAACAATCACTGCGCCCGCCGCCCGGCCCGCTATGCGCTGGAAATGAATGCCGGCTGGTTCGCCAAACGCGGCATCGGCCCCGGCAGCAAACTGCGCGGTCTCGACCGCGCCCCGCGCCCGCAGTGAGCGATTACGCTCGCTGGCTCCCTTACCCGGCCGGTCTGCTGGATGCGGATTTGCGCCGCTGGCTGACCGAGCCGGATTCGCTGACCGCGCGCTGCCAGCGCCATTGCCGGGAATTTCGCATCCATCCGCTGTGCCAGTCACGCCGGATGCCCCTGGCGGACGATACTGCGCGCCCCCGTTTGCCGGTGCGCGAGGTGCTGCTCGAATGCGACGGCGTGCCGGTGGTGTTTGCCCACAGCGTTGTGTCGAGCGCCCGCGGCGCTCGCCTCGGGCGCTGGTTTGCCGGCCTCGGCAGCCGCTCGCTGGGTTCGCTGCTCTTCGTCCATCCCGCCTTTTGCCGCCAGCCGCTCGAATATTGCCGCCTGTTGCCCGGGCATCCGCTGCACCGCCGCCTATGCGCCCTCTCCGGTCAGGACTGGCCGGCGCTGTGGGCGCGGCGCTCGCGCCATCATCTCGGCGCCGTCAATGTGCTGGTCTGCGAAGTCTTCCTGCCGGCGGTGACTGGACTGCGCGCAGGCGGACGCGAAGCGATGTCACCCGAGCGGGGAAGCGGCTCGAAGCCAGGGCAATTCTGATTCAAGCATCGCCATTTCGGGATTGCGCCGCGCAACAATCCCGTTCCGTACAGGCTTGAACCAGAAGCGCGCTAGCTTTGCTCGCCCTTGGCCCGCGACAGGGCCAGACTGAGGATGACCGAGCCGAACAGGACGCTGCCGACGATGCCCAGCGACCACTGAATCGGCATGTGGAACCACGGCGCGGCCAGCATCTTGCCGCCGATGAAGACGAGCACGATGGAGAGGCCGTACTTGAGCAACTCGAAGCGGTCGGCCATGTCGACGAGCAGGAAGTAGAGGGCGCGCAGGCCCATGATGGCGAAGATGTTGGAGGTGAAGACGATGAAGGGGTCGGTGGTTACCGCGAAGATGGCGGGAATGCTGTCGACGGCGAAAATCACGTCGCTCGCCTCGATCACCAGCAGGACCAGGAACATGGGCGTTGCCCAGCGCACGCCGTCCTGCCGGATGAAAAAGGCTTCGCCGTGGAAGTCGCGGGTGAGGCGCAGGTGGCCGCGCAGCCAGCGCAGCAGCGGATTCTGGTCGAGATCGGGCTTGTCCTCGGCGAAGATCAGCATCTTGATGCCGGTGAATACCAGGAAAGCGCCGAAAACGTAGAGCAGCCAAGCGAATTTCGTCACCAGCCAGATGCCGCCGAGAATCATCGCGGCGCGCATGACGATGGCGCCGAGCACGCCGTAGAGCAGCACCCGGCGCTGCAACTCCGGCGGCACGGCGAAGTAGCCGAAAATCATCACGAAAACGAACATGTTGTCGACCGACAGCGATTGCTCGATCAGGTAGCCGGTGAGAAATTCCAGCGTCTTGTGCTGGGCGAATGCGGCCCCGTGAGTTTCGTTCAGATACCACCAGAGCAGACCAGCGAAAGCGAGCGCCAGGCAGACCCAGGCCACGACCCAGCCCAGCGCCTCGCGCACCGAAACGCGGTGCGCCTTGCGCCCGCCGAGGACGAACAGGTCGAGGGCCAGCATGGCCAGGATGAAGGCGATGAAACCGGCCCACATCGGGCCGGTGGCGAAATTGACGTGGGCAATATCGTTCATGTTGGGGCGGCGCGTGCCAGCGGGAGATGAATCTGTAATAGTGGCGCAAAATCACGGGCGCGGGGAAGGGATTGTGCGGAAAGTTTTGTCGAAAAAAACGGAATGACGGTGGAAAAGGCTATCCGGGGATGCCGCCGCGATCAAATCAAGCGGCGTCTGGCGGGCGAGTGCGAAAAGGGGCCAATGAAAAAGGGAGCGTTGCGCTCTAATGCCGTTCAGTTAGCGCTGAGCGGCATTTTCATTTTCTTTAATCGCTTTCTTTAAGTGGTTGTAAACCCTAGAGAAAGCTGTTAACTTTTGGCTCGATGCTATCGAGCCTGCTCCACAC
>Ga0123353_10001914_pt1 | contig 25598 bp, 22 predicted proteins | sample TergutLab28metaG_3_FD_92763 | JGI IMG/M metagenome (GOLD analysis project Ga0123353, IMG submission 92763) | Labiotermes labralis P3 segment gut microbial communities from Petit-Saut dam, French Guiana - Lab288 P3 | ecosystem: Host-associated > Arthropoda: Insects > Digestive system > Gut ...
CTTGCCGAAAGTCGGAACGTTCGAGACGAGCAATGAAACGATCAATTCGATTTTCAAAATCGTTGTGCGTGGCACGCAAGGGAACTATTTGAGCATTCCGACGGACTGTCCGCAGCGGGACGAACGACAGGGGTGGCAAGGCGACCGGGCGGGGGAATCGCTCGGTGAAATGATGTTCTTCGACGGCGTAACGCTGTACTCGAAATGGCTGATCGACATTGAAGACTCGCAACGGGAAGACGGCAATCTGTCCGACGTTTGCCCGAACTTCTGGCCGCTTTACGGCTCGAATGTGACGTGGCCCAGCGCGTTCACCATTGTGCCGGAATCGATTTACACCCTGTACGGGGACCGGCGGCCGATTGAGCGGCATTACGAAGGGATGAAACGCTGGCTCATCGGACACTTGGGGCAATTCGTGAAGGACGGAATTATCGATAAGGACAATTACGGCGATTGGTGCGTGCCACCGGAAAAGCCGGAGTTGATTCATTCGCAGGACCCTGCCCGACGAACGTCGAAAGAGGTGCTGGCGACGGCGTATTACATCCATAACCTCGACTTGCTGACAAAATATGCCAAAATGCTGGGGAAAAATGCCGATGCCGAGGACTTTACCAAAAAGGCAACGGCAATGCGAAAGGCGTTCAACGACAAATTTTTGGACCGCGAAACCGGCAAGTACGATAACGGCACACAGACAAGTTGTGTCCTGCCGCTGTATTTTAATATCGTTCCTGATGACATGAAGGAAAAGGTTTTTGCAACGCTTGTCAATAACATTGAAAACGTGACGAACAAACACATCGGCACCGGTCTGATCGGCGGACAATGGCTCAACCGGGTTCTTTCCGATTTCGGACGTGCCGACCTTTCCTATGCGTTCACAACGAACACCGGTTATCCGAGTTGGGGGTACATGGTCTCGATGGGTGCGACGACGGTTTGGGAACTTTGGAACGGCGACACGGCGGATCCAGCGATGAACAGCGGCAATCACGTGATGCTCGTCGGCGACCTGGTGATCTGGTATTACGAATACCTTGCCGGAATCAAAGCCGATCCGAAAAAACCGGGATTCGAGCATATCATCATGAAACCGCATCCGGTAGGCGATTTGAAATTCGTGAAAGCGAGCATCAATACCATGCGTGGTCCGGTCCGCAGTGATTGGACGCGTGATGGCAACAAGTTCCGCTGGAACATCGAGATACCCGTCGGTTCAACGGCAACCGTAACGGTTCCCGGCGGCGAAACGAAAACCATACCGTCGGGAAAGTATTTCTTTGAGTCAACGTTGTAAACTCAAAGGTATCGCTTCAGCACGGCGGAGCACCCGCTTGTTTTCTGTAACGACCGATGGTATAGTGTATTGAAAAGAGGTTGGGTGGGGCTATTTTTGGATGATTGACATGCTGTTTCGAGATTTATCTGCCTTCGTGATCAGGATTTTTGCTCTCGTGATCATGATTTTGAAGTTGAGCTTTCTCCGTCCAAAGTTGCGTATTCCTGCGATGATTTTGTTAGGAGTCTTTTGCGGTCTGGGCTTGCTCTTGGCGCACATTTCCCTTGCAACTTCGTACTTGATTGATTCGCCGGACACGTGCATGAATTGCCATGTGATGACGGATGCCTACGTTTCTCACAGAAATTCCTCGCACGGTCGGGACGTTACCTGTAACGACTGCCATCTTCCTCACACATCAATAGCCCGCGAGTACCTGTTCAAGGCACAAGACGGTTTACGACATGCTGCCGTTTTCACGCTCCGAGGCGAACCGCAAGCCATGAAACTGTCCGCCGGTGCTATTCCCGTGGTGCAGGAAAACTGTATCCGATGTCACGAGGCGCGAGTGTCCGAAGTATCAGCAAACAGTTATCCCAACGGCAGTCAGAGATGCTGGGACTGCCACCGAGACATCGTCCATGGTCGGGTTCAGTCACTTTCCGCCTCGCCGGATGTATCCCGCCCTTACCTGCCGCCAGTTACGCAGTTTCCCCCCATACCGAACATACAGAAATTGTTCGGCAAGGGACATGAAAAATTTGAAGACCCGTATCAGGATCTCGTTACCGATACGGATTTGGATTGACCTTTTCCCATTAACCTTCGCAATTTAACTTTTACCTACCTGAAGAAACCATGACACAAACTTCCCCCCAGCCACAAGGTTGTTCGTCCTCTTCCTGCCCTTGGGTCGGATACCTGTTTTTCTTTATTGTTCTTGCAGGAACCTTTTTCCTGGGCATCTTGGTTGTTTCCGTAACCGAGCGCCGTGCGGAGTCTGTCAAACGCAGTATGCTTCACGAGATCAAACCGGCGGAAATGGATGCCGCCGTTTGGGGTCTCAACTTTCCGCGTCAGTACGATTCATGGAAGAGAACCCAGGATACATCGTTCCTCACGAAAAACGGCGGCAGTCGCGCTCGAGACTATCTACGTGCCACCCCGGAGTACGTGGTTTTGTTCGCTGGTTTCGGATTTGCCAAGCAATATGACCAGGCTCGGGGACACTGGTATTCCATTGAGGATGTTCTCAAGTCGCTCCGGGTCAATGAAAATACTGCCGCAACGTGCTGGAGTTGCAAAAGCCCGGATGTGCCACGTTTGATCGGCGAAATGGGTGTCGAGGCGTTCAGCGCAAAAAAATTACACGAACTGAAAGACGAAGTTACGCACTCGATTTCCTGCTATGATTGCCATGATGAGACCACATTGGCACTGCGTTCACTGCGTCCTGCCGTTCTGGAAGGTTTCAAAAGTTTTGGGAAAAATATGGACGAACTGACGCATCAGGAAAAACGTAGTGCGATTTGCGCTCAGTGTCATTCGACGTACCATTTTGCGGATCAGACCGGTCTTGTCACGTTTCCGTGGTCGAAAGGCTTGCTGGCGGAAAACGTCGAAGAATACTACAAGGGAACAGGTGTTTCGGACTGGACGCATCCCATCAGCGGAGTACGGATGATTAAGACCCGGCATCCTGATTACGAACTTTACACGACCAGTATCCACTATGCTCGGAATGTTTCGTGCAGCGATTGCCATTTGCCTTATAAGACGGAAGGAGCCGAGAAATTTTCGGACCACCATCTCCGTAGCCCCTTGGCTGATATTGCGAGTACGTGTACCGTTTGCCATCGTTGGAGTGAGGCGGATGCCAAAAAACAAGTTGAAGTGATTCAAGATGTTGTCAAAGAAGTCCGCAACCGCACCCAAACGACGCTGGTGAAGGCACACTTCGACATCGCTGCCTGTATGGAAGCCGGTGCCACGGATGAGGAATTGGCTTCGGTACGGGACGAATTGCGCTATGCCCAAATGCACTGGGATTTCGTTGCCTCGTCCAACGCAATGGGATTCCATGCACCACAGGAATCGCAACGAATTTTAGCGACGGCACTTGACCGCGGAGCCCAAGTACGTGTTGTGTGCGCTCAAATTCTAGCCAAATATGGTTACGCCAATGAGGTTCTCTATCCTGAGTACGATACGAAGTCCAAGGCGCAGAATTTGGTCGATAAATTTGTTGCCGGTGAAAAACCTTCGTTGTTGAAGAAGGATTAAAACCAAAACAAAGCCGTTGAACCCCCAAAGGGGGTTGCCGGGGATGGCACACAATCGTCGAGTGCGGCTCTGTTACTTCACTGGCAACGTCAGTATAAACGCCGTTCCTTGTTGATGGGCGGGTTGCTCGTGCCGGATTGTTCCGCCGAGCAACTGCATAATTCGCCATGCCTTGGGCAAGCCGAATCCGAGTCCACGCCCCGCTTGTCTGCCCGAATAGTACGGGTCAAATATCAAAGGACGCACCTCCTCCGCAACGCCGGGTCCGTCATCCTTCACGATGATTTCCCAAACGGCACTTTTACGGCGAAGGGAGAGCCAAACCGTTCCGCCAGTACATTGCAACACTTCTCTGGCATTGTTACACAAAACGCTCATGGCAACATGAAGTAACACCGGATCGCCTTCCACTATCGGGGATACCACCGGGTCAATTTCCGCAAGAAAGGTAATGCCTGCTTCCGACATCAGTGGCGTTTGTTCGTTGACGAGTGTTTGCAATTCTTCAAGCAGATTGAAAATCACCCGTTCGGGCTGCGGCGGTCGGGCAAAGAATCGGATGTCGGCAATCATCTCGTAGGCACGTTTGACTTGGGCAACGATCACCCCCAGTTGCCGACGGTGTTCGGGATGGTCGATTTCTCGAAGCAACAGTTGCGCCCGACCACCGATGATCGCCAATGGATTATTGATCTCGTGTCCCGCTCCGGCGGCAAACTCTGCCAATGCGTCCAATTTTTGCCGTTCGAGTTTGTCCATTGTCCACTTGACCCCACCCTTATTATAGCGGAGTACCGGCAAAATAAAACGGTATTGCTAAATTTAGTGTGGACATCTTGCCCCGTGCCACAAATTTTGAGGAATTTGCCATCCGGCGAGGCAAGAAAGTTTTATCAACTTTATCAATACCATGTCGTCATTCACCACGTAGCAAGGAGTGTGTGATCGCCTCCATAACCTTTTCGACGGGAATGGTCTCGCTATCGCAAATAATCAACTGATTGCCCGTTTGCCAACATACGACGAAAGTTTGTTCCTCTTGCTCGAAACACAAAACCGTTGCCAGATGCATCAGGTCCAGATAGAAAAAGGTCATTTCAATGCCAACGACCAATTTGTCGAGAACGATTTTTTCAAACCGATCCCACTCAATATCGGTGTACTCCGATTGCATGGTTTCGATTGCTTCTCGAACAATGTCGTCGGAATCTGTGCCGAAGGGATACCTTGTCAGGGACCAGAACGCCCCGTGTTCGTTGGCAATCGATACGCTTCCCCCTGTCGTTTCTATGTCATTTTCTTCGAGTTCCCAGTCTTCCGGGTACGCAAAGTAGATGCCGTGATGATTGTATGCCCACATCCTTATGTCCGCCTTTCCAAAAATTCGACAAGTTTTGCCGGATTGTCCATGTTGACCAGTTGCTCAATGCGGGCAGGCTCAACGCCCAATTGAGTCAGAGCCGCAGAAATCCGTTTCCAAACTCGAACCCTTTTCTTGCCTTCCGCCAGATAAAGTTCCGTCGTCAGTTCCGACAACTTTTGCATCATGATATTCTCTCGGTTATTGTAGTATTGCTTGATGATCTGCGTTTGATAGGACGTGTATTCCATATTGTTTTACTCCCCGACACAAAGACGGAACCGATAGAGGACTTCGGTCATCAATCCCTTGGGAACGGGCAGAAAAAAGGCACAAAACGGCTCCAACGCAAACCGATCTCGTTGGGCGAGCAAGAGCAAGCCATTGTACCGGATTTGGTAGCCACTAATATCGCTCCATCGAATGAACCATTTTCGTCCAAGTGCTGTTCGGACGATACCGTGAGCATTGATCTCCAACCGAACCGGTAAAAAAATACTCCAAATTGTCAAAAGAATCAACAACAAACCCACGACCGCTATGGACTCGCCGCCGTAATGCCACGCAACAAGGCAAACACTGGAAGTAACCAAGCCCAGCACAACGGCACTCCATTTTTGGTCAGCAATCAGCCAAACCGAATAGTAAATTGGCTTTGTTTCCATAATTCTGTCTTAATCGGCATACTGTAACAGGTGCGACAACCGAATTTGTTCGAGTTTATCGGCAAAACCGCCGTCTTTGCCTGCCATCTGGTAGTAAGGAATATCTTTCACCACAAGACCATCGACCGAAGCCCCGGTATTCACCAACTTCCGATAGACATCTTCCATCGCTGCCAAGACCGTTTCACCCTGCCGGACACAAAGCAATGTGGAATCCGTACTCGCAGCCATGATAAGTGATTCCGCCGCATTGGCAACCGGTGGAAGAACCACCAGAATCAGCGCATAGTTCTGTTCCAGCATATCGAGCAGTTCTCGGAACCGTCCATCTCCCAGAAGTTCATAGGGGGTTGTATCCAACTGTCCTGCCGAGAGAAGGTGCAAATTCGGTTCTTTTTCGTTCTGTACCATCGCTTCACCGAAGCCGTTACGGAACGACAGCACATCTGCCAAACCAATGCCGGTTTCTTCGTTACCAAATAGTAAATGTAGCCGACCGACCCGCATGTCGCCGTCAATAAGCAACACGTTACCCGCCTTCATTTGTGCCATTGCAACGGCAATTTGAACGGCAAGGAACGTTTTACCATCGTCGCCGGCGACACTCGCTATCGACAACGTTCGACACGAACGGAAGGGATCGCTTAACAGGAGATGGGTACACCAGTTGTGAACACTTTCCCTATATCGTGCCAGACGTTTACGGAATGTTGCTCCGTGAATCCACGAGACCGGCGGTTCCATAATTTCGCCGATCAGCACTTGGGGGATGGAACGGCGAACCTGTGAAACGTGATACAAACGGGGCTTCATCCGCTCGACAGCGATGCTTAAAAACAGCGGGAAAAATGCAAACACCACAGCACCCGCCCCAATGACCATGAATTGTTTCATTTGATTTGGCTTCGAAGCGACCGCCTTTGCTAACGGTATGATTTGACCGGGTGCCTTCTGTTCCGATTTTATAGCCAGAATTCGATCATCTATTTGATCAATGGTTTTGTTCGTCCGGTCAAGTTGGGTTTGGTCGAACGTAGTATCAAGTGCGTTTCCCGCTCGTTCTGCACTCTCCTTCAGTTGGTCGCTGAACTTCGCCTTTAACGTGTCCACCAAAATTTCCTTTTCCCGAATGTCTTGGTCGAGAACGTACAATTTTATCTCTTCACCAGCACGGAAACGATCTAGGATTTCCCGCTTCCTGTTTCCATCAACATCACTGGCAATTTTTGCTGATCTCTCATCCAAGTCCTTAATTCTTCTATCGATTTGCTGAACCCGAGGGTCTCCTGTTGGATTCTGTATTGTTTGGGCTAGCCCCTCTCTTTGTAATTGTAATTTCTCTTTTTCGATACCAATTTGCGCAAGTTCTGGAGCAAGTTGTGCGAGTACCACAGGAGGAATCTGCGCCGGGTTGTTAATTCGTTCGAGAGTGGCTACACGAGTAGCCTTCATTGACGTAAGTCTTGCTTCTTCGAGAGCAACATCCCGCTTCAACGATTCCCCCTGTCCCAGACCGATAGACATCCCTTCACTTCCCGCCACAGCACCTTGAGCGGCAGCCTGTTGCGTCTTTTGACGAATACTGTTCTGAAGTTGTTGTGCCTGTAACCCCATCTGTCGTTTCTCTCCTTGAAGATTATTGAGCATAGAGTTATCGGTTTGTCTGGCAGTATCATCAATAACAGTGAAATAGGTGTCAACAATCGCGTTGACAATTTTTTCAGAGGCACTTTCATCGTCCGTTGCGATGCTGACATTCACAATTTCTGACCTTCCATCGGGTCTGATTCGAAGTTTCTTTTGAAGCCAGGCTCTTTTATCCTTCTGCTTGAGGATAGTCGGCAACTTGGCAACTTCGGCGATGTCTAACGCTTTGTCGAGCACAATGGGACTCCGCATCAGTGCAAGTTGCGTGTTTACAAACTCGTCGTACCTGTTTTGCTGGCGTTCATCACCGAGGAATCTCTGTTTCATTGAACGTATTTGCAGTGATGCCTGTGCTTCGAATTGAACCGGGGATGCCAAGTAAAGAACACCCGCAGCAAGTAATCCCAGGATTAATCCCATCGGCAAACTCCATTTCCAATGCCGCCGGAGTCCTGAAAGGACAAGGAGAATTAAAATTTGCGGCGTGAGTTTTGCTGATTCAATCGGATCAATCATCGGTGCCCGGTTTCGAGCATAAGTCTGAGGTCCTTGGAATGGTGGCAGACCACCGCTGCCCGCTCCGCCCGTACTTGGAGGATGGACAGAGACTGCCTGTGGAGCATAATCAGACGAAGCCTCTGTGTAACCTGCTGCAATCATATCGTTCCCAAGAGGAACACCACTATTATCAAAAGGAACTTGCTGGGACATAATCACTTACCTTTCGCAACACCGGCATTCCCCGCATCGGCAAATCGATATGAATCCCCAGAGGAGAATTCACGCCGGTTTCGTCCGTTGCGTGCTACACGATGATGCCTTCTAAATTTCAACCCGCCTGAATACCTTTCCGAGATACCAGACAAACAACGCAAATAAACTAAGTGCAAGGACAATAGCAATTTTCCCTGCAAACGCATCGGCAACCACGCCAACGCTTTGTCCTTCCCTTGCCCAAGCGGATACCATTTCGTTGAAATGTTCGAGAAGGATTCCCGTAATGGCAATCCGCACCGCATTGACAAACAGGGCCAGTGGTGCTGCAATAGCCAAAATCAATACATTTTGCCACCAGGGGCGGCGCATCAGTAATACTGTTGCAAATGCAATGGCAAAGACGCTCATGAGGAACCGGAGTCCACTGCAAGCCGCCTCTACACCGAGTTCCGTTGTACTCAAACGAATCGTGTTTTTGATCGGTACTGCCGCCTCTCCCACAAGTTGCAAAAGCACCGACGCAAAGTGTGCTGCAAAAAATTGCAGTTGGTTCCGCATGATCACATCAAACCGCCACGGGAGTTGGAACATGAACACGAGGAAGCAGAGTGAGGGTAGTGCCCACAAAAACACCCGCCATCCATAAAAAAACCAAACGATGCTGAGTATCCAGAAAAAGATAGCGACTGCATCGAGGGCTTCCATGAAACGCATTCCCGAAACGATCCGAAATACCCCATAAATAAATATAGGAAACAGCCCGACCCAGTCGAGTTTGTAACTGGTACCAGGGTATGAATCCCGTCGCATATACAGGAAAAGGAGGGTTGCCGGGATCACGAGAAACCCATGGCTATAATCGTCGGAATAATACCATTCATAGACCATTGATCCCCAAGACGGATAGGACCCCCAAATACAGAGGGGTACCATAATTGCTGCCAGCAGAATCAAGCGAGTCCACTCAAAGGAAGCGTTGATCGGAAGCCGGACGGAAGGGGGAGGCGCAGAACGGTGTGGAGATTGCGGTTGCTTTGATGCAACCGGTTTGTGCCCACCAGCATCGAAACTTCGTTTGGGAGCAGCCGGTTCTGTGTCAGGGGCATCAAAGTGTGGCGAAGTGGGAGCAGTCGCTTCACGGCGAGGAGTGAAGCCGTTGGAGCCGAAATGTCCCCGTTTTACTTTTTTGTGTTTATCGGGAACGTGCGGCGACTCGGGATGGCTATCGCCCTCCCCGGGAACGTTACCAGGATCAACTGGATTTGAAGGTTGATTCGCGTGTTTCTCCGTCATGCTAGAAAGTGCAAATGGTTGCGAGTGGACTGTTGCGGGGCTTGCGACGAAAATATATCGTTCGCACACCGACCGCAGGAAACTTCGCACCCCATTATATCGTATTTTCTGCGATTGAGAAGAGTTTTTTCAGTAAATTTCCCCAAGCCCGAAAATTCCTTCTCCATTTTGAAAAAATTTGCCAACGGAACCAATTTACCTAAAGATTCCAACGTTTCGATATGAAAGCCGAGAGCGTAGCAACCAAAACCGGAACAAAATGCAGTGTAATGACGGAAAGACACAGTAACGGGTGCTTGCGTCCATTCCATGACAAAGAATCACGATCCCGAAAATACAAAGCACTACCATAGTTTCCACCAGGGTTTTTTCGGCTGGATTTCCGGATTTGGTGGCGGCTGTTTTTGCAGCGATTGCGTACCGGAACGATTCTGCCCCATCAAAACCGACGACCGCTCTTGATCGGCTGCTTCCCGCTGTGGGTCTTCCATCGCCAAAATCAACACTCTGGAACTCTTGTGAGCAAACAGGGAGTCCGGGAAGCCGATCCGTCGGGAAATCCGCATGGCACCGTCGCCCAACATGTCCTCCCTAGTAATTCCCTCTTCCTGCGGTAGCGGAGTGCCAAAATCTTCCAGAACTTCAAAGTTCTGGATGTTCAGCCCTCGAACCTTTTCGGGGGTATAGTAGTACATGGCACAAGAACCGGATACCGTTTCGACCATGTACCCGAAAATCTTGATTTGCCAGCGTTTGGCACAGTTTTCGCACTGTTTCTGATTGAGAATCATGGTCATTTCTCGGTCGAGCACCGCCGTCCACATTCCGTTGTACAAAGCGGCTTTGTGGATGTGATTTCTCGGTCTGCCCTTCCGGGGCCAGCCGGTACGTTCCCAGATTTCAGCAAGACTACTGGCTCGTTCGATCCCACCGACCATTTTCAGTCCGAAGCAGTCGAAAATACCGGGAAAACTTTGGGTAACATCTCCTTCAAACAGAATTAAACTGTGATTGGCACTCATTGGGAACTCCTGCCGAAATTTCGGCACCAATTACGAATTAGGGACAAGGCGGACCTCCCTGCGCAACACCCGTCCCGGCAGTGTAACACATGATTTCGGATGGTGCAAGAAAAACTTCCCAAAAAATAGAAAACTTTTCCACGCGTTCACAGGTTGGTGTGATTTTTCGTGTTCTTTTTGTCGGTATGTTGTTGGCATCGTCCCTCCTGTGCGAGAAGCGTTTTGTGAGTTCTCGTGATGTTGCTGAGGTAGCATGTGAACATGCGGCACTTTCCTCCTGAACGATACGGAACTTGACGATCCCGGCGGTTTTTAATAACATAGAGACGGGATAGTTGACGATTTGGAGGGTAGTATGCGAATTTTAGCGATTTTCTCATTTTTTCTTCTTGGATTCGGAGCGGTTCTGATTGCCCAGGATCGTCCACCCTATCAGTCATCGGATCGGTCGCGGGGTAGCGGCCCCCCACCGTCGGTGCGAAACAATCCCGGTGGGCAAGGAGGGGCACCACGAGGAACTCCGCCCAGCAATAGTGCAGATCGGACAAGCCGCCTGATGAATATGCTCCGGTCGATGGATGCGAACCAGAATGGAATTCTGGAACCCAATGAGATTTCGGATAATCGGCGGGGATTTGTGAATGCCATCGCTTCACGGTTAGGGGTTGATCCCAACCGCCCAATCAATTTGGCGGATTTGGAACGTCGGGCAGAAGCCAACTACAATACGCCGTCCAGCAACAGTGGCAGTAGCGGTAGCAGTCGGTCAGAGTCGGGAGGTACCGGAAGGTCATCGGCAACACCGGTCATCGAACCGCTGGTTCCCCCTTTTGGCGAGCAAAGACCAACAGAAACACCCGTATTGGAGTTTGGTCAAAGAGAAAAAGCCGATTCCGCACCAGCAGCAACCGCAAAGGTTCCTGCCACGGCTCCGCAGAATCAACCCGCACAGATGGCATCTAAAACGACGGGACAGTCGGCTACTTATGATCGTCTTCCGCCAGGGGCACGCGATAACCGAACACTTGATTGGTTCTTTGAATATGATAAAGATAGGGATGGGCAACTCACTATGCAGGAATACTGTAATGGACGCGGCGGAATTTGGACACCGCAGATTGCCAATGAATTCCAGTTTTTAGACCGAAATGGTGATGGATTCGCAACCATAGACGAGGTTTTGTTATCGTTAAAAGACGAGGACGAACGTCGAACGGCGGTAACAGCAAAATCATCACAAGAGGTAGAACGACCCAGAAGAGTGAACTCGGTGGGACCGTCGGGCAGTTCTTCATCGGCTTCTCCGTCAGAAAATCAAGGAAACCAACCTTCATCAACAGCCCCTTGGGCGAGTACTTCGGAAAACCGAAGCGGACAACCGTCGGGGATGGCGAATCCTCAAGTGAACTCTTCAAATGGAAGAAGCAGTTCGGAGCAGAGTCGCCGTCCTAACAGCCGTTCTTCATCATCGCGTTCCAGCGGTTATGGCGGGAACAGCGGACGGTGAAAATTGGTTCACGGTATGATCTTCGGGCACGTCAAGAGAATTTTTCCACCCGTTTACGGAGTGGTTGGTAAGTTGGGTAATTTTTTGCAAGAAAAGGGTCGCAACTGGTGCGCCCATCATGACCATTGATCGCGTTTTTGTTTTTTCAGTTCCTCGGCGATCCGGCGGACTGATTCTTCCTGTTCCTTCCGGGCAATCAACGTTGCATCGGCGGTTTGAACCACGACGACATCGTGCAAACCAACGAGCGCAACAAGATGCTCCGAATCACCACACTGAACAGTACAGCCTGTCGAATCGATTGCCAGCACGTTGGAAGAAACCGACAAATTTCCATCTATATCTTTTTGATCTGCATAAAGCCGATCCAGTGCTGACCACGTTCCAACATCATTCCAATCAAATGTTGCTTCTACAACAACGATGTCCCTTGCCCGCTCCATGACGGCGTAATCTATCGAAAGGGATTTTATTTTTTTGAATGCCTCGTCAGTTACATGCGGTTCTTCTGCCGTTCCGAGTGATTTCGCTATTTCGTCCAGCCAAACACCGAAGTCCGGCTCAAACCGGTGCAACAATTCTAGGATTGCCTCTGCTTTCCAGATGAAAATACCGGCGTTCCAATAAAATTCTCCTGACAGCATAAACGATTCGGCATTTTTTTGATCTGGTTTTTCACAGAACCGAAGAACGTGATAGGCGGATTGTGATGCTTCAAGAGCGGCACCACGCTGAATGTAACCGTAAGTCGTTGCGGGAAACGTGGGTTTAATCCCTATGGTAATGAGTTTTTCTGGCGATTCTTCAACAATCCCTACTGCAAGTTGTAATGTTTCGCAAAAGACCGATGCGGGCTTGATGATATGGTCGGCAGGCAACACAATCATCGTGGCATCGGGATCAATGTGGCGGAGTTTCACGGCAGCCCAGCCGATACTGGCGGCGGTATCACGGGGAGCGGGCTCCGACAAAATATGTCGAGCGTCAAAATGGGGAAGCGAATCGGCAGTCTGTTTGAATTGAGACCGACTGGTAATGATCCAAGTCCGTTCAGAGGAAACGAAACCGGCTAGTCGTTCAAGTGTCGCTTGCAGAAGTGTCTGCGGCGGCTCGAACACGAGCATGTGTTTCGGCTTGGCGATTCGACTAGCAGGCCACAGCCGCGACCCCAAACCGCCCGCTAAAATAACGACGTGTAACATGGTGTGTGTGATTCTGGATCGTCGCCCGATGATTCAAACGGTGTCAGGCGGGGAAACATTGAGGGGTATTTTACCACAAAGACGGCGACCAACGAGGCGTGAACGTCGACGAACAAAGCAGAGCCGTAATCTTTAAGGTATTTCTAAAAAGTTTCCGGGCGTTCACGAACTGGTTAGCAAGAGAGACAAGACGGTCAATGGTTTTCTCGGCTTTTGGTCGGCAAGAGGCGTTTCACCCTATTTTGCGGCAATCGGAAAAGACTTCCGACCCCGACTTGCTGTTCCTCATACGTCAGATCATAGGCGAACTTTGCACCTGCCTGGCTATGATCTGCCGAATCCCATCCATTCGTGAATGCCCGGCTATTTTTTCTTTGGTGCGGGAGCCTTCGCCGCCGGAGTCTTGGTAGCGGTTGCGGTTTCCACTCCCTCTTCCTCCCCCTTCTTCTTTTTCTTCTTTTTGACAACCACCCGATAGACTCGCACCTTCGGCAAACCGCACGGTCCATCTTCCTCCGTCCATCGATCTTGCTGCTGCAACTTCTCGATTCGTTCTGCCCGAGTCAAAACGTTCCTTGCCCGAACGATTCCTTTTCGCGTCCGAAGACTTTTGTCAACCGTCATAATGAAACATCCGAAATGCTTGCGCCACTAAATACAAGGCAATCATTGTATCCCATTTCCCACTTTTGTTAATCGGGGGCAGGGACTCGTGGTTCCTGCTCTTATTGTTTGTCCGTTGGATGGTCTGACGGGTTTGGACTCACCGGCGGGCTAACGCCCGCCGCTCTTACGCCCGCCGCTCTTGCGCCAAGGAATACGCACTACGGCGCAATAGAGACCGCTCGAATCTGCGTGTTCCCCTTCGTGTCCACGTACACTTTGGTATTGCCGATTGTGTAGGTGCCTGCCGAATTATTGGCAATCATAAACGACTCCGTCATCGGGAAATCGAATCCCTCATAGACTTCCAAAACGGTTATCCACAATCGATTTTGGTTGCCGGTCAGTTTCTCGACGTAAACGTCCCACACGTCCGCGTCGTCGAATTCGAGTTCGTACTCGTGCCATTCGCCGCAGTCCAGACACTGCATTTTTGCCCAGCCTACCGTTTCGGCAACGGTCGAGTCGCCGAACCGCTGGCAACCGTACACGTCGCAGTCGTAAACAATGCCCCTGATCTCGCCGCACTCGTTGCAGACAACGAACCATTCTTTGCCGTCCCAAATGGGGGCATTCCAGTCCCAGTCATGACCGAGTGCCGAGTCCCAATCGGCTTCGTAATCCACAAAGCCACAGACAACACAGGTGCCCGTCCAGTAGCCGTCTTCGATGCAGGTCGGATCGGTATAGACCCAATCGTAATCGTGTCCGAGGGCTTCTACGTTGTCATCGACGTAAGAGTCGCCACACCGGGAACATGTGTACGTTGTGTAGCCGCCTCCGATACAGGTTGGGATGGTAGCAACCGACTTGTAATCGTGTCCGAGGGCTTCTGTTTCGTCGGCAATGTAAGAGTCGCCGCACTCGGGACAGGTGTACGTCGTGAAGCCGTCTGCGGTGCAGGTTGGGGCAGTAACAACTGCAACGTATTCGCATGCCACGTATTGCGCGGTTACCGTCAAATCCCCTGCGATTTCGCTAAATCCATTGTCCCAACCGGTAAAGGTGTATCCCGTCCTTGTTGGATTTACAGGAGCGGTTGCCGCGTCACCTCTTACAACCGGTTCGGTTTTCAATACTGCTCCGTTCCAGTCAGCAAAGGTCACAGTGTATGTTGCTACGGCGATGGCATCGGTTGTTATCATAGCGGCATAATCGGTTAAAATAACACTAAGCCGACCCAAGTCACGGCGTGCATGGACATATTTACCTTCATCAATCAGTGGAGAAGCCACGCCATAAAATGGGCTTACGGCATAACCATAACCCACCACGAAGAAATTGCTATCACTTTGCTGGACTTCCTCAATTTTATCAAGGGTTGCACTTTCAGCAAGATGTACTTTCCCAACAATACTTAATTCATCATAACCAGGATAGTCGGATGGCAATGCATTTGGATAGCCATCCGCAATCATTACAATGTTTTTAGGTCCTTCATAAGATGCCAATATTCTTTCAGATTCTACAATTCCTGAATAAAGATTTGAAAGACTATTCGGGACAGGTGCCAGTAATTCTTGAATCGCAGAAACAACAGCCGTTCTATCAGAACTTAAGTATTGCCCGTTTGGGAAAAGAATCAATGATGCATCATCGGCATATAATACAATTCCAAAACTGATATCAACTCTATCCGAAAAAGACCCCACAAAAGTAACAGCAGAATTCTTTGTCGCTATCCATTCGTCAGAGAAGATGGCTCCTGAGTGGGAGAGAAGAAGAACAACTGCGGCATCCGGTTTATTTGTTGAAGGGGTTTCCGCAGTTTGTCCAAAGGCGGCTTGCGGCGGAACCAAGAGTGCCATGCAGAGCATCAGGGTCAAGAGCGGCGTGGCGTGAGCCCGCCGGTTTACAACGTTTCGGTTTGGACTCACCGGGGGGCTTACGCCACCCCGCTCTTGAGGGAGGCTTATGCCACCCCGCTCTTGGGTGTGGCTCATGCCACCCCGCTCTTGTTGACTTTTCTGACTTGCCGGGACGGGAAAACGGACAATGCGATTTTTCATAATAGGATTCCTCTCGTTAAGGGGGTTAAAGGTTTGGTTCACAGAGCCGCAATCGTGAAATTGCGAAAAGCGCAAGAGCGGCGGACATAAGTCCGCCGGTTTTGGGAGTGTTCGGTTGGACTCACCGGGGGGCTTACGCCACCCCGCTCTTGGGGGAGGCTTACGCCCGCCGCTCGTTGTGCTTTTTTTCTGCGCAATCTGGCGATTGCGGCTCTGTTTTTCTTGCCGAGAACGCCAACAAGACCCCCCTGCTCAAGACAGGAGCGATGCGTTTTATAGATGGTTCTCCTCACACCGACCAAAGTGTTTGCGAACAATAAAAATAGCGCGCCGAAGATACTACATTGGTTCTGCGCAGACGCTCCCCTTCCGGGAGTTGCGTCACTTTCAGAACCAAAGGTTATATTCACTCGGCAAAGCCGTTGGTCTGTGAAGTCAACCAATCCGCCTTTCGGCGGCTATAAAATGCTGACGAACTCAAAATTTGATCTAACCTGCCCGCACAACCGGACAGGCACTTCTAATTACGCCCATTGTATCATACCTTTTTGTGGAATGCAAGAGGTTTGTGGAAGTTTTTTTGCGCCTCACAGGGCGAGACGGTTAAACGAGGGCGGATTCAGGGGGCATGGGCAGAAAGCCCCGACAGACGTACCGACCTTGCAATCGAAGAGATGCGAGGCATATCGGCAAAAGTACCAGTGCGAAAATGTTTGATTTTGGAAGGAAAAAACGGAGCCCGAGGCACAAACAAAGCAAACGGAACCGTAATTTTTAGATTACGCCCCCTCTTCTTTTTGTCGGACGGGCACGCCAAACGCGTACAACTCCTTTTTGAGTTGGGAAATGGTAACCAAACCGACATGCAAAATACCGGCAACGATTGCCGCATCGGCATGAGCAATCGTGTACGCATCCCGAAGGTGTTCGGCACAGCCCGCCCCGCCTGAAGCAACGACCGGTACGCTCACCGCCTCAGCGATCAGACCGGTAATCGTCAATTCAAATCCTTCCCGTGTGCCGTCGGCATCAACCGAGTTGACGACAATTTCTCCCACTCCCAAATCGACCGCTTGCTTTGCCCACTCAACGGCATCTTTTCCGCTCCGTTCTCGGAAGCCCCGCGTGGTGATTTCGTAGCCGCTCGGAAACGTTTTGGTATCGGACACCGCAATCGGGTCCATTCCTAGCACGATACATTGACTTCCAAACGCCTTGACCCCTTCGGCGATGAGTGCCGGATTTTTGACGGCAAGCGAATTGACAGAAATCTTTTCGGCTCCTGCTTTGAGCACCAGTTCCATATCGGCGAGTGAAGCGATTCCGCCTCCAACAGCAAACGGAATCCGCACCACTTCGGCGACCTGACGTACCATTGCAATGTCAATGGGTCTCCGCTCTGCCGAGGCGGTAATATCATAAACGACTAATTCATCTGCGCCGTCTTCGTAGTACCGACGAGCCAGTTCGACCGGATCGCCCAGATCAATGTTGTCTTTGAATTTGACCCCCTTGGTCACTCGACGATTGATGACATCCAAACAGGGAATAATACGATACTTTAACATAAGTTTCTCCCGACTTAACAACTGAAGGGCAATTCTAGCAGACTCAGTGCAAAGACGCAAGGGTATCCGTTAATCGATATTTTCAATGGTCAAACTCGCCCAGTAACCGGCTTCAAATGCCCAGCCATTTGCTTTGTTTTCCAGTTCAATCTGGACGTTGCTGCCAGCAAACGAAGTTAAGTCGAACACGACTTCGGTCCAGCCGCCTTTGGTCAACGCTTTATCGATTGTAACAGTTTTTTGCACCGAACCGTTGACACGAAGCACCAGTTCCCAATCGTGTTCCGGGTGATGACTGACGACCGCCTTCAGGACGGTTTTCTTGTTTGCCGGAATCTCTACCCGACGCTCCAATGTACACGGTGTTTCACGATTCAAAGGATGCGTTACGATGATGTTCCTCTTACCGCGATAGGAATCTCTCGTACCGGGATTCATATCGGGACCGCAATTTTTGACGGTCCAACCGGGAAAGATCGCCGCAACGGCATCTTCAATCGTGCGGAAACCTTTGAAACGAATCTTGGCATTTTCCTCGTCCGTGAAAAGACTGCCCTCAATCGGACCAGGATCCCAACTCAGTTCCAACTGCGGCGGAATGGGATTCTTTACCGGAATTACAAAAACATCGGCACCGGAAGCATCTTTTTCAATACGTCCCCCTTCCCGAATGAGAATCTGCCGGGTCAACTTTTCGCAGACATCAAGCAATGCCGGAATGTTGTACGCCGTAAAATCGAATTTCTTCGTATAGTCCAATTTTGCCGTGAATCGCGGCGGCAGTTCGGAAAAGCCCAGTGTTGTAAAAAGCACGCCAGCCGCATTGGAGGGATTGCAATCCGAATCCTGACCACAACGGGTCGAAATAATGATCGTCTGATCTAAATCTCCCTTTCCGTAAAGCATTCCAATCAAAATATACGCACCATTGATTTTAACATCAATTCCGCCGTTCGATGCCTTTTGATACTCCGGGTCCTCCCGATACTTTTTCTGGCAGAGGTTCCACGTTGCTTCCCAATCCTCGGGATTCGCCTTGTACCAGGCGACGACATCGCGGACCATTTCGGCATATTGGCTGTCAGGCGGAATGCACTTCAAGCCAGCATCTATGATTTTGAAAATGTCGTCTTCAAAAAATGCTTCGGCGTACATCCCGCCGATGAAGATTCCGCCATAGACACCATCGCCGTAGTTCATCAGGCGACCGAATTTTTGTCCAAGTGCGATTGCCATATTCGGCATTCCGGGAGCAATCAGACCGGAAAAGTCGGCTTCGATTTGGTAATCAATGTCATTCGGACATTTGTTGAACTTCGGATGGCTCGAATCCGGTGGAGCAATACCGGCACGCAGATTTTTTCGTCCGGCATCGTTAGCACACCAAAGCCGATACTCGCTGTTCGCAAAGTCAATGCCTGCCTGTCGAATGGAAACGTCGAGTCCATACTCTTCAAGGGTTCGCAGAAACGTCATTTCGACGTATAGGTCATCTTGGTTGAATGCCTCGTTGATCATTTCGGGTTTCCATATCGGCATGTCGGCGGCGGGAATGATTTTGTCCTTCCATTTGAACTCGGTCGGTGCACCCCAGCAGACACCGGCAATTTGTCCGATCCAGCCTGCCTTCATTTTTTCCCGGTACTCCGCAACCGGCAATTTTCTAAATTGGATTTCCTGTGCGACGACTTCGGAGAATACCGTTATGGAAAGTATTGTCGTTATAACAACAAACAAGGAAAAAATTCGCGGAAATCTCATATTAGGCACCTTTCTATTTGAGGGGAATCAGCAACGTCCAGGAATATAACTGTATCAGCGATGATATTCAAGAGGGCAACGTCCAGTCCGACTACAAGTTTCAATATGGGGTGGCAACTGACCTTTGGTTTGGGCGCATCCAATCTTTTCCATCCGTTCACGTTTCGTGGTTAATTGAGGTATTGGGTGAGCAAGAAATGGGCGAAAATGGTACTGCCTTCGCGACCGCTGCCGCCACAAATCCGTCAAACAACGGATGCGGTGCGGTTGGTTTCGATTTGAATTCCGGGTGATATTGCACCGCCACAAACCACGGATGATCCGGGAGTTCAATCACGTCCACGAATTTGCCATCGGGACTCGTACCGGCAATCAATAGACCGGCACTCTGCAACCGCTTGCGGTACTCCTCACGGAACTCAAATCGGCAGTGATGTCGCTCTGAAATGTTCTGTTGTCCGTAGCAAGCAAACGTCTTGCTTTCGGGAGCAAGCACTATCGGCTGCGATCCACGTCGCATGACTCCGCCCCCCCATTCAAGACCGTAATCTGCCCCGTGCAGAGCAAACTCAATGACGGCACTTTGCATACCGAGATCAATCCCCAAGAAAGGGATTCTCTGTGCTCGGGCAAACTGAATCGCTGTCATTTTTCCGTCAACTTCACTACCTTCCAAACTATCGGCAACCAAAATACCATCCACGTTCATTAACTCTGTCGGATCAATGTCATGACAGGGAATTCCAACGGCACGAACCTTCGTCCGGTGTTTGATCCCCGCATGAGCCAGTGCTTCGTAAATCGACTTATAAGCGTCCCTGTGTTTGGCATACATTCCGACGACCGCTATCGTAATTTCGTGCAGGGGATTGCGGAGACGGTCGAGAATGTCGTGCCACGCGGTTAGGAGCGGAGGGCGTAAGCCCCCTGCTCTTGTGTCCTTCCAGAAAAAATCTACAACCCGCTGGTCGAGACCGTTTTGTTGCAACATCACGGGCACTTCGTAGATCGAAAATTCGGCATCCTTCTCTTCGATAACATTTCGGCGTTCCAAGTTGCAGAACAGGGCAATTTTATTTTTTTCGGCATCGCTGATCGAATGTTCCGTTCGGCAAACGAGTATGTCGGGCTGGATACCGATCTGCCGCAGGCGACCGACGGAATGTTGCGTTGGTTTCGTTTTGAGTTCCGACGATGATTTGAGGAACGGGATCAAGGTCATGTGCAGAAAGAGGCAATTTTCTCGACCGACATCGAGGGCAAATTGGCGGATGGCTTCCAAAAAGGGCAAACTTTCAATGTCGCCGACGGTGCCGCCGATCTCGGTCAGCACGACATCGACGTTGTCTCCACGCAGACTTCGGATGACACGTTTGATTTCATTTGTGATGTGTGGAACAACCTGAACGGTTGCGCCGTGGTATTTTCCTTTCCGCTCACGACGGAGGACATTACGATAAATTTTCCCGCTTGTCAAACTGCTGTTTTTGGTGAGCGGGCTACTGGTAAAGCGTTCGTAGTGTCCCAGATCGAGGTCGGTTTCCGTACCGTCGTCGAGGATGTAAACTTCGCCGTGTTGGAAGGGACTCATCAAGCCCGGATCAATATTCAGATAGGGATCGAGTTTTTGCATTCGGACGGCAAGTCCTCGTGTTTCGAGGAGCATACCGAGTGAGGCGGCGGTGAGTCCTTTTCCGAGTGAACTGACAACCCCGCCGGTAACGAAAATGTGCTTGGTCATAGAAATCCCATTCTACCGAAAAACCGATAGTTTGCAAGAAAAGGCGGTAACGGCACAGTCCCCAACCTTGCAAAACAGTGCCGGGATGTTACAATACGGGGGGGTGAGCGTTGGCTTCGCAGAGCAGAGGAGATCGGCTATGATTGTTCAATTAGTTGTTGCGTCGGGAAATCGGATGGGACAAGTTGTTCCCATTTTGGAAGAGAAGTTCATTATTGGTCGGGCAGAAGACTGTCATTTGAAACCGCAAAGTGAATTGATCAGCCGTTATCATTGCGCCATTCTCGTCGGGAACAATGTAGTCGTACGTGACTTGGGAAGCAAAAACGGAGTGCGTCTCAATGGCAAAAAAATAAATGCAGAACAACTACTCAACGACGGCGATAAATTGACGATTGGTCCGCTGGAATTTTACCTCCACATTGCCGATGATGCCGACGCATCGGCGAAGTTGCCGACAAGCGGTGCCGCCGGTTCCGATGTAAGTTGGTATCAATCGGATGACAGAGACGATTCACGAATCGGACCGGCTGATCCCACTGTTTTATTGAACCACTTGAAATTGTTGAATCAAGAGGTCAGTCCCGAGCAGGAACAGTCCGAATCGAATCCTCTAAAAAAACTCCTTTAGAGCATGTTCACATTTCATTGGAGCGAACTATTGGTTATCGTTTTAGGCGGTCTCATCTTGTTTTTTGGACTTGCTTTTCTGATGTTGCGCCGGCGAAATGAAATGTTGCAGATATTTTTGACCCCGGAAGAACCAGACCTCGAACAAAACTTTTTCAGGGTGCGCAATCCGAAACCAGAAGAAACACCGCCGGAAGATGTTACGGAAGATGTCGTCGCTCAACCGAAGACAAACGAACCAGAGGAAGCAAGCAAGGAAACCGCTAGTTGGGGAACATCCCACGAGGAGCCAAGTCCCCATGAAAATGTTGTGTAAAGGAGAAGCATGTTTATTGTTTTCCAACAGCGAACTGTAATGGTATTTTCAGGACAGGCGTGTTCTCATCGTTTGTTTCCAGTGTGATATATGCTTGCTGACCGCCATCCCGAATAATGTAGTTTCCGGTCGGAGCATCTTCTGGCACCTCAATGGTTAACGTAAAAGTACGAAGCGGTCCCGTGTCATGTGGCGGCGAGAGTTCCGCCCTAAGCCACTTGGGTTCGACCGACTCGACCTGCACAGAAGCCAACGATGCAGATGAACCCGCAAACCGTATCGAAAGTTCCCGAGAAATTTTCTTGCCCGTTACGGTACTCCCCAAATTGGCAATCCCTGTTGCCCTATTGAAGTCCCTGCCGCTAACAGAAACGTTTCCACCGGCAACTTGACCACTCACCAAAAAAGTAACATTTGCTTGACTCGGGTAGTTTGTCTTGACTTGAAACCATTCCTGAAACGGTCCTACGGGCAAACCCGGTTTCACCGTCAACGTTCCTTCGACGACCGACTTGGCTAACGACAACAATGAGTTGTCCCGATCGGATTGGCTGTGTTCGACAGACTGCCATTGGAAATCGAAATGTTCGCGATCCGTCCAGGCGGGGACAGAAAGGTGAAGCGGCTCATCCTCAAAACCATAAAACCGAATCGTTGCTGTTTGGGACGCACCTAAAGTGATCTTCGGCAAATTCAAAGCAGAGGGTTGCGCGACGACAGGGTTCGTGAAAACGCCTTCGACGACCAGACGAATTTCCCGATTATCGGGATCGTTCGTCCGAATAATTCCCCCCTGGGAAAATTTGCCGGTGGTTGCCTGATCCGCATTGTATCTCAGATGACATTTTGCGGTTTTGCCCGGCGGCACACGGGTGGGAGAAATATCAATGCCGGTACAGGAACACGTTGTTCGATCCAGTGCCAGGATCAAGTCTTCCGTACCGACGTTTTTGATGAAGTAATCGTGCGTTCCGCTGGCTTTAACATCCATGACCCCGAAGTTGTAGGTCGTTTCCTCGATAGAGGCTTTGGCATTCGGATTAGTTACTTGTGTAAATGCCGATTCCGCAAGTTTTTCATAGGGTTTCGTTTCGGATTCCGGTTGCCAGGCGTTGACGGAAAGGAAGCCGAAAGCGATTCCAAGACCGAGCAATGTTCCGAGAAGACAGGATGCACCAATTGCCGTGAAAAGAGTCCGTACCATAATTGTCCAATGGGCTAAAAAAATCGCGTTCCCATAAGCAGAGGATAAGGATTCGACACGACTCTTACAACACCTTATAGCATAAGGATTTAGAACCATCTACAGAATCCGGCATCATTAAAAGCGTCATTAATCTCTGAAAAATGGCCACTTTTCGACGCTGCTTCTGCTTGGTCTTGGTTGTCCGCTCCTCCGCACGTCCATGGGGTCATTATACTTCTTGTCCAGCGGCATGTCTAGTAGGGTTGACGGGTTGCTTTCAGAGATGAAAGGAGCATATTCAACTCCGTATTGCTTACAATTTGAAATGTAGAACAGGACAGTCTATTGACATTTTCCGTGTCGTGCGGTAGGATGCCGGAAGGTTTTACTTTTCGTGCAGTTTTTCGTGGACTTTATGCAGTCATTCGTTTTTCACCGTTCTCTTTCCATTGTTTCGGCTTGGTGCGTCGCCCTCGCCATTTTGGGAACATCCCTTGTTCATGCGACGGAATTCAAGCCGTTTTTGACCCTGAAAATAGCGGGTCCCGAAACAATCATCAATATCACAGAGAAGATCAGTAGTCTTGCGGATCCGTCCGGTATGTTCGGGGTAAAGACAATACTGGCTCCCTATAAAAAACTGCCGGGAGTCAATGCAGGCGGTCCGATAGGGTTGGCGATTCGAAGCAACGAAAACAATCCATTGGGAATGGATGGTGTCTTGGTCATACCCATTGCCAACGTAGAAGCCTTCAATGTTCCCGGTCAGGAAACGTACGTCGGTATGCTGAAATCCATGCTGCAAAAGGAGGGGGACAAATTCATCATCAGTAGCCCCATGGGTAATTTCGTCGCTTACCAACGGAGGGGATACCTCGTGATTGCACCGGTGAGTGCCGCCGAATTTGCATCAACTGCCGATCCGAAAACAGTGTTCGGCAGTCTGGACAAGTTCACGCTGGGGGTGCAGGTCGATCTGGAGAGTATCTCCTTGGAAAACGTCGAAGCAACGATGGGGCAGATCGCAGGGATACTTGCAATGCAAGGAATGGAGTTCGGTGCAATGGAACTTCTTGAAAATCTTTCGCGTAGTTTCGATGAAATATCTTCATTCACTGCAGGAGTGACTCTCGACGACAAAACGTTAAATTTGACCGCATCGACATTGGTTGTGCCCGAAAAAGGTTCGGCAATGGCAGAAAAATTTCTGAAAACAAAAAACACCAAGACAATGTTTGGAGGATTCCTCCAAGACACAACCAAAACGGTCTTTTCGTGGAGTTACATCGACTATTTGACCGACAGCGAAATCGAAGCCGTTACAACGATGCTGCAACTTATCGGCGACAGTTTCATTGAGGGACTCAATGAATCCTCCGAAGAAGGAGACGGTGGAGCGCAACTTGCCCAGGTTGCGGGAATTGTTGTTGAGTGGTTGCAGGAGTGCGTTGATTTCTACGCACGGAAAAAATCGGTGGATGCTGCCCTTTCGTTCGATTCGGATGGGACATTCCTTTACGCTGAGGCAATCGAAGCCACCGAGTTGATGACGAAAATCGGCAACAAGTTGTACAACGCATTGCCGGAACTGCTCGGCGGAGAATCGGGCAAAGCATTGCAAACGTTCATTGACGGCAAAATGAAGCAGGATTACGAAACTGTTGCCGGATTTTCTCTTTCCTGTTTGCCCAATTTGCTTGCGGATATGCCGCCAGACATGAAAGTTCCTCGTGCGTTGAGGAACATGCCCGTGAATCTGTTCTGGGCAGTTAAGCAGAACGAAGCCGTTGCGTTCGCCGTGGGACTCGATTTTGCCAAAACGGAAAAAGCACTGAAAGACGCTTTGGGAAAGACCAAAACGCCGGTTCAGCCGAAGCAGACCGTCGTTTTTGCATTGAAACCGTTCGGCGAATTCTTGTTGAAACAAGGTTTGCCTTTCGCTGAACAATTAGGGAGAATGACAACGGAAGACAGCGCAGAGAGTAGGGAACTTCTTTCAATACTCGCGGGGGTGGAAAGCAGTGCCAAAATAGTTGTTACGACAGAATTTTCCAATGACGGTCAACTTCAAAAATACCAGATTGACGGAAAATGTATTGCCGCTTTCATTAGGTTAACAATAAAAGCGTGGGAACTGAAATCGAGGCGGGCTGTCCGGGAATTGCTAAGACAACAGCAAGAAGCGGTTAAAGACTTTTGAGTATAAAAATGCTTGAACACGATCCCGTTTTGGTTGCGGTTGTGGGTCTTTGGTTCATCGTTTGCGGTGCCTGCGTGGGAAGTTTTTTGAATGTTTTCGTCTATCGTTTGCCTCGGCGAAAGAGTTTGGTGCATCCGCCATCACATTGTCCCGCCTGCGGACACTTGATTCGGTGGTACGACAACGTTCCCGTTTTCGGTTGGATCAAACTTCGTGGTAAATGCCGGGACTGCCAATCGTCGATCAGTGTTCGGTATCCTTGCGTTGAAGGATTTTGTGCCGCTCTTTTCGGCGGCATTTTCCTTTGGCTCGATCTATGGTACGACGAGCCACTTGAACTGTTGAGTGCTTTGGCATTGCTCTGGTCGCTTGTAGGTGTTACGATTCTTGCCGCTTGTTTGATGGTGTATGACAAAAGGATTTAGAGCGTATCAGGAATTGATATGGACAGAAGTTTTGGAATTTTGTAATCTTTCATTATTGGATATTGAACGCCTTTTTCACGGAGGAATCTTATGGCGAAACCCTATTCCCTTGATCTAC